>ERZ1669250.721-NODE-721-length-13251-cov-4.261140_pt1 | contig 13251 bp, 11 predicted proteins | sample MGYA00579295_ERZ1669250 | MGnify/ENA primary metagenome ERZ1669250 (study PRJEB41166, sample SAMN08046056) | hot springs metagenome | biome: hot spring; feature: acid hot spring; material: thermophilic sediment; isolation source: thermophilic sediment from acid...
TGACCCTTTCCGTGCCTTGGTAAAAAATATAATTTTACACCTGAAATCTCTCCCAGACTTATATAATCTGAGGGTGCGCCATATGGTGTATGGATATTTACATGTTCATTCTCCGTGAAAATATCTCCAATTCCTGATCCACCTATAATAGCAATTTCGGGTTTCATGTTTTTATTAATTTAAAATTGTTTAAAAATTTTTCATTTATAAAATTATAAATTAAATTTAAAATATACGTTTTAATTGAATGTAAATCTAAATGAATGATCAATCACGGATAATAAAGATAATTGGGCTGGTCAGTTTCATGAGATCTTTTGGATACGGTTCTTTATGGTCATTCATAGTATTATATCTCAATGTAGATGAAAAAATTTCGTTATCATTCATAGGTTTTTATTTATTCATTGTGGGCCTTATAGGAGCTTTTTCACAGATATTTTTTGGGGCCCTCACAGATTCTTATGGAAGAAAAATATTTCTGATAATTGGACAGGTAGGTCAGGGTTTATCATTTTTTCTTTTTGGTTTTGGCGGATTTACTGGTAATATAATAATCTTGTTACTATCAATTTTTTTGCAGAGTATATTCAGTAGTATGGTTTTCACATCATTCAATGCCATTATAGCGGATATATTTGAAGAAGAAAAAAGATTCAGAGGATACGCATTTCAGAGAGCCCTTGCAAATTTTGGATGGGGTATTGGCCCTGCAATTGGAGGCATGATCTATCAGTTAAATGACTTTTCATCCTCTTTTATTTTACTTGGTATATTTTTATCATCCATATCTATAATATTCAGGTACATTCCAGAAACTAATTTAAAAACATCTTCATTCAGGCTCAAAGATATCATACAGCCTCTGAAAAACCGCTATTTTTTAATATTCAGCATGGCAAGCTTTTTAACATTTGTTCTTATGGGGCAGCTTACAAGCACATATTCCGTTTATGAAAACAGAATAAACAACATATCGGTATTTTATATAGGCTTAACATGGACAATGAACGGTTTACTTGTTGGTGTATTTCAGTATCCTTCGGCCAAAATGGTTAAAAGGAAAAATGCATATTACTTTTTAATTTATGGATCACTGATTTACGGTTTTGGATACATGATGCTTCCATTCAATTCATCCATAATTTATCTATTCACATCTATGATAGTTATCACAATAGGTGAAATTATTTATTCTTCAAGTTCAACAGCCACCGCCTTAAACTTTGCGAAGGAAAATGAAAGGGGGAAATATGCTGGATCATTTGGATTTTTTACCAGCATAGGAAGGTACATGGGACCTTTTTATGGAGGTCTGATATTTCTGATTCCTTTAAATTACATGTTTAGATGGTCTTTGATTTTCATTCTTGCAGTAATTTCATCCTCATTATATTTATATATATTTTTGAAAAATAATCATAATAAGAAAATTTTTAATATGTGATTTAAATAAAAATATACATGGCAAAGATTTTTGTAGTGCATATGTGGGAAGACAACCAGAAAGAAGCAGTAATGCAGTTTGCTGAACAGGTAAAGACAATGGCTTCACAGAAAAAGCTTCCTTCAGGTCTTAAGCTTTTAAGTATTGATCTGGCAGAAAATAAAAACATGGCAGTATGTCAGTGGGAAGCACCATCAGTAGAAATATTAATGAACACAGCAGCCCAGCTAAAACCAACATGGAAAATTGAAGCCTTTGTGGCAAAAAATGTTTACAAAAAGGGTTTTCTGTAAATATTTATAATTTTTATTTTTTTAGCGGAGGTTACCGAGCCTGGTCAAAGGTGCGAGATTTAGGGTCTCGTTCCGCAGGGATTCGGGAGTTCAAATCTCCCCCTCCGCATGAAATAATGAAAAATTTTTAAGAAATGATACCTATATCAACCCATGGAAGAGTGGTATGGTGAAAAACAGACAAAGGATGTAATGATTTCTTTCAAATCGTCAAAAATAATTTATTCTGGTAAATCCAAATTTCAGGATATTCTGCTGATTGAAAATGAAACTTACGGCAGGATTCTTATGCTTGATGGAACAGTTCAGTTAACCGAAAAGGATGAATTCATTTATCATGAAATTCTTGCACATATTCCATTAATGTCTCTTACAGAACCAAAAAAAGTTTTGATAATAGGTGGAGGTGATGGAGGTCTGGCAAGGGAAATTCTTAAACACAGTGTATCAAATGTCGACATTGTGGAAATAGATGAAGAGGTAGTTAAAATCTCAAAGAAATTTCTGCCTTTTGTTTCTTCCTCCTATTCAGACAGAAGATTGAGATTATTTATAGAAGATGGTGCGGAATTTGTAAAGAAAAGTAAAGGAAAATATGATGCAGTATTAATTGATTCAACTGATCCTGTAGGTGCTGCTGCTGTTTTATTTACAGAGGAATTTTACAGAAATATTAAAAATTTATTGAAAAAAGATGGAATAATAGGTTCCCAGACAGGCTCTCCTTTCATGTATCCTGGACATCTTAAAATGGCATATGAAAATATGAGAACCCTTTTCAATACTATAAAAATATATACAGCCCCAGTACCAACATATCCGGGGGCAATATGGTCATTTACATTTGCCACCAATGGGGATCTCAAAAGAAAAAGAACAAGAAATTTCAGGACAATGTTTTATAATGAGGAATATCACGATACAAACATCAATCCTGAATTTATTAAGGAACTTGTTCACTGAACCTTCCATTCTTTTTTCTTTTTTTCAAGTTGATCCCTGTATTTCGGTCCCAGGCTGTAGGATATCAGTTCCAGGTCCTTTAAATTGGATATGAATTTGCTCTTGCTGTCTGAATTAATCAATTTTTTAAATTTCTTTATTTTATTGAAATAATCCAAGAAATAATAGATTGATATGAAAAAACCCAGGAAACTTATAAACAGAATCCACGATTTCCAGTCTCCAGTAATGCTGTTATATGAAGAAATAACCGGTGCTGAAGAACTTATAAATATTGAATATATGGATAAAAATATTAAAATGAAAAACAGTATTAGCAATATCAATGAAATGTGAATTATGTAGTGCCTCCAGTTTTTCCAGTTCATAATAAGTATAAATATAAGGCATATAATATTTTTTTCATTATTATGAACTTAGAAGTTTTGAGAAAGCATTAAAATAAATGCCTTCAGGTAAGTGTATTTGACAACTCCTGAACTAACAAAATTTAAATAAAGATGGAGAATACAATAACCATGTTTAATCCGGGTATATTTTTAGGAGCCCTTGGCATAACGATGCTTGAGATTTCTGAGGCTGCGGCAATAACAATTGCCCTCTATTCGGTTGGTGGTAAAAAGGCAATATATGGAACTACCTTAGGTGTTCTTATTGTAATGATTCTGACATTTGTTATTGGTAATCTGATAACACTCTTACCTATTCTTTTTGTAAAACTGATATCAGGAGCATTGCTGTTATATTTCGGTTTAAGATTGATCAGAAGCTCAAGAAAATCGGTTTTAAGGGAAAGGTCCGGAAATAAAATGGAGGAACATTTTGAAAAGGGAGTATTTTATACAACATTTTCGGTAGGTGTTGTGGAAGCTTTTGAAGCGGCGATTGTTCTGGTAGCATTCATACCCATAGATTTCTATGCTTCTCTTTATGGTGTGATAGCAGGAGTTTCGATAATTCTGTTTTCTGCATACATACTGAGAAATCAGATAAGAAAACTAAAACAGGCAATCATGAAGGTTACTGTATCATCAATTTTACTTTCATTCAGCCTTTTTTGGTTTACCGAATCAGCTAACCTGATAATAAAAAATTCAATTCCATCCATATTTTTAATGGATTTGATTTTAATACCTTATTTCATAATTTTCTTTTTGATTGTCTATTCAATAGCTTACAGAAAATAAAAATCTTTTAATTTTTCAATAATTTTTTAATTCGTGGATTTTCACTGAACTGTGAATTGAAAAAAATTAAATAATAATTTTTTGTTAGTATGTTTATGGAAGAAAAAGAGTTATATCATTATCCGCTTGAAATAGAGGATTTTCTATCAATATCCACAGGGGCATCCCTTATTATTAAGGGTAACCCTGGTGCAGGTAAGACAACACTGGCTCTACAGATATTGGAAAAGTTGCAGACTAAATTCAAGATCATATATTTCTCAACAAGGGTTGGAGATTCAAGCCTTTACGCCCAGTTCCCATGGTTAAAAAATATGGAAAAGAATCTTAAATTGCTGATTGCGTCAAAGATGCTTCTGCAGCAACTTGCAAAGGAAAGTGAAAAGGTAGAGGAAAAGCCAGTAAAGGATTTCGGCAAGAGGTTTCTTCAGGAAATAGGCGGTGAGACCGCAAAGCAGGTTTACAGAACATATTTTAATACATATTTTAAGGATAATCCATCCCCCGAAGTTAAGAGAGTTTATGATGATGTTGAAATGAATTTGCCTCAGAAAACACTGATCGTTGTGGATTCAATAGAAGGCATATCCAATAAATACGGTATATCCGAGTCCAATTTCATTTATATGATGCAGAAGGATCTCGTTGAAGGTGCCGGTGCATCCATAATTTTTGTTTCAGAAAAGGAGACCCTTACAGCTGAAGATTATGTTGCAGATGGTGTAATTTATGAAAATCATCATATTGAAGATGGAAAAAGGGTCAGAATTATAAATCTGAACAAGTTAAGGGGCATTGAAATCAAACAGCCAAGTTATGCATATACTTTACAGAGTGGAAGATTCAGAATATTTTATCCAGAACAGTATCTCAAACAGGAAATCAGAAAATTTGATCATACACCTAATTCTGAAAAGAGGTATAAAACTGGAATTCCAGAGTTTGATTCTATGCTCTATGGCGGTCTTGAACCGGGATCATTCTTTACGATTGAAGTAGATAAAAACGTATCTCATGATGAATTTCAGCTTTTTATCAGGCCAATACTGCTCAATTTTCTGATGAACAATATAGGAATATTCATGATTCCAATTGGAGGTTATTCGGTCCAGAAGCTTAAGGAAGATCTTGTGAGATTTCTCCCGGAAAATGTCTTTGAAAGCAAAATTAGGTACATAGATTACTTTGTGGAAGAATCGAGTAACCCGTACCATGTTCCGGCCGGAGGAAGCGATTATAATGCAATAAATCAGAGGATCTTCCGTGCAATGTTAGATCTATCAGGAATGGAAACTAAACCGATGATGCATTTCATGGGGATGGATACACTTGAATATATCAAGGGTACAGAATCTGCAATCAAGGAAATATTTAGCATGTCACAGGCGATAAAATCATCAAAGGACGTTGGGATTTCAATTGTTAGGGTTGGACAGTCACTGAAAGATGAAATAATAAACATATCCGATTATTATATAAAACTTGTATCAATAAATAGTGTGCCATTCATTACCGGTATCAAGCCAAGAACGGTTTATTATGCTGTAGAGGTAAACAGAGATAAAGGACTTCCAAATATTAAACTCTCTCCAATGTTATAAATTTTTTAAATTGAAAAAATTTAAATTATTATTTCCCTTTTCTTTTTAAATTTTACTGGGGATGAATTTATGTCTGATTTATTAGATGCCGGTAGGGAAAAACATAACAATTCTAATTATATTCTGGAAGCATCCGGCATCGATTTTACATATTCCAATGGTTACAAGGTTTTTGAAAATGTTAACATTCAGCTGATAGAAAATACATTCGCCGCAATTATTGGCCCGTCTGGAATTGGTAAATCCACGCTCCTAAGGATACTTGGAGGTTTTCTTAAACCCGATGCAGGATCGGTTTATTTAAAAGGTAAGAAAATACAGAAACCCACATCTGACATCATACTGATTCATCAATCAATAGTTACATTTCCATGGATGACGGCCATTGAAAATGTGATGATGCCCCTAAAGGTTAAAAAAGTTCCAAATGAAATTGCCGAAGAAAAGGCCATGAAATATCTGGAACTGGTTGGCCTACAAGGATTTGAAAACCTTTATCCAAAGGAAATGAGTGGAGGCATGAGGCAGAGGGTGGCGATAGCGAGGGCCCTCGCAGCCGAGCCCACGGTTTTCCTGATGGATGAACCGTTTGCCCATCTTGATGAACTCACCGCTGAAGGTTTAAGGCAGGATATATATAACATTCTTTTCAGTCCTGAAACACCTCTGAAGGTTGTGGTTCTGGTTTCACATAATCTGACTGAAGTTGTGGAACTGGCGGATCAGATTTTTGTTCTTAACAATATTCCTGCAACTGTGGTAGCAAATGTCTCAGTAACAATACCAAGACCCAGAAACCCCAGAACTGATGAATTCAATCAGATGCTTGACAATCTATACATTCATCTTACCCCTCCAAGGGTCAAAACAAGGTGATATCATGAACATTTTCCTCATAATGATACTGGCAATATTTGCCACGACTGGAAGGGTGTTTTTTTTAATATTTCTGTCAATTATTACTGGATGGTTCCTTTCATATGCTTCTGTGAAAAGCAAATTATTTGAGGAAATATATATACCACTTACTGAAATTTTTGAATCCGTTCCCGTTATATCATTCTTTCCAATTGTTCTGATGATTTTTGTGATAAATATAGGAGGTATAATGGGCATTGAACTTGCCGTTGATTTTCTTGTTTTCACTGCCGTTGTATGGAATATATGGATGGGGGAATATCAGGCATTCAAAACGGTCCCGAATGAAATGGTTGAGGTATCTGAAAACCTCAATATGGGCATATTGCAGAAGCTCAGATATGTTTACATACCTTTTTCAATACCCCGGGTAGCTGCAAACCTATTTCCCAGTGTATCTGATGGATATTTTTACATTGCGGTTAGTGAGGTATTTACAGTTGGTACCACCCAGTATCATGCCTTTGGGATAGGATCATTGCTTGTTGAATTTTATTCAAAAAATGAGATGAATTATGTTTTTTATGCTCTTCTATTTCAGGCGATAATTGTGGGAACAGTGATAATTTTATTGAGAAAATACAGTAAATATGCAGTTGCCAAGTACACCCTTGATACTGATGCTCCTATAATCAGAAGGGGAAGAATTAATGTCAGAACAACAACAAGGATAATATCTACAATTGCAAAAAACCCAGTTTCAAGACTTGCGGGATATTATAGACAGAGGTCTTCATACAGGGTAAAGAAGGAGGAATTTGAAAAGGAAGAGAGGAGATTCAAGATTGGAAAATATACGGGATATTCCGCAGGTATAATCATTTTAATTCTCATACTTTATGCCGTTGTAAGATTGATAATATCAATAAAATTTAACACATGGCATGAACTAATTTCAGTCACCCCTGAAATTCTTTTATACATGGCCTTTGACTACCTCAGGGTCCTTATAATATTATTCTTCTCTGTAATTATTGCAATATTTGTTGGATATTACATTGCCATGCACAGGATTGCAGAGGCAATATTTGTTCCTGTAATACAGATATTCAGCTCATTTCCTCCCCCTCTATATTTCCCAATAATCTTCGGTATTTCATATCCATTTGTTTACCATTATTTTGGTGAGCTGTACACCGATCTTTATGTCCTATTTCTGGGATTCATAAGTACATTCTACTACGTATTTTATTCGTACTGGATTGGAATAAAGGCCCTGCCGTCCGAATACTTTGACATCATGAAGAACCTTAACATGGGCCTTCTTTCTAAATTAAAAAACATAATAATTCCAGGAACATTTCCATATTTAATCGCAGGAATAACATCCACCATAAACAGTGCATGGGGAGGTCTGATGATAGGTGAATACTGGCCATATATTGTGGGCAATAAATCACTGGAAGTGAGCAATGGCCTTATGAAATTCATAGATATAAACACTGTTAATGGAAACATTGCATATGCAGCGTGGGCTTCGTTATTGCTGGCAATTGTTGTGGCGATCTATTCCATACTGTTTACCAAAAAGCTCATGGATCTTGCGAAGAAGAAATATGTGGCTGAGGAGGGTATTTTTGCAACATAAAAAATTTAATAAACAGAAATACAGTTAGAGGAATGTATATGACCGAGGTAATAGATCCGAATGCGCGAATTGCTGATCTGGTGGGTCTTCTTTATGTCCTTACCAACATATTTAACGGTAAAACAGATTTATACAAGCTAGAAAAGGAGATGGAAGTGGATCTGGATGATCTCATGCCCATAGTATATACCGCAGTAAATTTAGGATTTGTAACATTGGATTCAGGCGATATAAATGTTACAGAAAAGGGCAGGGAGTTTGCCAGGGCAGGAATCAAGAAAAGGAAGGAAATGATAAGGGATTCAATTAAGAATATGGAACCGTTTATAACATCTCTTAACATGAAGAAGTTCACAATTCAGGAACTTATGGAAGAGCTCGTTAAAAAGAACATTTATCAGTATAATTCACCATCAGGTTATCACGATCTTGAGGTTATTTTAATAGAATGGGGAATATATTCAGGACTTTTGAAAAAGGAGGAGGATTATTTCATTATCAATATGGTGAAATCTGGTAAAGCGTAAAATTTTTGACTGAGAATTCGGGATAAATTACATAAACATTTAAATCCAGTTTTTCATTATTCATCAATTTTATTATAGTCCTGTTAAAATAGAGATATCCTGGGGGGCCTTTATATATGTATGTCCCGGGTGCTATGAAATACGTCTCATTTTTTATGACGTAGGGAACAAAGTATACAGGATTTCCTGAATAATTATGTTTCAGTAAAATCATCCCGTATGCTTCTGCAAAAATTGAATAATTTTTGTAAAGCAAAAATTCATTTACAATCTTATACATGGTGTTATTGTATTCAGGGAAATACACAGAATAGTTGTTGAAAAATCTCGAATACGGATCAGTTATGATAAATTCAGGATAGGTTCCAGGATGCATAAAATCGGGCAGAATATAATTGTATTTTTCACAGAAATTTGGCATGTTGTCCTGGATCAGGACTGTTGATCCTTCGGGTATCATAGAAGACATTTTCCAAAGGGCCAGATCGTAACTGTTAACCGTTATATTTTTTTCCATTGCATATGAATATACTATGTGAGTATTCATAGGCCCCCATGGCATCAGGAATACAGAAAGTATTATGTTTATTATTAAAATAATATAAATTAATTTTTTAACATTTCTGAAAGAGATGATATTTTTCTTAAGAAGAATGAATATTGCTGAAATCATGGATATGAACAATAATGGAATGTAAAGGCTGGGATACTGGAAAAACATTGGCATGATGTATGGAAAATAATTGTTAAGGAATGCGAAACCAAGATATGGAATCATAAGGTAAAAGTATTTATAATCCATGACCGGAATGAAAAATAGTGGTGACAGTATGAAAATCAGAAATAATGCTTTTTGTAAATATGTTGTGGAAATAATTTTCATATAATAATCAAATGAAATATAATTTGACCAGTAAAACAGGTAACCTGTTCCGAAATAAACGGTTATAATTATGAACAGTGTCGAGGAATATAACATCAGGATTATTGAAAATCTTCTATTTCTATTTTCAATGAAACTTACGATTGAAAATATTATTAATATTAAAGGAACAAGGTAATCAGTAATGTCGGATAGAATAAAGAACAGGGCAGACATTTTATAATTTTCCTTGCTATAAAAATAGAAGCCGGTTAAAAAAAGTGGCGGAAACAATGCCATAAAGTGAAAATCAAACCAGTTGACTCCTCCAAGAGGAAAATAGAATATGTATGTAATGGATATAAAAAATGCAATTTTTTCATCATTTAAATAATGTCTGGCTATAAAAAACAGTGGAAATATCGCAATTGGGATGTAAAATGATTGGAATATTAGCAGCAATCTGGGATCAGGATTCAATGAATAAAGTAGACCCATGGGAATGTAGATCAATTTATTCATTGCAATTGTTGGTTGGCCGTTTTCGTAAAGCAAAAATTTTGATTTTATCACAGAATAAAGTAACTGTGAAGAAACACCAAGGTCAAAAACACCTGAGTTGAATGCGAGATATCTCAATACTGTAATCACAGACCAGAACGTTCCGTAAATCAAATATATTATAAAGATAAAATAAATGTATTTACTGTTTTGCATAATCTTCAAGCATTTTCATGGCTTTTTGGATTGCAAAATCAAGCTGAGAATCAATATTATCTGCATAATCATCAGGGGTTATTTCTACATCGTAGTCAGGTTCGGTTCCATGATTTTCTATGCCAAAACCAACATCTAAGAAATAAAATGCATATTCTGGCTGTGTTACAATGGATCCATCTATGAGAGGCCTTTTAGGATCTATGCCTATAACCCCACCCCATGTTCTTTTGCCTATCAGGGGACCGATTTTCATGAGCTTAAATGCATGCGAAAATATGTCACCATCTGATCCAGCAAGTTCATTGGTAATGCATACCACAGGACCTCTTGGGGAATAGTTTGGATAACCCTCCTTTATCCCGTACTTTGGATAGTCATATCCAATTATTTTTCTTTTCAGTTTGTCGAAAAGAAGCCATGAAACGTATCCTCCCCTGTTGAACCTCACATCTATTATCAGAGCATTCTTTGATATTTCCTCAAAATATCCCCTATGGAATTCCGTGAATCCCATCTCGGACATATCGGGTATGTGGATGTATCCAACTCTTCCATTTGTTCTTTCATGTACATATTTTCTGTTTCTTTCCACCCAATCCCGATATATAATTATAGATTCATCGGCTGATGTTTTTACATTTCCGTAAAATTCTTCATCTCCTCTTCTGAATTTAATTCTTACTATGTCTGAAGGAAGATTTATGAGGAGTTTTTCAGGTAGATTATTTCTGTCAACCTTTATCCCATTGATTTCCATTATTATGTCGTTCTCCTTTATTTCTCTGGATGAGGACAGTAATGGTGAAGATTCATCCAGCCGTCCCCTGTATATCTTTTTTATTGAAAAATTTTCATTGTCTATTTCTGCTCCGAGATATCCCCTCAGTTCCAGTTCAGAATTGAAGTAATCCCCCAGCATTTCATACGAATGTGAAGTTCCGAGTTCTCCCTGGAGTTCCCATATAAGATCTGATAATTCAGATCTTGTGGATATCTTTTCAAAGAGATTATAATATTTGTTGAATATATTATCCCACTGAATTTCCGAATCCTTCCAGTAGTTTTCTCTCATCATGTACCAGGTTTCATGCAGCATCTGATCAAATTCCTCCTTGGGATTTACAGTGGCTTTAATCCTGTATATGTTTATTATACCCGATTCCCTGCCAGGCTCAGATCCCTGAAGTTCATTCTTTTCCATGGTGCTAACTATTCTCACAGTTCCGTTATAAAAATATATAAGCTTCTTTCTGTCTCCAGAAACATTGTAAAATTGAGTTCTGTCAACCAGAGTTTCTTCCCTTTTCTTTTCCAGACTGAAATGTTTAATTTCATAGCCATTTTCATCCCTTTCAGTGTTCGTTTCTGAAATAAATATAAATCCATCGGGCGTCGCTGTCAGATCGGAATATCTGCCCGTTTTTACGGGCATGGAAAAAATTCTCCTCTCCAGATTTTCCAGATCAATATCGAATTCCTTGACCTCTTCATTAACTTTATCCAGAAAGGGATTTTTTATTTCCCTCTTCAGTGAAATGCCAAATATCCTTGAATTATTTGGAAATGTAAGGGAATTCAATGCATCATCCATCTGTGGTCTGTTTGGATATACTGAAATGAAGTAAAGATACCTGCCCATGGGATCGAATGATGGTGATATGTCATACATGTATGTATTCTCAATATCTGCATATTTCCCATTTTCTATATTCCTTATCCTTATTTTTTTCCTTGAATATGATTCTCCGTAAGAATATGCAATCCATTTTCCATCTGGTGAAAAATCAATATCATATACCGGACCTATTTTAGATTCATCCAGATATTTTATTGAGTCGTTTTCCAGATTTACTGAATAGATCTGCAAACGGTTTGTTGTATAAATAACATTTTTTCCATCTGGTGAGGGAAACAAATCCAGAACAATTCCTTTCTCTATACCAAAGCTCTTTATTATCTTTCCATTGTCTATCAGAACAATACTTTCTTTCCCCTTCCTGTTCAGGATTGCAACGTATTTGCTATTATCTATGTATTTGGCATTCATCAGTCTGATTTCATCGGTTACCATCAAGGGTCCTTCAAATGGATCCATTTCATACAGTTTTCCCCTCACTGAAAAAACTGTTCTGTTTCCTTCCCTGTTAAGTGAAAAGTATTCCAGTTTTTCCTGTATATTTGGCAGAAACCTCTCATTCAGTGTTCTTTTAGTTCCATAAACATCGATGTTCAATCTTGTCGTCTTACCATCATAAATATAGAGATCCCCGGCCATCTGATATATTATTCTTTCACCATCAGTATTTGCATTTCTTGCATAGTATTCAATGTTGTCTGTTATATTTATGAGTCTTCCATCTTCATAGCAGTATATCCTTCCTGTACCTTCATGATCAGAAATAAAGCATATTCTGTCTTTGAAAATCATTGGGCTCCCAATATTTCCATCTAAATTTTCCAGAATCCTGTGAAATTTTTCTCCATTATATGAAACCCAGAGCTGGCCAACTGTACCTCCACGGTACCTCTTCCATCTGGCCGGATCTCCTGTATTTCTTCCAAGAAGAGTAAAGTTATTCCCGAATCCAATATATGAAGCGTTTCCGTATGGAAGTTTCCGTATGCCAAAATCATCAAGGGATAAATAATAAAGTTCAGGATAATAATTCAGAGGTGTACCGTGGGTAGATATAAAATAAATTTTTTTATCATAAGAGCTCACGGCTCTTATATTATTGCTTCCAAAATATGTAATCCTTTTTATTTCCGAATTTTCTGATGAATAAATGTAAAGGTCTCCCTGAGGTTTAATATTCTTTTTGCCCATGCTTCTGAATACCGTAAAAATAATACTCTTTCCATCAGATGAGAACTTTGGAAATTTTACTATACCTAAACCTTCTGTAATCCTTTTCATCGAACCGTCATATAGCCATAGATCATCCTCAGTAACAAAACATACTTTCTCGCCGTGAATATCCGGATAAGTCAGATAATGTTTCATAAGCAGATTAAAAAATATATTTTAAATAATTTTTTGGATTGATTTATTTTTATGAGTAGTCCCATTTAATTTGACCATATAAAGCTTACTATTATTTTTCATTACTGTCTATCTTCTGTAATAATGATTCAAAATGTTCCT
>ERZ1669250.722-NODE-722-length-13234-cov-5.719478_pt1 | contig 13234 bp, 11 predicted proteins | sample MGYA00579295_ERZ1669250 | MGnify/ENA primary metagenome ERZ1669250 (study PRJEB41166, sample SAMN08046056) | hot springs metagenome | biome: hot spring; feature: acid hot spring; material: thermophilic sediment; isolation source: thermophilic sediment from acid...
TGGTAAATGTTCCGTAAAAGTTGCCTTCTATGTCATATAAGTAAGATATGTTCTTAAATATCACGGGGATAAAGCTGTTGTTAATGTATTTAGAAATTAGCAATCCTGTATTGTAAAGATCGAGATTTGGATGTAGTTCTGGTAAGTCTGCTATTTCTAGTTCTTCACCAAAGAATGAAGCAAATGTAGTGATGCGTGTTCCGTTTAAGAAAATAGCTATCTTATCATCTACATATAGTAGTGTATATTTTGAGTCTTTATTTGGTATTTCATACCAAGGGGATGTGGGATTAACTATATGGTATACGCGTATGGGATCTTGTTTAGAGCCTTTAGCAGTATAATATGAGGATGTGCCGTTTACAAGTCCAGTAGTGTTTATATACATGTGCCATTTGCTTACAGGTTCATTTGGGTTCTTAACATGGAATACAGCATGCTTGTTTTCGTTTACTGCTAAATAATATTCAGAAGTATTCTTGGTTAAGCCACAATCTTTAATTTCATCCCACCATTGGCTTATTGGATTGCTGGCATCGTCTTTATGGAAAATGGCTTCTTTGCCGTTATGATCCATAGCTATATAGTAATTTGATTGATTCATTATAAGTTCATCAGCTTTGATCCAATCCCACCAGCCACTTATAGGTTTATGTGGATTGTTGATGTGGAAGAGTGCTACTTTGTGTTCGCTGTTAGCAGCCATATAATATGCTGATTGACCGGCTAAGCATTGTTCTGCTTCTACTCTATACCACCAACTGCTTACAGGCTTATATGGATTATTTTTGTGGAAAATTGCTTCGTCCATTTTTTCATTTGTCCCTACATAGTATTCTGATTGCCCAGAAACTAACCCATTTACACTAATAGCGTTAAGCCACATGCTAATCGGATGAAGAGGATTATCCTTATGGAAAATAGCATATTTATTGTTAGAATTTTTAGCTATATAATACTCAGATTGTCCTCTTACGATGCCGCTTAGAGTTACGATGTGATTCCACCATTGGCTGATGGGCTTATCGGGATTGTTTATGTGAAAAACAGCTTGTTTACCATTTTGATCTTGTGCCATATAATGTTTTGATCTATTTGTAAATAGTTCAAGGGCATATATGCGTTTCCACCACTTGCTTACAGGCTTATCTGGATTATCCTTGTGGAATATTGCTCTTTCCTCATTTTCGTTTACTGCAATATAGTATTCAGAAGATCTTATTTTTATTAGCCCTTCGTTGCGTATATACTTCCACCATTGGGATATTGGTTGTTTACTGCTTATGTGACATACCGCTTGTTTACCTTGATGTTGTACTATATAATATTCAGAACGCCCTCTTAATAGTGAATCAGCATGAATTAAATCCCACCAATCACTAACAGGTTCATTGGGATTATCCTTATGAAAAATAGCACACTGTCCTTTTCTATTAAACACCATGTAGTAATCTGATGTGCCCATCAGCAGACCGTCATACATGATTTTCGGCCACCACTTACTTACCATTACAGGGGGATTGCCGTGGAAGATTGCGTACTTGTTTTCGCCCTTTTCCGATATCATATAATACTCAGACGGCACTTTACTAGGTGTCCTTAAGTCCATTTCCTCTAACCATTTCCTTGCCAATGATTGGCTTGTTAACATTTCAGCCTTCATACTTACTCCTCCTTAAACATCCATGTTACCGGTAACATAACATAATTACATTGTTTTGTCAAGTGTTTTTAATCAGAGAGATATATCATATTCTTTTATTAAATTATCCAGTGTAGTTGCATTTGCTTTTATTATTTTTAATGCATCTCCATATAGTACATCTCCTTGGCTAGTTACAACAGTAAGTATTTGCAAAAATCTCCTGCTAAATTGCGTTTCGTAGATATTTTTGATATTGGTAGTTTCTTTTTTATGTAGCTGCATACTACTCTTTTCTTCTTGATATAATTGTTGTACTATGTTGAGGAAGAGTTCTTTTGTAGTTAATCCCATATCTAATAATCTTTTTGCTATGAGTATTGGGCTAACATTAAATTGTTGTGCTAATATATTGATGTTGGTTTCTATTTCATATGCTTCTTTCAATTGGGAAGCTGGAACAAAAAATTCGCTAGTACACATATCGCAAAATCTTTCAATGTCGTTATTGTCAGGTAGCAAGTTGTCAAGTCCAATAAAGGCACTTTCCCCTATTAATATATGAGTAACTCCATTTACTAAAGTTAATATCTGATCAGATGTAGTACCTTGATTGTTAATAAATATTACTGGTGCTAAGTCGTCATATAAAACAAATCCTCTAAACTCATTTATATTTAATGGTCTGTCAAGTTCATTGTGTACTGTACTGTTCCTCAATATTATAATGCCTTTATTGTCTGCTTTGTCTACTAAATAATCTAATGCATTATCCCATTCAATGAATATATCTGCCCAATTATTATTAATTTCAAATATATTTTTTAGATCAAGCACTACTTTCCTTATATCTAAGTTGTTTTTATATTTGCCACACAACTCTAATTTGTCATTACCCCACTTTGCAAGTATATCTTTCGCCCAATCTTGGATATGTTCCGCAAAAGATAAAGTATCCAATAGTTCAAGAGAAGGCTGTGTTTTATTGTTTCTAAAATCAGGTATCGTAATAGTTCTTTTTGGTAATCTATCAAAAAAGAAATACCCAAATGGAATATGAAATATATTTGATATGTCGACAAGTTCATCGTAAGTAGGATAATCTTCTCCACTTAACCACTGCTTATAGTTTGGGTATTTTGCTTTAACTTGTTCTGCAAATGCTGGTAATTGATTTAATAGGTCTCTTAAAATATTGACATTGTAATTTGTTACTTTAAATATTTCTTGACTCATCTTACCACCTCTGGTTTATTACTCGTCATATATGCCAAGGCGCTTTATGACTTCCTCTTCAGGAATAAATTTTGCTTCTCCTCTTTCTATTTTGTCTAGTATTCTTTCAAGGTCTTTATAAAAAGCTTCTCTCTTGACCTGTTTATGTAATCTACGAACATATTTTAACAATTTATTCATAGCTACTTCATGGTGCTTAATTTCTTCTATCTCTTTTAAGATTTTTTGTACACTGATATGATCACAAATCTGTTCCATGTGTTACCTCCTTTTTGCCACCTCTAGATTATTATATCACACAACTACTTGTTTGTTATGACATGTTTTTCTTATTATTGATTTTCGTGTTGTAATTATTATAATTCCAAAGCGAACTACTAACATATATTTGATAGAACAATTAAGTTATGATGTGATCTATTGTGATGGAGCTTCAAAGTTGGTGTTTTGATAGAGTTATCTTTTTGAAAAGTTTAAAATAGTGATTCCGATAAGTGTATCTTGTTTATATCTTAATAATATGTCATCAATGTTTTTACTAATAACCTCGTTATTTTCTATGATTTCTTGTTGATCAAAGCTTATATATAACACATCTGCTTCCTGATCGTAATCTATCTTTATTGTTTTTGCATTGCATTGAAGTAGTATTTTCATGAGCTAGTTGGTAAAGGTTTTTCACTTTTATATTTCTGATAGTACAATTCTAAAGCTTTTTTTGTAGTGACTTTAGCTCTGATGTGTAAAGTTCTAGATAGGTACATTTCCAAATTTACTAATGTCAATAAGTCAATAGGCTTTTTAAAAACTGCTACAAATTCTACTATAGGTTTATGCTTGTTGTTTTTAGGCATTTGGATCTCATGAATTGCTATTTCTTTGATATGGTATTTTTTCTGCAAATATTGAAAATGCTTCATTAGTTTTTGTGTTAAGTCAATAGAATTAGGTTGTTGTTTATCACAATCATGAGCTTTACGATTGTTTGTGTTTTTGGTATTGTTGGTTTCCATAATTGATAAATATAATAATGTACTTATGTTTGTCAAGCACCGATTAAGTGTAGTAGTAAACAAAAGTAATTTGACAAATTGAGTTATAAATGATATACTATTAATGTGAATGAAGCTAAAGTAAAAGAAGTGATTTTGTATTTAGGATCATTGGCAAATAATAAATCAATACTTGTTAGCGTACAGAATCTGTATGAATTGTTGTGGTTCTTTGAAGGAATTTCTTATGTTAAGACTGGGGTAAAACCCCTAAGAGTGGAATTTGTTAAACATAAAGATACTATTTTTTCGTTGCCAGCAGAACAAGTTTTACATAATCTAGAAACTAACCAATTAGTGCATATACAACAAGATCAAGGAAGAAGATTGATAGTGCATTTTAGTACACATCCTGATATTAGCACATTATCTTCACAAGAGATAGAACTTTTAAACTATTTGTTTGTTGAGTACTTTACATCAGACTTAAATAAGTTTGATATTCGAAATAATGCATATTTTTATGATCTTAAGGAAGGAGAAGTAGTGAATCCTATTTTTGTTTTGAAACATTTTGCAATTGTAAGACCACCTACCAAATGTGAGATGGGAGAAATTAAACACATATATGATCTATATACGCGAGATAATAATTCTTTTATCAAAGAAATTGAAAAAGAACTTGATACGTAGCAGAACTATTAATTAATATAGCCTCAAAATATCTGTTGTGTTGTTTTTGATAATGTGATCTTGTATGTATTCTTTCATTGAGCCAATATTATCAAATGTCTGAGGTATATTGCCTGTCATGTTATATAAGTAAACCTTTGTAGTTAAGCTAAATTCATCTCGATGCACTACGGGGAATATATCATGATGCATAAATTGTGATATAAGCAAATCTGTTTGTGCAATGTTGATACCATTTCTATCTTTCATATGCCCTAAAATGTGCATTCGCTGTGTTTCTGCATTATACATTACTATATGATAGCTTAAGGACATAATTGCTGATAAGTCGTTAACATGTAACATCAGCGCTGTTTTGCTTTTTGGTATCTCATATAAAGGGTGCAACATATCTTCAATGCTGTAAACCTGAATAAGAGATTCTCTTGATGATCTGCAAGCATAACAATATGATGTACCATGCACTATGCCTGTAGGACTGATGAATTGATACCATTCACTTATGGGGAATTGATTATCTGATATATGAAAAATAGCTTGCGTTCCATTACTGGTTTCTGCTATATAGTATTCGGATTCATTACTCACTAGCCCATCGTGTCTTATCCAATACCACCATTGAGTTATAGGATCATGTGAATTATTAATGTGAAATATAGCTTGCCTATGTCGTTCGTCGCTTAAGATGTAATAATCTGATACACCTAAAACTGCACCATAAGCTTTGATGTTATATCCCCACATACTTATTGGTTCATTTGGGTTGCCAACATGAAAAATAGCTTCTAATCCTTGATTGTTTTTAGCTATGTAATATTCTGATTGTCCTTGCACTAACCCGTGAGAATATATATCATTCCACCACTGGCTGATGGGTTGATCAGGATTATCTTTATGAAAGATTGCAGATAGATAGTGATCATTTGTAGCAATGTAATAGTCTGATTTCCCTTTTATTAACCCACTTATGCTAATTTCTTTCCACCATCGACTTATTTGTTTACCACTTGCATCAAAAATAGCACACTTGTCATTAGATTTTTTAATAATGTAACCTTGAGAATCTACAGTAGTATATTGTGAGTTAAGCGTTCTCATACCTTTTCCTTTTTATACTTCTCCTGTACAACTTAGTATGAAGTAAATTGCTGTACTCATAACACAATAATTATAGTGTTTTAGCTATTTTTTGTCAAGCAAGAAGGTAGTGTTATTATGAAATGTAAGGCGTGTATAGGCGTCGTAGAAAATGGATTACATCTACATCGTTTTTAATGTAATCTCCAGGATTTTTACCTTTTGCAGATTGTTTAACTGTTTGAAATTTTAAAGCAGTTCTTTTTAATATATTTAACAATCCTTTATCATCTCCTAAAATATCTTTCAAAAGTTCAATATCTTCAGGAGTAGGAGTAGAACCGCCAAAATCCTTTCTAAACCAATGGCCAACAGTGTGGCTGTATCCTTCTGGAAGTTTCTTTATTACATCTTGGATACTCATATTTTTAGATTTCCTTAGCAAAGTTAAGTATTGTGCAACAATTGGTTGGTCTACTCTGTAAAGACGCATCTTTGTAAAATACTCGCCAAGCATAAGCTTTCTTGCACCTGGTGATGCTCCCCAGTTAATTCTTTCTAAAAAGATAAATTTACTGTTTGAAAGTGTTGTAGGTTTTACTGTTTTTGGTGTAAAAGTATCAATAGAAAACTCACTACTATTTAGCTTTTCTATATCAGGTATTTCTTCAGGTTCTTTGAATAAAGGAACAGTTTCTATACTCGTCCAAAGCTTTTGCCCACAAGAAGGGCATTGATTATCTCCTGCTGGATCGTAAGGTTCTGTTAACTCTACATTGCAACTAGGACAAAAGAACCTCACACCTTCCATTATAAACTCATCTTTGTCAGGGTGAATGACAAACTCTATTGATTTTGTATTATTCCAATCAACGATAACAATCTTTGGAAAGCCATCATTATAATTTTCCAAAATTTTCAATAAATAACCTTCTCGTTCTTTATCTTTTACTCTCATATTGATAAAATCTTCTTCCTTCCATTCTCTTTTTTCTTCTGTTTTTGCTTTCACTCTAATCCTATCAATGTAGAACCTGTATGCAACTTTTTTACTATCTCTTGCAAACATAAAAACAGGATACCAATCTTCTCCGCTGGATACAACTAACATGTTTCTTAGAATATATCCGTGCCTGTATATGGTGTTAGAATGGTAAAGTGAAGCTAAAGACCAATTCTTAACCCCAAAAAAGTAAAGGGCATCTTCCCTGTGGAATTTCTTAAACTCTTGAGATGTAATTCCTTTTAATACACTTAAAAATTCCTCATTATCTTTAGTAATACAAACTTCTCCATGCTTATCGTTTAACAAAGGATGAGGGATAATATCTTCTGGAAAGTCGTCTTCTATAACAGGTTCATACTCATACTTGATATTTTCAATCTCTACAACCTTTTCTATATTAGTTCTCATCTTGATTATATCTACAAACTCGTGGCTTTTTTCTATCATCACTGACTTGATATTACCTTTTTTACTTACAACTGCAGCGGTAGTCCCTGTTCCTGCAAATGGGTCTAATACTATGTCTTCATCTTTTAACTTAACACGATTTAGCAATTCCCAAACCAACCTTTCTGGATATGCTGCCGTATGCTTCCAAGGTATTTGTTGTGTTGGTATCTCTAGTACTTTTGGATATGTTTTTTTGTAGATATTGTTCTTACTTTTTGCAAAAACTATGACTGGTTCGTAGGTATTGGCAAATCTGTTGTTGACAGAGGAAGGCATGTGGTTTGGCTTATGCCAAATTAGTATATCTTCTAAATGCCAACCGTCCTTAACCATGTGATAGGCTAACCTATAAGGGATTTGTAAAAGATGAGAATTACCATACTTGTTTAAATACTTGTCTCCAATATTTAAGAAAAAGATACCATCTTCTCTTAACTTGCGATAAAGGACGCTAAATACTTTTAAGAGTCTACCAATGTATTCTTCAGGAGTTTTTTCCTGACCTATCTGTTCTTTGAATTTATAGTCTCTTTGCTTCCAATAAGGTGGCGAAGTTATAGCTACTGTAATAGAATTATCGTCTAAATACTTAAGACAAGCATAAACATCACTATGTAGAATAATATGTCTATCTGTCATTATAGTTCATTATTTAACTGTTGGGGCAGAAGAGCCCCAGGATGCAAATTAAAATACTACTCCTACCTCTGCAAACGGTCCATCTACCTTAAAATCTGTTTTTATAGAACTTGCATCTAACTTTAATTCTTCATATCTATAACCTGCACCTATAAATAAGTGTTTGCCAAGACTATTTTTTATAAACCTTGGATACAACTTGGCCTCTGCTACTACATCGTAATATGTGTTTGATCCGTAGGCTATACCTTTGATGTGAAAATCCCCTTCTACATCAGCCATAGGCTTTACATCAACCGCAGCATACAGCATTGGCACTGGTACAGTATAAGATTTATTAACGGTTTCGCTTTGGGGGCTAGGCAATGTTATGTTGTTTACTTGTGTAGCAGTACCTGTAACATCCGCTTTGAAATCTAATATTCTAACTCCAAGACCTACTTTTGGATTTAACAAGCCTTGTGATGCTTTGCTTATAAATGGAAGATGATAATAGGCAAATATATCATAGTGATCTGCCTTTAATGTAGATGATACATTGCCACTAAATGTATAGCCGTCGTATATAAAGCTTTGGTTTGAAGCCGTACCGCTAAACTTCATTGGCAGATAATCAAACTCAAAATTTGGCAGTATTTTTATACCATGAGTATTTAACTTTAATCTTACCCAAGGTTTTGTTTTTGAACTAAAGCCGAGGTTATTTTTTACATCTACATTTTGAGAAACTCCATTGCTGTGGTAATTAATATAACCACTAGGAGATTCACTTATGAACCCTACCGACCCAGACAAGCTCACTGCATAAGAGCTTGCTATTCCAGAAAGTAGCCCTAAGGCTAATGCGATGTGCTTTCTCATTCAACACCTCCAAAAAGTATTATAAAGCTTTCAATAGTATATCACAGGCTATGACTTTTTATTATGATATATGTATGAGTGCTTGCAACACGAGTAAGGTGGGTAGAGTGTTTTTATTTTTGCATAGCTACATAATTTTAAGCAGTATTGTGCTCTTTTACAAAAGAGATAACTTTGTTTATTTCTTTGTTTTCTACAAAATCTTTTAGTTTATTTACATCAGAAGTGCTTAAAGTAAGTATAGGAAAAGTTTCAATTAAACTTTTCGCTTGTGTCAATCCCAAATATTTTCTTGTGTATTTGCTATCAGAGTATTTGTAGGTTGTCATGAATTCACTATCGGTGAGTTGTCTGAAGTACTCAAGCATCAAATTAAAATAGTTCTTCAGTAGGATTTGTGTTTCTTGATTTATTTGAGGTTCAAAAAAGATTGGTATTGGATGAGTTCTATACTTAGCTTTAGATATTATAATCCCATCCACATTAAATATTTCTTTAATAGTATACAATCCTGTTCTTCCATTCATTTCTCCTGTATCAATAGTTCTGATGAATAAAATGTTTGATTTGATTTTATTATAGAGTTCATCATTTACTGTTATTGCTGTTTTTTGATATCCTTTTCCAGTTATCACATTAGCATCTATAACTTCAATAGTTATATTCCCTTTGTGGTTTTTGACATCTTCCATAGTTAAATAGAATGATACTTTTAACGGTTTATGTGCTTTATACTTTTGCACAAACTCTTCAAACTCATTGCCTGCCCTATAGTGATTGTGAGGGCGTAGAGTGTAAGCTTTTGTGTGTATGTCTTGGTTTATCTTTATACCTTCAAATTTAATTATCCCTTTCGCAGGAGTTTCCTTTCTTTCAAAAAAGAAAATACCGACATTCACTCCTGTAAATTCAAAAATCTTTTTTTCAAAGATAACGCTTTTTTGGATATTGTAGTATGTTAAGAGATCATCTCTTATCTTATTTGATATTGAGCAACCAAATAAGAAATTTGTAGGAATAATATATATCATTTTATTTATATGCGATCTCAAATCATTTATTAACGCTAACTGGTATAAATCTTGATATCCTTTGTTATTTCCTTGAAAATATTCTAGATACTGCTGAGTTTCTTGATGTTTTACAATATAACCTATGTAGAGATAAGGTGGGTTAGTAATATGATAAACTGGTAGGTTGTCTTTCAGAATTATCTCAGGATAGTGTTTGATAGTATCTTGTTGTATAATGTTGTTGTATGCAATTTCTTTAGGGATACCGTATTTACAAGCATTTATAATAGCTTTATCGATCATTTCTTGCTGAATATCAAAAAGAAAGATGTGTTTTTTGAAAAATTCTATTCTTTCTTTTTCTGGGATTAATTCCAAAATAGGTAGCACAAGGTTTCCTTCACCGCAAAATAAATCTACCCAACGATATTTATATATGTCTTTTTTAATTTCAGGTAAAATAAATTCTCTAAATATTTCTACTGATGTTAAATGTTCACCGTATATTCTTCTTTTGTCTGTTGGTTTTTTTGAATTCATAATTGTTTTGCCTTGAAATATATTTGATCATAGTCTGATTGTTGGATAACAGAGGAAACTAAGCTATCTAGCTGTTGCTCTAAAGAGGAGATATTTTTATTTTCTTTGAGGTTAGATACAATGTGTTGAACAATAATAATGATTTCTTGTTTGGTGTCTTCGGTAAAGAATGGAATTTCAATGTTTTCTAACAATTTTTGAGTGAAAGAGATTCTTCTTCCTCGTCTTCCTCCTTTACTAAGATAGTATTGCCTAAAGAAAGTGGTGTTAAGATAACCTAACAGAAAATACAAATCTTGTTCGTTGTATGGTTGTATAAACAGTACATCTCCGGAAGGCAACAAACCTTTATCTCCTAAGCTAAATCTGTTGTATGGATGTCTGTCTAGTGTTGGAACATAGATTCTTTGCTTATTGAGGTTTGATAGTAAAAATTGATAATTTCTTAGAGCTTGCCAATGGAACCATTCTGCTTTATTAGGTAAGTATCGTGATGACATTTGTTCTTTGAAAGGTAAAATATGTTGGTATATATTGGGATATGTTAGTTTAAGCTCATGTTCATTTTGAATTGAAGTATCTATCACAATATATGTTTCGTAGTCATCTACAATAAATCTTTTACAGTGTTTTCCTTTAACAAACTTCTTAATCAGAGATAATTCATTTGAATTAAAATTTATATCTTTATTAACAATGAATGCTTCATCATACCCAGATACTAAACCTACTCCTACTTTTGCTACAGTTTTTAGTGTATGCGAGGTCGGTATAGAAATATTTTGTATATGAGTTGACCACTGATTTGTATTTGTATAATGTGGTATTTCTTTATAGTCGAATATATCATTGCTTGTTTTTTCTTGCAGTGACATAATTGCTTTATTGTATATTTCTGCGCTGTTAGTTTTGGTTGTTTTGATGTTAAGTAGTATTATTTTCTCATTGTTAAGATTATATTTGCCTTTTTTGAATTTAAAAATGATTGTCTCTGGATTTTCATTGTAAAAAATGCGTGTTTCGTCTAAGTCTATGATTACTTCTATTTTGCCATTTTGCAATAATGTTTCTCTCACACATTTAGCATAAGTGTTATAGAAAAAGTGATATGGTACAATATAGATTAGTTCTCCACCGTCTTTGAGTAGTGAAATTGCTTTAATAATAAAAGCATAGTATATATCTCCTTGGCTTGTTTTGGTTATTGTTTTGACATTACTGGCTATCGAAGGTGGTAACTTATTAAAGTGCACATATGGCGGATTCCCGATGATTAGATCGAATTGTTGGTCAAAAGGAAAATTTAGAAAGTCAGCTAACATAATTTTGAAATGTTGCCCAAATTTTTCAGCGCAGTAAGAATATAATTCTTTATTTATTTCAACTCCATAGACATTGTTATATCCTTTATTCTTCAACGCTTGGAGGAAAACACCTTTGCCACAACCTGTATCGAGGACTGATGCATTGAGAGAAGCATTAGATAAATCTACCATTAAATTCGCTATTTCTATAGGGGTTTCAGCGAAACCTATTTTGCTATGCATATGAGTAATGGGTCGAATTGTGTTAGATAGTTTGTGATATGACTTATTCTTACTTTTTCTTTTTTATTACTGATTTTGATAGAGAGGATTGTGTAACTTAGTTTGGCAATGTGTGTTATTTGCATGCTATATTATATAATCATTTAGTTATATTTGTCAAGGGAAATCTATTCCTTTAAACCGATTATAATATATTCTACTGGATATGCTTCTGTATCTGCTTTATCAGTTTTTGTAAATCTACCAGTTTTAGCATCTCTTTTTTGTGGAAGGATTTTAGAAGGTATTTCTCTTTTGATTATCTTATCGAGTTTAAAACCAATACACTGTAGGCTTTCGGCAAATACTTCTGCATTAAGAATATCAACACCTTTTAATGTTGTATTGCCTATTACATAGCAGCATCTTCCACCATGCTTTAAAATTCTCCAACTTTCTTTAAAGACTTCTTCCATATCTATGAAAAAAGCTTCAACTTCTTTTGCAGTGGTTTTGTCTTTATTGGAAAGGTGATTTACAATATCTAAAGCGATGGAACTTGTCAATGTTTTATTGACACAGTGTTTAGAAGCTGTGCCTATGAACTCTTTTTTACATTCTTTTAAATTATCTACTAAATCAAGCCAGGCAAGTGATAGTTGATGTAAGTCTACATATTCGTAGCTGGTTACATAAGGGCTTGAAGTTATAACAAGATCGACAGAGTTGTTTGCTACTGGTTGTTGTCGTGCATCTCCAATTTTGATATCTAAATAGTTGTTTATATTTTTCTTTACTTTGTCTGGCACTATTTTATAAAATTTTTCATTTCCTACTTGCATTTTTTTGACATGTTTGTAAAAAACATCATAAGGGTTAGCAGGGTTTCTGTTGAGATCTCTTGTGGGTTTAGTACTTTTTTGCGACCACAAAGAACAGGTTTTCAGAATGTGGCTAAATGCTACTAAGAAAAAATCTCTAATGATTTCATTTTCTTCGTTATAGATAGATTTCAATATTTTACCAAGCTGCACGATGCTTTCTTCAGTAAACCAGTAGCTTATTTTGTCAATATGCTTTTCAGGAATGAATGGTGTAATGTGACGGTTAAGGGAAGACATGAAATGTTCAATTTTTTTGCTTAGATAAGAAGGTTCTATTGGAGTGGATTTAACTTTAGTAATAAGATATGCAATTTTGTTAACGTCAGTTCCGCTTGCTTTAAAGCCTCGAGAAATAGCAGATACTATGGTTGTCCCACTGCCCATAAATGGATCGTTAATGTGAGCATCTTGTATATGAATATATTCATCAAGTAATTTTTCAACTAATTGTGGAATGAATTTAGCAGGATAACGATGATAATTATGTGTCCATTTCCCTGTGTCAGATGGTTTGCATTCTGCAAATGACCAATCTTTATCTACTTCTTTTGTTTTAAACATAGTTAAAATATCTGTTTTCTGATTTGTTTCACTAGTAGCTAAATTATTAGTTAACAACATGTCCCTTTATTTAAGGTTCAGAAAAACAGAATCTTTCTTACCAAATATATTCAA
>ERZ1669250.723-NODE-723-length-13224-cov-3.082542_pt1 | contig 13224 bp, 11 predicted proteins | sample MGYA00579295_ERZ1669250 | MGnify/ENA primary metagenome ERZ1669250 (study PRJEB41166, sample SAMN08046056) | hot springs metagenome | biome: hot spring; feature: acid hot spring; material: thermophilic sediment; isolation source: thermophilic sediment from acid...
CTCAAGCGCTGCCTTGGGGGCAGCCACTATCGCCTTGTATTCTGCCTCGTTGTTTGTCGCTATGCCGTTGTAAAAAACGTCTTGCTTTAGCAGGTTGTACTGCGAGTCATATATGCAATAGCCGGAGGCGCTTTTGCCAGGGTTGCCCCTCGAAGCCCCGTCAGTATAAATAAGCAGTTTCACAAAAGCACCACGATGAATATTATCTCATTTGATAAATAAGCTAATAAGCAATGCATGTTGCAAATTAGCGCAAATCTGCCACCTTGCCAAAGTCCAATGTCTCCCCTTCTCCTATGCACAATGCCCTCATCTGCCTTACGTCTACTATGCCGCTGAATACTGGTGAAAGCCCAGAAACGTCTTCTATGTTCACCTCCACGTTTTCGACATAGTAGTTCATGGCAGGCAGTATTACCAATTTCCTGTTTTTTGAAAGCTTGCCATAAAGGAAGCACTTGAGCTTTTCCTTAACGCCTATTTTGTTGAAAACTCCAATTGCAGGGTGCACGTGGCCCATTATGTAGAAATTGCCTGAAGCATTGCGCGGCAGCTCTTCGCCGTGAAAAATGAAATATCTACCAAAAGAAGCTTGCTGCGCGTATATTTCTATGCCAAATGGCTTCTTGTATTTGTCTATGAAGTTGTCGTGGTTGCCCTTTATCAAGACAATTCTGCTTATTCCTATGCTTCTAAGAAACTCTACAAACTCCTTGAATTCGTTGAATTCCTCTACATGCACCTGTGAGAATTCGTTCTTTATGTCGCCGGCTACTATTATCGCGCTCGCATTGCTTCTCTGCTTTGCCTCTTTTATCTGCTGCTCTATCTTCTCTAGGTTTGCCTTTGGCAGGAATATGCCCCTGTCTGCCATTACGCCTTCGTAGCCCAGATGCAGGTCAGCGCACACCATTGCATTCAGCGACCTTATGTAAAGAATAGGCAGGCCGTCGAGAATCTCGACATCTTTGTCTATTTCCATTTTACCATTTTGTTTTGTCTTTTCCTCTACTTCTATAACTACTGAGAAATTAAAATATATTCACAAAAAGCAAGAAAAATGAAAGGAAATAGGAAAATTAAAAGAAAAATAAAACAATTATGCTGTCGTGGAGGCGTTTGCCTTTTCCTTGAGCGCAGCCTGCGCGGCAACGAGCCTCGCAACAGGCACGCGGTATGGCGAGCAGCTTACGTAGTCTACTTTTGTCGTGTTGAAGAACATTATCGAATCTGGGTCGCCGCCGTGCTCGCCGCATACGCCTACTTTGAGCTTGCTGTTGGCCTGCTTGCCTTCCTCTGCCGCAAGCTTCACCAGCCTGCCTACTCCATTAACATCTACGGTTTCGAATGGGTTTGCTGGCAGTATCTTGTTGTCTATGTAGAAAGGTATGAACTTCGCTTCTACGTCGTCCCTGCTGAACGCGAATGTCGCCTGCGTAAGGTCGTTAGTGCCGAACGAGAAGAAGTCTGCCACTTTTGCAAGCTCAGCTGCTGTCAAAGCAGCTCTGGGCGTTTCTATCATTGTGCCCACTTCGTATTTTATCTTTGTGCCAAGCTTTTTCAGCTCGTCCTGAGCAGTCTGCTCTACTATTTCCCTTGCCTTCTGCAGTTCGCTAGCGCTTGCAACCTGCGATATCATTATCTCGACGTCAGGCGCCTTTCCTTCTTCTTTTGCCACCTCTGCCGCCGCTTCGAATATCGCCTGCACCTGCATCCTGTATATCTCAGGATACATTAGAGAAAGCCTCACGCCCCTCTGGCCCATCATTGGGTTCTGTTCCCTGAGCTCCATTACTCGCTTAAGTACGCGCTCGTACCTTGTGAGCTCAGGAGTGTTTGTTCCTTTTAGCTTAAGCTCTGTAACCTTTGGCAACAGCTCGTCAAGCTTTGGCAGGAACTCGTGCAAAGGAAGGTCTAGCAATCTTATGGTTACTGGCAAGCCCTTCATTGCCTTGAATATGGCCACGAAGTCGCCCTTCTGCATGGGCTTGAGCCTGTCAAGCTGCTTCTGCCTTTCCTCAGCAGTGTCAGCCAGTATCATTTCTTGCACTATTGCGAGCCTTTCAGGAGCGTTGAACATGCGCTCTGTTCTTACCAGGCCTATGCCTTCTGCCCCGTTCTCGCGCGCCTTCGCTGCCATTTCAGGAGTATCTGCATTTGCCCTTACTCCGAGCCTTCTGAACGAGTCGGCCCACTTGAGAATAGTCGATATGTCGCCTCCTATTTGCGGCTCAACAAGCGGCATTTCTCCGATGAACACAGAACCTGTCCCGCCGTCTATCGTTACCACGTCGCCTTTCTTTACTGTCTTATCTCCTACTTGGAACTTGTTTGACTGAACGTCTACCTTTATAGATTCAGCCCCTACTATGCACGGCTTGCCCATGCCCCTTGTTACCACTGCCGCATGGCTTGTCATGCCTCCCCTGCTTGTTAGAACGCCTTCTGCCGCAGCTATTCCTGCTATGTCTTCTGGAGTGGTCTCTGGCCTTACTATTATTACCTTCTCGCCCTTTTTCTTTGCCTCTACTGCGTCTTCAACAGTGAACACTACCTTGCCGACTGCCGCGCCGGGCGAAGCTGGCAGGCCTTTTGCTACTGGCTCTGCCTTTGCCTTAGGGTCTATCTGCTTGTATAGCAATCTTTGAAGCTGGTCAGGCTCTATCCTCTGCACAGCCTCTTCCTTGCTTATCAGTTTCTCGTTTACCATGTCTATTGCTATCTTGAGGGCAGCCTGCGCTGTGCGCTTGCCGTTTCTTGTCTGAAGCATGTAGAGCTTGCCGCTCTCGACTGTGAATTCGAAGTCCTGCATGTCCCTGAAGTGCTGCTCGAGCTTGCCTGCTATTTCGACAAGCGTGTTGTAGGCTTCAGGAAGCTTCTTCCTCATCTCCTCTACCGGCATTGGCGTTCTTATGCCTGCAACAACATCTTCCCCTTGGGCCCTTGGCAGGAACTCAGCGTAAAGCTTCTTTTCGCCAGTAGAAGGATCTCTTGTAAAGGCAACGCCTGTTCCAGACCTATCATCCAAGTTGCCATATACCATCATTACTATGTTCACTGCTGTTCCGAGAGAGTCTGGGATTTTGTAGATTTTCCTGTATTCGACAGCCCTCTTGTTCCACCAGGAGTTGAACACTGCACCTACTGCCTGCATGAGCTGCTCTAATGGGTCTTGCGAAAATTCCTTTCCCGTTTCTTCCTTTACGAGCTTCTTATATCGCTCTACAACTTCCTTCCAGCCTTCAGCGTTTACCTCAAGGTCTGTCTTTGCGCCCTTTTCCTCTTTTACCTTGTCCAGCACAGCGTCGAACTTAGCGCCGTCTATACCAAGAACTATCTTGCCGAAAAGCTGTATGAAGCGCCTGTAAGTGTCGTATGCAAACCTTTCATCACCAGTTTTCTTAGCAAGAACCTGCACTATCTTGTCGTTTATGCCAAGGTTGAGCACTGTGTCCATCATGCCTGGCATTGAAAAGGCAGCGCCTGACCTTACCGATACCAGCAAAGGATTGTTCTCGTCGTTGAACTTCTTGCCTGTCCTCTGCTGCAGTATGTTTATTTTGTCAAGTATTGCCTGCCTGAGCTCAGGCCATATCTTCTTGCCTTTTTCAAAGAACTCGTTGCACATGTGCGTTGTTATGACAATTCCTGGAGGCACAGGCATGCCTATCTTTGTCATTTCAACAAGGCCATAGCCCTTTCCGCCGAGATCGAACTTGTTCAGGTTCAGTTTTGCCGCTTCGTCGAACAAATAAACTTCAACTGCCATTTTATCTACCTAATTAGAGTGCGAAACCGCACTTAACGTATAATAAGCAGGGCAAAAACATATATTATTTTTGTAATGCGCTAGTCAGCTATGTTGACGCTTATGTGGCGTTAGAATTTGCCTGCTATCCTTTCCTGTATTTCCTGCCATAGCGAGTCCACGTCCTGCTCAAGCTCTGCCTTTTCGTCTGGGCTAATTTCCTTGAATCTTCCCTGGATTTTCAGGTATTCGTCAATGGGCTTTCTTTTTGCTTTGTTTGCATAAAGGTTGCTTGGGCCAGTAAGCCTCAGCTTGCCCTGCTCGTATTCCATTAGCGGCCAAATGCCAGTATCGACAGCAAGCTTGGCTATCGATATTGTCAGGCTCGGGTCGAACTTCCAGCCAGGAGGGCAAGGCGAGAGAAGGTGCAAATACCTGAAGCCCTTTATGCTTGCTGCCTTCTTTATCTTTGCTTGGAAGTCGAAGGCGTAGGCTATTGAAAGCGTTGCTACGTATGGCACCTTGTGGTCCATGAGCATGAAAGGCAAAAGCTTCTTGGCCTCTTTCTTGCCTTCGGGAGTTGTAGTGCTCCATGCGCCCCTTGGGGTGAGGCTTGATCTTTGAATGCCTGTGTTCATGTAGGCTTCGTTGTCATAGCAAACATACATTATGTTCTCGTTCCTCTCTGCTGCGCCGCTTACTGCTGAAAACCCAATGTCGCTTGTGCTGCCGTCGCCAGCCCAGACTATCACGTTTGCGTTTTTGCCTTGCGCTTCTAGTGCTTCTTCTATGCCTGAAGCGACAGAAGCAGAAGCCGCGAAAGCCGTGTGCACTACAGGCACTGTTGCCGGCTGGCCGTTTGTATCGTCACCCATTACTATCGTGGAGCAGCTTGCAGGCACAACTAGCACGCTGTTCTTTCCAGTTATTTCCAGAATCATTTCTATTTCCTTGGGTATGGGGCAGCCAGGGCAAGCAGCAGTTCCTTTTAGCATGTAGCTCATAGCAGCCACCTCTCATCTTCTAAGGTTCCAGAGGCGCAGTCCTCTACAAGCTTTTCAATCTGCTGCGGAGTGACATCGCGGCCTCCTAGGCCTGCAATTACGCTGTGCACTTTTGTCTGAGTGCCGTAAAGCGCACTCTTTACCTCTAATGCAAGCACGCCTGAAGAGCCATAGGAATATGCCCTGTCTAGAACTATTACTTCCTTGCCTTTTGCCTGCTTTAGCACATCTTCATTAGGGAAAGGCCTGAATACTGTAATTTTTAGAAGGCCAGCCTTTTTGCCCTGCTGCCTTAGCTCGTCAACTGCTGCTTTTGCGTCTCCTGACCACGCTCCCATTGCCACAAGCAAATACTCTGCGTCCTCGCATTTATAGCATTCTGTTGTGTTGTAGTTCGTTCCTGCTATTTCATTGTACTCTGCCATTATCTCTTTTATGCTAAGCTTTGCAGAATCCATGGCCTGCTTGGCTTTGTACTTGTAGTCCATGTATGTCTTTGGCCCTGCAACAGCCCCTATGCCTTTCGGATCTTCAAAGTCTATAAGGGCGTAATCCCTTTTTGGCAAGAAAGCATCAACAGTGGCATCGTCCAAGGTTTCAAGCCTTTCCATCGTGTGCGTTAGCACGAAGCCGTCAAAGCCTAGCATCATTGGCATGAGAACCCGCTTGTCTTCCGATATTCTGAAAGCAAGAAGAGTAAGGTCGTATGCCTCTTGAACGTTCTCTGCCATTGCCTGGAGCCAAGCTGTATCGCGCATGGCCATTATGTCCTGGTTGTCAGTCCATATGCTCCACGGTGGCCCTATCGCTCTTGTTGCTATGGCTCCTACGATCGGCACTCTTGCTCCTCCAGCCCAGTAAACCATTTCTGCCATATAGAGAAGACCCTGCGATGCTGTTGCAGTGAAGACCCTTGCCCCTGCAAGGCTAGCTCCATATATTGTTGCAAGGACGCTGTGCTCGCTCTCTACCTTTATGAGCCTTGCATTGAGCTCGCCTGTCGAGACGTAATCTGCAAGCTTTTCAAGCATTGTTGTTTGAGGCGTTATCGGGTAAACAGAAAGAACGGTAGGTTTTGCCTGCTTTACAGCGTATGCCACTGCGTGGTTGCCCACCATTGCGCCTATCTGCCTTCTGTTTTGCATTTGCTTTTCCTCTTCTCCAGGCATCATTTCGCCTCATTAAGCATTTCTATTGCCTTCACCGGGCAAACATCTGCGCATACGCCGCAGCCCTTGCAGTAGTCATAATCTATTACTGGCTTGCTCTCGCTGTCTTTTACTATTACATTTTCAACGCAGAACATAACACAAGTATCGCATTTAGTGCACTTGTCGTAGTCTATTTCTGGCCTTTTTATGCGCCATGTGCCTGTCTTGCCTCCAGAGCCTTCGCTAGGCTTAGCCATCGACACAAGCTCTTTTTCATTTTCTTCGGCCATTTGCTTACCTTTTACTTTAGTTCTTGCACCTCGTTGTAGCCCAGCTCTGCAGCCTGCAAGTTGCTCGCTTGCATTGCGCCCTTGAACGTGTCTTTTATTGCCTCCTCAAGCGCGTCTACTGAGAATAGGCCAAGCACCTTTGCCATGGCCCCTGCAAGCGCTGTGTTGACTATGGGCCAGCCTGCAACAACAAGGTTTGTTTTCTTTGCAATATCGTTTGCATCAACATAATATGTGCTAGCCCCAATTTTCTGCGGATTCTGCGTGTTTAGCAATGCTTTTCCATTCTGCTTCAAATTGCCTACCGGGTTGCCGGGAACGCTGAGCAAGCCCTGTTCAAAAAGCACAATTATGTCTGGATTGTACGTCTGCCTGTGTATTGTAATCGGCTTGTCGTCAAGTCTGACATATGATGAGACAGGCGCTCCTCTTCTTTCGCCTCCGAAGAAGGGAATTGACTGCGCGTAAAGGTCTTTTTTCACCGCTGACTTTACTATAAGCTCTCCGGCAGTCACAACTCCCTGGCCGCCTCTGCCATAGAGCAGCAGCTCAATCATAAGATCGATCTGGTCGCTGTGCCTATTTTGCAAATAAAATATAAAATACTTTCCAGATTTTTGTTTTATTTGTTGATATGCGCCAAAACGTATTTTCTTAGCTCTCTAAGGTGCTTGCGCCTGTCTTTCATCATAACAATGTCCGCTTCACCGAAAGTTACCATTATGTGCGAAAACGGCGAAGGCACCGGCGTTTCTATTACCTCATATTTCACAGTGCCAGATTTTATCCCATTTAGCAGCTCCTTTGCCCTAGGCAGGTCCATTACGTCTTCTAGTATTTCTCTGTATGTTTCTTTCAATATCGGAAAGTCAGGGCTTATCTCCTCTACTGCGTTAAGCAAGGCCTCTGAATTGACCTGCTGCTTGCGCACGCTTATCTTCTTGCCTTTGTAGTTGCGCAAGACCATGAAGCCCCTGACAGCGCAGTGCCTGAACCTCCTTTTCATCATCTCCGTTCTTCTGATGTTGCTCTTCAAGACGCTTGTAATGTCCTCATTCAGCACGTTTGCGAATACCGCATCGATGTCCTGCCTCTTCACCTTGAACGACGGATCAAGAACTATTACAAAGCCGTTGTCGTTTATCATTATGCCTACTTCGGTTTCAAAATATTCTGAAAACTGGATTGCGAATAGCCTAGAAAGCGCATCGTTCGTTCTCCTGCCATAAAGGCTGTGGAATACAATGTAGTTTCTTCTAGTATCGCGCTCTCTTGTAAGCTCTACAAGCATAAGCCTGTCGTTGGGAACTTTCCTGGCGAAAAGAAGCTGCTCTGCAAAGTATATGCCTATTGCATTCTTTGCGTTTTCGTCTATGGGCATTTTGTCTAGAATGGCTTTTGCATAAGGGCCTATTTTTAGAGTGCCCTTCTTGAGCAACTGCACAAGCTTGCTTGCCTTCTGCTGCCTCAGGTCCTTTTCCATTGCGCTTGCAAGCTCCTCCCTGAATTTGCCTATTTCCAAGGCCAGCTCATAAGTTAGCGGCAACTGCTCTGAAAACCACGGCGGGATAGTGGGCATGCTGCTCGAAGATGGGCTTACGTAGCAGTTAAGCTGCCTTGAGTACTGGAACTGGTAAAGCTTGCCTCCGAGAGTGAAAACATCGCCAGGCTTAAGCCTTGCCAGGAATTCTTCCTCTATGCTGCCAAGCCACTTGCGGTCTGTAGTGTAAACATCAACAGCCACAGTATCGGGTATTGTGCCTATGTTCAGATAGTAAATTAGCTTTGTGAACCTGCCCCTTTTGCCTATCTCCTGGGTTTTTTGATCGTACCATATCTTGCCATAAACCCTCCTGCTTTCAAGCCCTACATAGCTGCCAGAAAGGTATTCAAGCAAAGCCTCGAAGTCCTTCATAGAGAGATTGTGATAGGGATATGCCCTTCTGACAAGGTCGTATGCTTCTTGCACTTTCCATTTTCTGGTGAGGGTCATGCCAACTATGTGCTGGGCCAGGACATCCAGAGCGTTCTTAGGGGTTGTGAAAGAATCGAGGTGCCTTTTTGCTGCAGCATCGAGCATTACCGAGCATTCTACAAGGTCGTCTCTGTTTGTTACCAGTATCTCTCCTTTTGCCACGTCATAGAACCTGTGGCCGCTTCTTCCTATTCGCTGTATTGCCCTTGTGACGCTCTTCGGAGAGCCTAGCTGAACCACGTCGTCTATTGCTCCGATGTCTATGCCGAGCTCTAGGCTTGTCGACGATACCACGCATTTAAGCTTGCCTTTCTTTAGCATTTCCTCCACTTCGAGCCTTATCTCCCTGGAAAGCGAGCCGTGGTGCGCGGCAAGCTCCTCCTCGCCGTACTTGTATCTTTTCATAAGGTTGTAAACAACCCGCTCTGTGCCGCTTCTAGTGTTTGTGAAAATGAGCGTTGTAGTATTGGATTTTATTATATTGTCAAGGATTTTGTAAATAGAGTTCTCAACTTTGGCATCTGGCGTGTTGACAAGGTCCTTTACAGGAGATATGACCTGGTATTGCATCTTCTTCTCCCAAGTCGCATCTATTACATAGCAATCCCTTTCAGTGCCATCAGGCTTGTAGCCTACCAGGTATCTTGCCGCTTCTTCAAGCGGGTAGAGCGTTGCTCCCATGCCTACCCTTACAAAGTCGTGCCCCACAAGCTCTGCAAGCCTTTCAAGCGACAGCGCAAGATGAACTCCTCTTTTGTTGTTAGCAAGCTCGTGTATCTCGTCTATAACAACATACTTTACATTCTTAAGGTTTTCAGAGAATCTCTTCCCGTTGAGCAGTATGGCAAGGCTTTCAGGAGTTGTGACAAGTATGTTAGGAGGCCTTGCAAGCTGCTTCTGCCTTTCCTTTTGCTCAGTGTCGCCGGTCCTTACGCCAACTGTTATCCTCTTTATTCCATTGCCCAGTTTCGCGTATATCTCGTCTAGCGGCTCGTTGAGGTTTCTGTATATGTCGTTGTCAAGGGCCCTTAGCGGCGAGATGTAGATGCAATAGGTCTTGTCCTCCAAGGTGCCGGCTTCTGCCATGTCCATGAGCTTGCTCAGTATGGACATGAATGCCGAGAATGTCTTGCCGCTGCCTGTAGGTGCTGTAATTAGCAGGTTGTGCCCTTCGCTTATTAGCTTGAAAGAATACCTTTGAGGTGGAGTGAGCTCCTTGTACTTGCCAGTAAACCAATCCCTGAGCTTGCTATTCAAGCTTGCCAGGCTTTCATCATCTGTAAACGGCTTTTCAAACCTTTGTATCATGCAAACGCTTGAAGATTAGTTGAGCAGAATTTTCTACGATAATATTTTATATGTTGCATTATAAATAATTTTCCGGTTCAATGGCGGGTTCAAAAGATGCTGAAAAGCTGAAGAAGAAGCTTGAGGCGCTCAAGAGGCTGCAGCAGACAAATGCCATTTTGCAGGAAGGCGGCGTGCAAAACCAGGTCCTGCAGACAAGCGCGGATGACCAGTGGCCTTCGGAAGACACTCATCTGCTCGACCTTCTTGAAAAGTCAAAGATAAAAGTTCCAGAAGCAAAAGAGAAGGCGCTCGAAAGTTTAGAAGAAGAACAGTCAAAAGGAAAGGTCAAGCCAAAGAAAAAAGCGCAAGCCCAACACAAATCAGCAAAGAGCTCAGCAAAGAAGAGAAGGAGCAAGTGATTTACAGTAAGTCGGCATCCTGCTTTTTGTCCTTTTTGCCTTTGTCGCCCTGCTTGCTGACCGATAGCTTTACCCCGGTTGGGTCGCGCGTTATCGTAACGTCTATGTCCTCGCTTCCAAGTATGTGCCTGAGCTCGTCATAGGTGTATGAGCCTATGCTGTTTGCGTCTTTTGTCTTAAGCACCTCTGCGCGCCTTTCTATAATTTCCTGCTTTTCTATTGCCGAGAACTCTAGTGAAAGCGTCGGATTTGGATTGCTGTAATCGTTTTCGACGCCAAGCTCTATGGGCTTGTAGCCCTCGCTCTGGTATATGAAAGGCAGCACAGCAGAGAATTCGCTTTTTATGCCTTCTACTATTTTTTCTATGTTCGCCTCGTTTCCTGCAATTACGAAGTCGTCGCCATTGAGAAAGCCGACGAAGACGCTGCCGTTCGAATCCCTGACCTTGTCCTGGAGAAGCTGCGAAACAAGCCTTAAAATCGTTATTCCAGAATCGTTTCCAAACTTGTTTGCAAAGTCAGCAAGGCCATCTACCCTTAGCCTGCCCATTATATACTGTTCGGATTTCTCCTTCACCATGCTCTCTACTGCGCTTGATATGCGCTCCTCGTTTGGCAGGTCTATCAGAGGATCAAACTTCTTTCCCTTTTTCTTCAGGAATATTGTAACAAGGCTCCTGAGCTCGCTCGGGTCAAAAGGCTTCTTGATATAATAGTCGGCCCCGTACTTTATTCCCTTGAACCTGTTTGAAGTGGCATCAAGCGCGCTTACTATTATTATGATAATGTCCTTGAGGTTCTCATTAGACTTTACTGCCTGGCATATCTCAAGGCCATCTGCGCCGGGAAGCATGAGGTCGAGTATAACAAGGTCCGGCTTCTCGTATTTTATCCTTTCCAGCGCTTCCGCGCCGTCATAGATCTGGGTTATTTCGTAGCCCTTGCCGACAGAAATGGCCATAAGCTCGTTTATGTTCTTGTCATCTTCGACAACGAATATCCTTTTTATTGGCTGCTCTTCCTCAAGCATGTAATAAGTGAGTATGCCCCCGCTGCTCCTTGAAGCTATTGCATTTGCTTTTTCCAGCTCTGCCAGGCTCCTGTCAAGCGTGTCCCCGCTTATATCCGCGTTTTCGGCGTATTTCTTTATCTCGTCGTAAGTTATCTCCTGCCTTTCGTTTATAAGCGAAATGATGTCTGACTCGCTTTCTTCAAGGCTTTTCAAATTTCACACCTGCTGTGCTCTCTTAAACTGGTCATAAGAATATTGCACAAAAAAGCATAAATAGTTTTGCGGGAAAATGCGCACAAATTGCCGCTTTTGCCTATTCGAAGAAGCAAGGTTCTTATTTTTATTCTTCTCATTTAAAGCATGGCAAAGCCGAAAACGACTGCGCGCGCAAAGATGCAGAATCCGCATAAGCACGCTATAGCAAATCCGAAAAGATTTTTCACTTTCATAGGCATAGTGGTCATTGTTTTGGCAGTAGCCCTTGCTTTGGCATTTGCCCCAAGCGGTCCGCTCGCCCTTAGCTCCTTTAAGACTGTTGTTTTGCACAACGGGACAAGCGTGCTGCTTAAGCTCAACAGGAGCATTTTTGCAATTTATGTAGCAAGCTCTTCGTCTTCCGGTGCTGTAGTGCTTGTTTCTAAAGTGCCTGTGCTTTCTGGCTACGCTTCCGAAGCGCTTCTTGTGCCAAATTCAAGCGTAAACGTAAGCATCAACGCGACAGGCGTTGCAAACTTGAACATAAAGCTTGCAAAGAGCAACAGCACATCGGCAGAGCTCTACATTACTCCGCTTGCATCTGTGCTTGGAGTAAAGCCGAGCAGCGGCCTCAGCATTATAGGGCCGGTTAGCATAGGCAGGACGTCAGGCCTCAAGATAATCGTAACCTCTACTTCTACTTCTTCCACCACCTCTACTTCAACAATCAACCAAACGGCAGCGCTTTTGCAAAGCGCGCTTGCATACGCAAACAATAACACCTCGGAAGGCTTGCTAGAAACAGAGTATGCTTCGCTTTACGAGAAGGACAAGGCTTGCAATTCGAGCATATACAACGAAACATACACGCACTACTACGGCACGGCGCCTTCGGGCGATTTTTCATTTCTCAACGTAAGCAAGCAAACGCCAATAGACATTAATGAAACTGCATACTACATATCAGGCACGCTCGTTTTTGTAAATTACACGCCGGTGATGAGAAGCGGCAAGCAGTCTCCTTTGCTTTCGCTTGAGCTCAACATGTCGCCTCTTACTAAGCTGCGCATAGTAAAGGCAGCATATACCGGCATACTGCAGGGAGACAACTACTCTATCGTAAACTCGACATACGCTTTCCAGAGCAGGATAAGCAACTATTGCGGAGCATACATAATGCCTCCTCCTTCCTGACGACCATGCGGTCTTGCGGCGTCCTTTCTGCAATAGAAATATAAATCTGTAAACCTCTATTTGTCTTGAATTTGTGGTTTTATGGCTCTTTCAGGCAAAAGCCTTTTTGCCTTTACCCTGCTCATTTCGCTGGTTTTGCTAGCCATAATGTTCGTAGTAAACGTCGGACCGATTGTTAGAACGCTTCTTGCATTGCTTGTTCTTTTCTTTGACATTTTTGCCTTTTCAACAAAGTACTATGCCTATCTGTTCATTCCTCTTATAAAAGCGAGGAGCAAGACGGTAGTGTTCAGCTCAGACGAGCCATTCAGGATCTCGCCAAATGGTGACGCCATAATAGTAAACTCTGCCAGCGGCTTTTTGGCAAGTATGTTCGTGAAAATTCCCATATACAAGTCTGCCACAGAGATGAGCGACGAGGAAAAAATAGACTTTTCAAAGGCATTTTCAAGAATGCTTTCCATAAGCAGGGAGCCCACAAAGTTCATAACTGCTCTTTATGTGGTAAACAAAGACGCGTACATAAACGAGATAAAGGAAAAGCTTAACGAAGCAGAGGAAGCTTATGCCTCGTTGAATTCGCAGGCGAACGTGCAGCAGAATAATGCCGCGCTAGAAAGGGCGGAAGGAGAAGTTACAATGTGGAAAAACCTGTTCGACAACGTGAACAAAGTGACTTCAAATGCTCTTGGCAATTTCGCAATGGTCACCGCAATGGGCCAGACAGAGGAAGAAGCTCTTGCCATTGCAGCGCAGAAAGCCGACGAGCTTGTTGCTGGTATAAGCGCCGTTCTTGGCGTAAGGGCCTATGTGATGGAGTCTAAAGAATTCTTGCAGATTCTTGAACCAGAGCAGATGATTCCTTTTGTCACAATAAGCGAACAGCAGCAAGAAAAGATAGCTTCGCTAGGTGTTTGATTGGACATAAACACTATTGCTTATATTG
>ERZ1669250.724-NODE-724-length-13214-cov-15.618816_pt1 | contig 13214 bp, 11 predicted proteins | sample MGYA00579295_ERZ1669250 | MGnify/ENA primary metagenome ERZ1669250 (study PRJEB41166, sample SAMN08046056) | hot springs metagenome | biome: hot spring; feature: acid hot spring; material: thermophilic sediment; isolation source: thermophilic sediment from acid...
TGGTGCCGGGGCCGGGATTTGAACCCGGGCCCCCTTGCGGGGACGGACTTAGCAGGCCCGCGCCTTCACCGTGCTCGGCCACCCCGGCGTTTTGTTTACCATGTTTTTGATTTAAAAGTCTTTTCCTGCGAGTTACGGTGCCAATTAGTAAGAGCGAAGGACTTGCATTATTTATTAATTTCAACTTTAAAGTGAGGATACTGCAACTCATTTATGGACAATATTCTCATTCTAAGTATAAGAATAAGGAAGGGAAAAGAAGATTTTAATTTTTCATGTGCTTATACGGTACTATTCTTTTAATTGTTTACTTACATTTTGATTTATAATTATTCTCGTAAGTGACTTATTAGTCCTGTTGAGGTTAGTTCTATGGATGTTTCATGGCTCTTAATGGTTTGAGGATTTGCTGGGGTGTGAAGGTTAGGGGTAAGAAGCGATTAGAATGTGGTGAGACCGTCAATAACCCAGAGATAGTTAGTGAGGTGATGAAACTAATCAATGAGTTCTTAAACCGAATCGAGAAGCATAAAAACGTATTACTAAGCAGTGAGACTACGCCATTTGATTTTGCTATCAATGCCGTAAGTAATTGGTCGTCTAAGGCAATCGTGATTGCTAAGAGTGATGAAATAATTATGGAACTTGAGCTGACAGAGCATAATGTCGGTAGGACAATGATCGAGTTACTGAGTCAAGCTAGGGAGAGGTGGCTGGAAATATATAGGCTGGAACTGGAGGAGTTAATTAGGAAGTTGAGAGGTAATGAGATTTCAATAATCATAACTGGAGAGCCATTTAATAGCAATAAGTCGTTTATAGTGCATTTATATACGATACATTTAGCAATTGAGATAGAGAGGGTGGCTGGGGCTAAGGGGGCAACGATACGCATGTCGCTAACGGGATTTAAGGGTACTCATATTATAACGCCGAAGCTTCTTGATGATGAAAAGCTAAGGGCTATGCAATACGGCTTATTACTAACAGATGGGTCTATCCATGAGGGTGATTATCCAATAATGAGCACAAGTCAACTTTGGCAAGCCGTCACCTTCACACTTGTGTTTCCAGGTAAGGTCTATGCAGGCATAATAGGTTTAAGTCTCAATGAGGATGACGTGGGAATTATTTGGCGTCTAAGGGCTGCTGATTATAGGGGTATGTTTAAGAGGAAGGCTGAGGTTGCTGAGCGAGTCCTAGAGCTTGGTGATGAGGATTTCATGGGCTTCCTGCTCCTTGCGGTATTGTGTGATGGTGATGTAGATGTTGGGAAGAGGATGATTAGGCTTACCATGGGTGGGTCGAAGCGTGGGTTGTGGGGTGATGTCATTGAGAGGTTGGTGGGTTATGGATTTAGGGAGGGTGATGGTGGGCGTAGGAAGGCGTATAGGGTTTGGGAGTCGAAGGCTGTTGCCGTTGCTCGTAAAATGCTGGGTGACTCGGTGATTAGGTCTATAATAGAGAACCTAAGTGAGTTGCCTGATGCTGAGAAGCTTAGGCGGTTGATTGGGTTGGCTGATATGGAGGTTAGGTCTTTGGGTCGTTCAATGGTTGAGGTGGTTGATGGTATTTGGATGAGTATTAATGTGTACAGTAATGGTACTATCCAGCTTAGGGTTGTGCGTAGGGACTACGAGGATGCGAGGAAAATTTGGGAGAGGTTACGAGGGGTGGGTTATGACGCCAGGTTGAGGAGGTATGGTGAGGTCTTTGTGGTTCGCATAAACATGGGCGAGGTCAAGAGGCATCCAGAGCTTGCTGCCAAGGTATGCGGATTACTGAGGGGAATGCACGAGGAAGTATTGGGTGAGGGAAATACAAGGAGAGTTCAGAGTATAGCTAAGGTGATGGAGAAACTAAGCTGTCAAATAATGTCCCGGTCAGAATTCGAACACATAAGATAGGGTCCCTGTTGACTCTGTGGTTCAACGCCTTGGGCCTAGTTCGACTGTTCTGGCGTTTTCTTGGTCAGTTTTTGTTTGTTTTATGTTTTGTGTTGTGGGTTTCGTGATTGTTCTTCTGGAATAAAATTTTAATAATGTCTTATGTCTTGTTTCGTTGATGGTGAGTAGGAGGGTTATCAGGGTCTTGGTAATTGCAATGATAGCGCTTAGTCTCGTGGCTTTGATCGTTCATGCACAAGCTACTGATCAAGCGCAGGTTGAGGCTGCTAGGGCCTTGGCAGCTGGTATTGGTTTTGGACTTGCGGCTCTCGGTGCCGGCATTGGCATCGGCATTGCTGGTGCTGCATCAGTAAGTGCCTTGGTTGAGAGGAGGGAGTTGTTCGCGCTCTACCTAGTATTCGTTGCCCTGGCAGAGGCAATTGCGATTTATGGCCTAGTGGTCCTCTTCATATTGTACTAATCCAGGTCCTAAGAATAATTAGCGTCAAAAATAACCGCTTTTTAATCACGAAGAAATCAATCGCCTAACTAACAATGGGTAGAATCTACTCGTGATCTCCAGGGACTTTATACTCACGTATTCATTAGGACCATGCTCATTACCACCCACTGGACCGAAGTCTATAGTCTCAATACCAAGTGGTGAGAAATACCTGGCATCGCTCGCACCAGCCATCTCCATAACCCTAGCCTCAAGACCAAGCTCACTAAGAACCTCGCTGGCTGTTTTAACGAGTCCTGAGTCACGCGGAGTGTATAGGTAACCCCCACCGCCCTCACTTTCAACCTTAACCTCGATTCCCTGGAAATCCTCCCTCAACACGTCGATCATAGCCTCCTCAATGGCCTTGGCATCGTCAGTCATAGCCCTAACATTTATGATGACCTCATGACAATCACCAACAAGCCTATACACATTAGGAACAGCGGTAACACCGAACACGCTCTGAGCCTTAACCCTAGGCACAAACCTTGTCAACGGCAGTAGAGCCCTAACGAGTCTAGTGAGCCCATCATCAACCTCCTGCTGTGGGCAATCACTGCAGGGCTTAACCACGTCAGCCTCAACCCAGGTAGGCGTGACATTACTCTTAACAAAGCCGCCCCTAAGGCTGACTACGTATGCATTGTTGAGCCATACGTATTGGGAAAGGGCAATGACTGGGTGTGTATCGACACCGTTTATGAAGTAAGCGGCGTGGTACGGAGGCGTGACCTTATAATCGAGTTGAAACCTAATGGGCTCCCTACGCCCGTTAACCACCGCCTTCTCAACCCTAGACCTGACCCTGGCATTGAATATGGCCCTCCTCCTATTTATGATAACCATCGAGTGCCCATCGGCATTAATCACGTAGTTCGGCCTAAGACCATTACCCAGTAGGTAATCCCTCACGACCCTAGCCCCATTCTCACCACCAACCTCCTCATCAGTTGTGAATGCGACGATAACCGTGCCCCTGTCTATATTTACCAGGTCCTCTAATGCCTTAAGCACGGCGGCTACATTACCCTTATCATCAAGGGCCCCACGCCCATAGGCGAGGTCACCCTCAACCGTTAATTTGAGTGGGTCATACTTCCACTCACCGCGTATGAATGGTACGGCGTCTAGGTGAGCAAGCAATAAAACTCGCGGTTCACCAGAACCAATAACACCAACTATACTCTTGTAACCACGACTGACCAACACTCTCGTCCTCATATCAAGCCCATTTAACACGCCCTCGACAAAATCAATGACACTAGGGTCGGGATATTTACCGTTGTCAGGGTCATTCACGGTATCAAAACTTATCAGGGATCGTAATAAATCAATGGCCGAACCTTTACTCATGCTTACGCCCCCAATTCAATACCCTTAGTCTCCTTGTATAGGACAGCCGTTAGTATTATTGGTATTACTATGAGAGGTAATAGCCAATATATTGGTGCAAGCGGCGTGTGTAATGAGGATATGAGGTACGTCACAATGAATGGTGTAAAGCCGCCAAGTACTGCGACCCCAAGGTTATATGAAAAGGCGACTCCTGTATACCTTGATACTGTTGGGAATATCTCGGCAAGTATCTGCGCATAGGCACCATTATACACAGCATGGAGCGTCTCTTCAATTATGTAGAATGCAAGTACGATTAAAAGATTGGATAACGTACTATGAAGAAGTAGAACGGTATTACCAGAATCGCTTCACCAATTAATCCTGCAAATACAATAGGCTTTCTTCCAACTATGTCTGTCAGATAGGCAAATGGTAATGTGAGGATTAGATAAAAGGCGGACGCTATGAATGTGATGAACGTTGCCTGTGAGTATGGGAAATGCACATATTGTGTTAAGTAAGTTGCTCCATAAACGATGTACGTGTAGGATAGCGGCACACCTGCCAGGAATAGTGCCATAAGGAGCATTAATATATAATGCCCCTTCGTCACCAGTGGCGCTATAGGAACCTTAAGTGTTCTCTTCTGTCTCCTAACTTCATCAAATGCTGGTGTTTCCGTAAGCCTTATCCTTATGTAGAAACCAATCACTGCGATTATGACGCCCAAAATGAACAGTATTCTCCAACCATATGTCGCAAACGCTTGCTTTGTCATAGTGCTAGAGAAGAGTGTTAATAGCCCTGTCGTTAGTAAACCACTCTGATCCATCTGAACAATACCGACAAAGAAACCACGTCTCTCCTTTGGTGCAAGTTCAGCAACCATTGTTATACCACCACCCCACTCACCACCTAATGAGAAGCCTTGCAATAACCTCAGGGTTACCAATAATGCAGGTGCTAATGCACCAATCTCCTGGTACGTGGGTAATAAACCCATAAACAAAGATGCAAGCGCCATAAGTATTATAGGGATCATAAACGTATTTCTCCTACCCCACCTATCACCAAGCCAACCAAAGAAAAGTGCACCGATTGATCTCATGATAAATCCAGTACCGAATACCGCAAAATAATAAAGCAATGTTACAGTATACTTTTACTAGGGAAGAAGAGAGGACCTATTACCGTAGCCAAGTAGCCAAACAATGTGAAGTCATAGAACTCTAGAAAAGTTCCGAAAAATGACGCTATTGACGCCTCATAAGCCAGCTTAATTTGTTTTGGCCTCTCTATGTTTTTATCTCTACATCTTATTTATAGGCTTTTCTCTCCATCCAATATAAATTACACGATCCACATCAAAAGAAATAAATAATATCCTATAAGTCTAAAATGAATTTTGATAAAGCAGTGTCATCATCCACCTTGTAATTGAACCCCAAGGCTTTCAAGGGTGTTCTTTAGCATGTTCTTTATTTCGTTAATGTCCACGGGGACTATCGTGCCCTTAGCCGTAGTGAAGTAATACCAATTCATTGAGTGTGAGACACCCTTCATCCTCTTAACCCTCATCCTCCTGACCGGTATGCCTAGGTTCGCCATGTTTTCATCGAATTCCATCTCTATAACGCCATCAAAGACATACTCAATACTATTGAGTAGGTTGTCGATGTCCTCCGTGGTTACATGAGCAACTATGAACGTTACCATGTTGTAGAGTCTTGATGTTGATTTCAACTGCTTAAGCATTGCAATTAAGCCCCTTGGGTCAATATTAATGAGTAGGTCATTAATTGAGTCAATTATTAAGCCACGGGCGCCCCTTGAATAAACGGCCTGGCTAACCTTACTAATTAACTGTCCAGGATCCAACTCAGTAATTGCATCAATGACGTTAGGGGTCTTAATCCTGCGTTGATCACCCAGTGAGAATCCATCAATTACGAAGAGCCTATTACTGAAGTCCTTTAGGTCGTTAACCACGGCCTCTGGATTATCATCAAAGGAAACATAAACAAGTGGATAATTACTAAGGACGCTCTTAGCGAGCAACTTAACGAGGAGTGTCTTACCCATACCCAGGTCTCCACGGATGAGGACGAGGTAACCAAAGGGAAAACCCGTGGGTAATAAATCCTCTAAAACCTGGCACCTAAGAAAATCCATAATTGATCATGGATTAAGCCAGAACAAAATAATTAAGCATTACCTAGACTTGACACCGTCAGGTTTTCTTCACATGGTTACAATACAGTTGAGGAGATTGAGAAATTGATTGAGATCCTGAAGACGTATATTAAGTCTAGGGCTTAATCAATGAATTCTTTCTCAATAACCACTAATTTCTTCACATATGAGGCATTGCCTAGGTTGCATGCACAAACCCCACTTAGCGTCTAAAATCTAAGTTGGGTGCGCTTGGCTTTACCCATGTTGGGTGTGGGCCTAGTGTTGGTGCTTGGCATGCTCCATCAACCACTCCCCGGAGGCTGTCTCGGCGTTTCCGTATATGGGTATCCCAATGGGCTTAATTGATTCCACCGGCCTTACTTATTACGCGGTTTTAGGCGATGGTAACATTGATGCTGAGAGAAGGGTGATTGAGCTCAACATTGGTAGCGAGAAATATGAGCTATGGAGCGAGATTATCAATAGAATAATGAGGCATGACTTTAAGGAGCATGATTTAAAGACTGCAAAGGCTGTCGACATAGACAAGAGGCGGCTCGGCGATTCGATAATTAGGGCCTTGATTGATTATTTGAATTAACTATCAGATGCTAGGAAATTAAGGCACCTAATAACGCTGATAAACGTAGAGATCAAGCCGAGAGGTGACTCTTCGGTTGATGCCGTGAATGGCATGAGGATGTGTATTAACGTGAGGCGAAACGGCAATGTGAAACTCATGGTCAGGCGTAAGAACTTCGAGAATGCCAGGAATATTTAGGAGACGCTTCGAGTCGCAGGCTACAACGCTAATTTAAGTAAGCGAGATAGCCAATTCGTGATCTACATAAGCCAAGATGAAAATACGAGACATCCAGAGCTTATCATTAAGGTATGCGAAGTACTTATGAGGTTGCACGAGGAGACAGTGAGTGAGGACAGCATCGAAAGAGCATGGAGAATAGCTAAGGTAATGAAAAACTGAGTTGTAGAGACTCCGCCAAAAGCCCACGGGCTCAAAACAAAGCACAAAAAATCATAACTGGTGGGCCCGCCGGGATTCGAACCCGGGACCTCCCGGTTATGAGCCATACGCGGGGCAACACGCCCCAGGGCGCTCTACCTGGCTAAGCTACGGGCCCTCCGAGATAAGCTCCTACTTCACAGTTTTTTAGTTTTTCGCCCGGGATTGGGTTTAGGAAACTACGTATGCTGGTACTTCAACGGTATGTTTGGATTTTATGCCGATCTTTTTATTTGCATAATTCGTCGTTTCATATAGCTTTTTGAATATTCAATCCCACAAACAATATTAGAAGACTATATATTCCTGCCTTAAAAGGCGGGGTCTTAAGTACGGTTTTATAGTCATTACTACGTGATGCCACTCCGTATTGGCGATATTTCTCTGGTTCATTAGCCGCGTTAATCAATGATTAATTATATAGTGCGCAGTGCCTGATGGGGTTTCTTGTTTTTAGTTCGAAGTCTAGGTTGACGAGTACTTCCCACAGCCTATCAAGGGCTTCGTTGCAGGGTATTTTACCCATCCTCGCCCTACCAATTATTACTAGGGCTTCATCTATTGTCTTTGATGTATTCATAATTGAACATGAGGAGTAATTATGGGTTATAGGCTTAATCACACTATTCCTGAAAAGAGATTTTTAATGAATCTGTTATTTTAAATGAATAGTAGTGTTTTTGAGTCCTTAATGCAGTTAATTCAATAGTGATGATTCATTGCAGTACTGATTAGTGAGGAGACTGACCTGCCCTGATTTTAATGCCCTAAGTCCCTTATTGAGTTAATAATTCTGAGGAATTCCTTAACTATCCAAGCCTTCACAGTAACATCACCATTATTAACCCTGATAACAACATCAGCATAATCATCAACCTTAGCCACATCCTCAAGCTTGACAACGGCATTGTTAATCAAAACCCTAGCGTCAACCAGGGAACCATGCCTAACCAATAATTCCCTCAATGCTTCACTAACTATTAACGTGGTTAAATCCCTATCGATAACCCGGAGTATACCCAACCTAGTGCTGATGGTTCTTAGAGTATCCAGTGGCTTATCCATTGATTGCCAGACCTCACTTACGGCATTAATGACACTCTCATCAATACCCTTAGTGACTGACCTAAGTGCTATGTAAAGGGCAATGCTTGGACGTAAATAACTCTTTAAAGCCCCATAAACCCTTGACGCAGTACTAGTCTTAATGATCATGTACCTAGTTAATTCATTAATTCCATAACGAAGCATGGGATTCAACAATGAGTAGGGTCTAAGGACTAGGTTTGGCGATAAGGCAACACTCACTACAGCTCTTAACGCGTTTCTTAGGGTCTCACGTTCAATCAATAATGCTCTTCTCACTAGGTAATCTCTGGCCAGTGATACTCCGTAAAGCGTTGGTAATAGGACATGAGGTGCTGCGGATACCTTTGGTAAGTCCCTAACCACCCAATACCCAACCCTGAGTAAATGACTCGTATGACTATGCCTAGCGATTTCGTAGACCCACCTTAAGTGTGCGTACCTCCTAGTAATACCTTCATTGTTAACCCTACGGCTCCTAACCACCATTGATATTAATGGGCTCGTGACTGCGATAATGTCCTCATACTTAATGCCAAGCTTGATCCTAACCACACTCATGATCCTGGACCAATACCTAATCCTTGGGATTATGGCTACTAACCCAATAATACCGAGGAGTAGGGCTGAGTAATAGGTAATGCCTATGAATAAATTAATCAATATGCCTAGGTTAAGCGGGTTTAGGTAAGCATTCCTTATGATCATTAGGGAATCATTGAACCAGGTAATGTAGGAACCACTCCACAATGCATAGTAATTAAATTCATACGGCTTAACACCAATCACTAGGGCGCTAATGCTGACATTACCGCAAGTGCCATGGCATTTGAGCGAGGCGGTAAGCCTATCGCTCCTTAACTCATTGATTACAACTGTGTAATTACCTGGGCCATTGCATGATTCATTCACCATACCGAGAATTGCATTAATAACCTGCGGTGGTGCAGTGATTCCCTGATGCACAATTGATGGGTTGAGTACTTGTTCAAGGTCCTGACAGAAGAGTTCATGGTTCGTAATGACATTATTAATCCAGAACTGCGAAACCATGTTAATTGGCACACCCTGCATTATTGAGTATGTTATTGAGCAATTACTTTCTGTAGAATTAATTAGCCTTAGTGCTACCCCCGAGGCATATGCCATTACTGTTAGGTTTCCATTGCACGGCGTTGTTACATTAATAACGGCATAACCACTATTTACGCCAATAATAGTATTACCGACACCACTCCACGTGTAGTTGAACAAAGCCACTAACGAGTCATCATTAAGCACGGCAATCATTGGTAACCTAATAACCACAGTATCATTATTAAGCCCAAGACCTGGAACAACGAAGTAGTTTGTACTGAATTTCATGAATAGGGCTATTAGGCAATTAATCCTGTAAGGTATTGGTTGATTCCTCATTATGTACATTGGCAGGGCAACCACACCAGCACCATTAGGCAAACCAACAACCTCACTGTATGGGAATCCATAACCATTAATACACAGGGCAGTCGGTACTGACCTACCCAACTCATCAAGCACCTCAATATTGATAAAGCCCAACTCACTTGGCGCGATCTGTGTTTCACTGATGGTGCTAATTATTGGTAATGAATGCATGGTATTTATGCCGAGGGGTAGCGCAATACCCAGGACTAGGTAGAGGACAGTAGGTATTATGACTGCATTCCTAACCCTGGGTATAACAAGGAAGAAGGCCATGTAAGGAATGAACCGCCCAAGCACCTCGCCAATGATCACGGCATACTTCATGAACCATAGAACAACCACTAATATGGAAATCACATGAACCACATAATTAATCACTAAGTTAGTCAGGTGCTCAATAACCTCTATAACAAGCATAATCGAACCTAACCCTGACCCCGTGGCTACGTATATGGCCGCCTCAGCTATGGGTAAACCAATGTTAATTGATAAGGATAAGACGGCATCAGCAATGCCCAATGAGTTTACTAGATTATTATACGCATTCAGTAGCTTGTCTACTGTAATTAATGCCGTACCAATTGAGTAAAGATTACTGGGTATTAAATTAAAGAGGTTTGTGACAAGGGCCAGGGCTATTAGGTACCAAGCCAGGTCTTCAGCGTCGATTTTAAACTCCCTGCCCCTAGCAATGGAATTAATTGCCCTAATCATTATTGAACCAGCTATGGCCATAACAACGAGAGCCAGACCAAGCATGGGCATCACGATAACGCAGACCTAATGGCATAAATAACAGCAAAGAGCAATGCATAGAGTATTATGACTATGGTATTTGCCTGGGCAACATACACGGCAAGCCTATTGTAGGCACTAAGTACATTACCAAAGCCATTAACGCTAATGCCAACGTTCTGGCACCAAGTCGTCTCAAAATTACTTGGATTAACTATGAATGATACGCCCTTATCACTAACCATGGCGGTATAGAATGGTTGCGAGGATATTATGGCTGCGCCGCCTATTATAGTGACGTAGAGTCCAAGACCTATGGCGATAAGCAGGGAACCAATGTTCCTCAGTTTCGATACGGACATTCCAAGGCCAATTGCCATTAGGAATGCCGATAAGCCTGGCGTCCACTTGGCCAGGTAAATCATGGGCACGACATCCTCCGTGGATTCAAGGATCAATGTGGCGTTCTCAGTCTGTATACTCCTAACGTCACACCAGACATACGTTAGTGGACAGGTGCATGTATTCCAAGTGAGCCATGCCCTGAACCTAATGGCGTTCCAGGCATAGTCATAGATGGTCCTATAGACATTGGTTGGATTAATGATTAATGATCCAATGAGTAACTTATTTATGATGGCTATAGCCAACATGACACCTCCAATTATGGCCAGGTAATTAATCACCTCATCAATGAAATCCCAAATCTCATTAGGTCTGCCCATTAGGTAGAGGATTATGGTTATTAGGCCGATTATTGCCATGGCGGCTACACCAATGTATATTATACCCGTTGAAATTAGTATGTTGAGTACTTGGGATACGGTAACCATCCACTGAGCAACCGACATAAGCAATTAATCACCATACCCCTTTAAAAGTAGTAATGCTTTAATGCCCTGATTAAGTATTTAATAATATGTCGAGGGGGTTCACAATAGGCGGTATTATAGTCCTCGCATTACTAATAATCATGACATCCCTAGTAATTTACCTAGTAAGTGATTATCTCTACACGACTTACCAATCATCATCAATGATTGGTAAGATAAATACGAGGGTTATTCAATTATCCAGATCCTGCATTACATACCTAGTAAATAACTCGCTGTACTTCCCATATGGTGCTCACATTGAGTACTCAATGCCAAGTACCATAAGCCCTGGTTACTACCACACAATAGACCTGTCGGGTATTGATGGCAATGTCGTGATATTTCTCGATGGCTGCGTTATTGTTGTTGAATCCACGGGCAATGCCACGGGATATGAGGTGCTTGGTTATGGCGCTGGCTGACCTGGTTCTCGAGGGCATAACGCTGATTCTGGTCATTGCACTAGGTCTGGTGCTAATTGGTGGTTTGACGTACCTAACCATGACTGTGTCAACAGCGAACAACGCGAGACTCGCCTACACTGGCTTATACATTTACCTGCCACAGCCTATCTACATAAACGGCACATTATACATACCAATGTACAACATTGGTTACTACCAGGCCCAGGTAAGGTATGTATACGTAAGGGATATTAATGGTTCAATACATAGGTATGCACCAAACCTAATGCTTAATACGGGTCAGTACTACGTATACGCATTGAACCTAGGCTACGAACCAACCTCAATAAACGTACTAGTCTCACCAATGAATTACCCGAACATCATCAAGGAATTTAACGCCAATGTCTCGACAATAAACTCAATAGCATTAATATCGCAGGCATTGCCGCAGTCCAACTCAGTTCTCATAAGTGCCATAGTTAATGATCCATATAACGCCGGTTGGCAGGTAACATGGAGCTATGCCGGGCAATCATACTCAATTAGTCAAAGTCAGCCTTACGCCTGGTATATCAACCCACCCTATGTACCTATCCAAATAAGCTTCACAGCATCAATAACCAAAAACCCAGGTGGTTATGAATGCCAAATAACGCCAAGTAGCCTAACCAATACCTACAACGCAGGAAGTGAGCAAGTATTCAACGTAACATGTCAAGAAACGAGCACACAACCACCTAGTGGATCAAACTCAATAAGTGTCTCTGTAACTAATGATTCACTGGGCGCTTCATGGCTCGTCACTTGGCATGATGCCTGGGGCTCAATTAGCCCAGGCTCAAAGAGCGGCAGTAACGATTATGACTGGTCAGTAAACGCACCAAGTGGTGATAAGGTCTACTTCACAGCCTCAATAACAAGCAGCCCAAGCGGCTACAGCTGCTCAATAAGTCCAACAAGCACCAATGCCAACCCAGGAGGATCAGTAACATTCACAGTCAGCTGCACGCAAGGCGGCTCAAGCCAGCCACCGCCAAGTAATACCGTGTATGGTTGCCTCTTCACCCTTAGCGTCGGCTCCAACCCACCGATCAGTGGAGCCACCAGTTCCAGCCCAAGCCCTGGCACGTACTTCGTGCAGTCTGGCTCATCCCTAAGCGGCTCAATAAGCGCTCAATCATCAATAAGCATTAGTTCATCAAGCTCAGGCCAGCAGTGGTACCAGTTCATTGACTGGACCCTGAGCTATAGCGGCACGGGCACCTTCTACTGGAACGGAGTCCAGAGCAGTGGGAGTTGGAACTATGGAAAGACCTCAGGCTCCTTCACGTACGACTGCCCAAGCGGATTAACACAAAACGTAACCGCAAGCTTCACCGCAACTGCAAACTACGTAAAAGACTACGTAACATTAAGCGGACCAACAAGCGTAACCCTCAACGGACCAGGCACGGGCACTGTAAACGAACAGTACACATTGTCATGGAACATATCCCCATACTCAGCCTCCCAAGCGGACTGGAGCCTAACCACCGGGAGCAGCTATACGGTCAGCGTGACACTTCAAACGTCCGGAGGGAATTACAAAGTCTCATGGACTACGAACGTCCAATGCAGCAGCGGATCACTAACATCAATAAGCGAATCCTTCAGCAACGGCGGCACCTCACTAACCCAGTCAGTCTCCGGGTCAAGCGGATCAACATCAGCCACAGTAACAATAACATACACATGCTC
>ERZ1669250.725-NODE-725-length-13213-cov-3.004940_pt1 | contig 13213 bp, 11 predicted proteins | sample MGYA00579295_ERZ1669250 | MGnify/ENA primary metagenome ERZ1669250 (study PRJEB41166, sample SAMN08046056) | hot springs metagenome | biome: hot spring; feature: acid hot spring; material: thermophilic sediment; isolation source: thermophilic sediment from acid...
GCGCTTCGACAGGGGCGAGGATCCCTCTGTGGAGGGCAACATGGCCGCATACATTGCGTCGGAGGCCGCATGGAGGGCCGCCGATCAAGCAGTCCAGACATTCGGCGGCCTCGGGTTCTCGGTGGAGATGGACATAGAGCGCTACTACAGGGATCTCCGCCTGTTCAAGACAGCGCCCGTGCCCAGGGAGATGGTGTTCAACTTCATCAGCCGTCGCGTCCTGGGACTGCCGAGGACTTTCTAGTCGGCGCGACGCCCGCGCGTTTCAACTTTAAATAACTCCGAGGCCGCTTTCATGCGGATTGCGTCCCGCTCCATTCGAGTATTATGCACCAACCAGCGTCGAGGATGCGCTGAGGCTCCTAGAGGAGAAGGAGGGCGCCAAGCTGCTCGCAGGGGGTCAGAGCCTCCTAGCACTGATGAAGCTGAGGCTGCTCGCGCCTCCGGCGCTGATAGACCTCAACAGGATAGGTGGGCTGCGCTACGTGAGGGAGGATGGGAATGGGTGGATCTCCATAGGCGCCATGACCCTGTACGATGAGCTGGAGCAATCGCCGCTCATAAGGACGCGCTATCCCGCAATGCACGAGGCGCTCTACAGACTGGGAGATCAGCAGGTCCGGAATAGGGGCACGATAGGGGGAAGCTTGGCCCACGCGGATCCGTCGGCTAATCTGCCGCCCGTCATGGTGGCGCTCAAGGCCCAGCTGGTGGCCGCCAGGAGGGGTGGCGAGAGGCGGACGATTCCTGCGGACGAGTTCTTCCTCGACGCCTTCACGACCGCCCTGGAGCCCGACAGGGAGATGCTGGTGGAGGTGAGGTTGCCTCCCTGGCCGCCGGGGAGCGGCGGGACGTATATGAAGTTGTCCAAGAGGGAGATCGATTTCTCAATAGTCGAGGTCGCGGCCCAGATGTCGGTCGACGGCGACGGCCGCGTGAAGGAGTCGCGCGTGGTCCTCGGATCCGTGGCGACCAGGCCGTACAGGGCGACGGCCGCGGAGAACGTCCTCTCTGGATCCGTGGTGGATGATGCACTTGCGGCCAAGGCCGCCGAGGCTGGCACGAAGGACCTCGAGCCGCCGTCCGACGTCCAAGCCTCGAGCTGGTACAGGAAGGAGGTTGCCAAGGTGCTCGTGAAGAGGGCCATATTGAGGGCCTGGAAGCGCGCGAGGGGGGTGGAACAATGAGCGAGATCGGAGCCCAGGAGCTCATGCACGTGCGGGTGAAGGTGAACGGCCAGTGGTACGAGGCCGACGTGGAGCCCCGCACCCTGCTCATAGACATGCTGCGCGACGTCCTAGGGTTCACCGGACCACACATAGGATGCGATACCGGCCACTGTGGTGCATGCACCGTCATAATGAACGGCAGGAGCGTGAAGTCATGCATGGTCCTCGCGGTGCAGGCCGATGGATCCGAGATAATGACCGTGGAGGGCCTCGAGAAGGATGGCAAGCTGCACCCACTGCAGGAGGCATTCTGGGAGAACCATGCGCTCCAGTGCGGCTACTGCACCCCTGGCCAGCTAATGTCCGCCTACTTCCTCCTGAGCAGGAACCCTAATCCGAGCGAGGAGGAGATCAGGAAGGGAATAGAGGGCAACCTGTGCAGGTGCACGGGGTACGTGAACATTGTGAAGGCGATAAAGGCGGCCGCCCAGAAGATGGCGGACGCCAAGATGAGCTGATGCGCGATGTCCAAAGCCTCTCCCGAGATAATATCCACCTACAAACAGGACAGCTCGGCGCTCACGCTGAAGTGGTTGGGCAAGCCGCTGAAGCCCAAGGAGGACTACCGCTTAGTCAGGGGCAGGGGGATGTTCGTCGACGACGTCCAGCTGCCGCGCATGGCGTACGCTGCCTTCGCGAGAAGCCCCTACGCGCACGCGAAGATAAAGGGCATAGACGTTTCGAGGGCAGCCTCGGTCCCCGGGGTACTCCTCATATGGACAGGCGAGGACCTGAAGAAGCGCATGCGTCCGCTCCCCCAGGCGACACCCCCGCCGGCCAGGAACGCAATCGACTACCCACTCGCTGTGGACAAGGTCCGGTTCCAGGGGGAGCCCGTCGCAATGGTCGTGGCGGAGAGCCGCTACGCCGCGGAGGACGCCGCGTCCCAGATAGATGTGGACTACGAGCCCCTGCCGGTCGTAGTGGACGCGGAGAAGGCCCTGGAGCCAGGAGCCCCCTTGGTGCACGATGAGGTGGGGACGAATCTGATAGCGCACGTGCACTACAAATGGGGCGACGTTGACTACTACTTCCAGCACGCCGACATGGTGGTGGAGGGCAAGTTCCACTACCATCGGTTCACCGGAGCCCCTCTGGAGCCCAACGCCGTGGTCGCGGACTACGACGAGCGCGCTGACATCATGACCGTGTACTGCAATAACCAGGCGCCCATGGAGTGGCTACCGCAGCTCTCCGCTGGACTGAACATGCCCTATCCCAAGGTCAGGGTTGTGACGAGGGACATAGGCGGGGGCTTCGGGACGAAGCTCGTGAACTACGTGTACATGGTGCTGGCATCGCTCGCATCGAAGGAGCTGAGGAGGCCCGTCAAGTACGTCGAGACGAGGACCGAGAACCTGCAGGCGGCCGCCCATAACGCCGAGAGGACCTGCTACGTGAGCGCCGCGGTCCAGAGGGACGGAACCGTGCTAGCTATCAGGATGAAGTGTCTGGACGATGATGGCGCGTACGCGAGGCACGAGCCCGCCGGGATGACCGTGTGGGCTCAGGTCTCGACCGGAATGTACCGGATAAGGGCGCTCGAGAACGACTTCTACGCGGTCTTCACGAACAAATGCCCATCCACATCCATACGTGGCTTCTCGAGGGCACCTCATCTGTTCATGATAGAGAGGATGATGGACAGGATAGCGAGGAAGCTCGGCATGGATCCGGCGGAGATCAGGATGAGGAATTTGGTCAGGCCCGAGGACATGCCATACATGACGCCGAGCGGCGGCCTATACGACAGCGGCAACTGGCCGGAGGGCCTGAGGAAGGCGCTCGAGGCGGCCGACTATCAGGGATGGAGGAGGAAGCAGGAGGAGCTGAGGAGGCAGGGCAGGATAATCGGGATAGGCGTGGTGGTGGGCTCCGACTCGGCCGGCCCCAATATGGCGCAGGTCAAGATGTACAACCCGGGGCTTCCGTACACCAGCGGCACCGAGGGGGCGCTGGTCCAGATGACTCCGGACGGCAAGGTGAGGGTGACCCTGGGAACTTCGCCACAGGGCATGGGGCACGAGACGACCGCGGCACAGGTGGTGGCGGACGTGCTGGACGTGGACTACGATGACATATACGTGCAGACCGGGTTCGACTCCTTCACCTCCGTCTACACGATGCACTCTGGAACATATGGCAGCAGGTTCGCCCCACTGGGGCTCTCCGCCGTGTATTTGGCGGCCGCTAGGCTGAAGGAGAAGCTGGCCAAGATATCGGCATATGTCCTCAACTGCCCCGGGGGCGACGTCGTGATAGAGGGTGGGAAGGCCTACTGCAGGGCAGATCCCCAGAGGTCCACGGACCTCAAGAGGATCGCCAGGATAGCCTATGGCAACGTGAATGAGATGCCTCCGGGGATGGAGCCGGGACTCTACTCGATAGCGATATTCAGGCCGCCATTCCAGAACCCCGACGAGAACAAGAGGGCGAACCTAGCGCTCACCTACTCGTACAACGTCCACGTCGTCGTTGTTGAGATAGACCCCGAGACGGGGATGCCAAGGATCCTGAACTACGTGGCGCTCGAGGATTCCGGTAGGATAGTGAATCCGCTAGTGGTAGATGGTCAGGTGCACGGCGCAGTAGCTCATGGCCTAGCGGAGGCGCTCTACGAGAAATATCACTACGATGAGAACGGAAACCTGCTGAACTCTAACTTCGTGGACTACTTAGCTCCGACGGCGCTGGAGGTGCCGTCCATATCCGTGCTGCACACGGAGACCCCGAGCCCCTTCACGCCGACCGGCGCCAAGGGTATGGGCGAGGGGGGCGGGACCGCGGTTCAGGCAGTGATAAGCGCGGTGGAGGATGCGCTGGCGCCGTTAGGCGGCGAGCTGGAGGAGAGCCACGCGGACCCCGAGGTCATATTACGTATATTAAAGGGCACATCCAGTTGATGCTTGAGGTGTGATGCATGCCGCAGTTCAAGGGTTCCGAGACTGTTACGGCCTCTAGGCAGGTCGTATGGGATTTCATAACTGATCCACAGAAGGTCGGGGGCTGCATACCCGATCTGAAGTCCATGCACGTGATCGACACCGATCATTTCGACGCGGAGGTCAAGGTTGGCATGGGGATCCTCAGGGGAACGATGAAGGTGAAGTACGAGGTGACATCAAAGGATCCCCCCTCCAAGATCACTATGAAGATGGACGGAAGTGGCCTCGGGAGCAAGGCGCTCATAAACGCAGCAGTGGAGCTGAAGGAAGTGCCTCAGGGGACCCAGCTGGACTGGGTGGCCGACGTCACCGTCTCTGGCACGCTGGCAGGCCTCGGGGCGCGCTACCTGAACGACGTCGCCTTCAAGACCGTATCCGACCTGTTCTCATGCGTTAAGGAGAAGCTGGCCGGCGGTAAGTAGGTACCCTTACTATTTTATTTGCTACAGAATTCATTAAACAAATTAAAATAATGTGTGGTTTTCACTTGCCCTGGAACTTCGGCTGTCTCTTCTCGTAGAAGAACGCCCTTATTCCCTCCTTCAGGTCGTCCGTGTAGAAGAGCAGCAGGTTCTCCTTGAGCTGATACTCCGTGCCCTCATCTATGGGCATCTCGCTTCCGAGGTTCACGGCCACCTTTGTGGTGCCGACCGCCAGCGGCGCGTTCCTCGTGATCTTCCTCACGAGCTCCATCGTCTTCTCCATCAGCTGCTCGTGCGGCACCACCATGTTCACGAAGCCCAGCCTGTAGCCCTCCTCCGGGGATATCCACTCACCGGTGAATAGCAGGTACTTGACCCAGTACTTGCTGACCACCCTGGGCAGCCTCACCGTTATGCCGGCGCCCGGCATTATCCCGAGCCCTGTCTCGGGGAGGCCGAACTTCGCCTTATCGCTCGCCACCACGAGGTCCACAGCCTGTATAGTCTCTATGTTGCAGTGGCCGTTGACCGCCGCTATTATCGGCTTCCTCATCTTCTCCATGAAGCGCCAGATATCCAGGTTGAACCTGTTGAACTTCTCTATCTCGTAGTACTTACCCGCCTCCACGTTGGCTAGGAACTCCTTCGCGTCCCCTCCTGAGCTGAAGGCCTTGCCGGCGCCCGTTATGACTACCACCCAGACATCGCGGTCGTCGTTCGCCTTCTTCAGGGCTTCGTAGAACTCCTGGAGCATTGCCACGTTGAAGGCATTGCGGGCCTCATCCCTGTTCAGCGTTATTATCGCGACGTGGTCCTCAGGTTTCTTCTCATACAGGACGAGAGGTTTCTGCGACACGTCCCATCACTCATTCGAATCTCCACCAGACAAGTTAATATATCTTCTATCGACTGAAACAACACAATGAGTTTGGACGTCGCGATAGTTGGATTGGGTGAAACTCCCTACAGTCGTGCGAGGGCTGACAAGGGTGAGATCGTCATGAGCGCCGAGCAGTATGCCGCGTGGGCCACCTCACTGGCGCTGGAGGAGGCCGGCCTGTCCCTGCGCGACATGGATGGGCAGGGGCTCGCCGTCGCAGGAACCGAGTGGCCTCACAGTGAGATTTGGTCAGCGGAGGTCGTCCAGAACCTGGGCTTCCGGCCCAAGCTGCTCCTGAGGGGGGACTTCGGCGGCAACAACGCCGTGGAGCTGGCAGTGCAGGCCGCAGCCGCCATACGGTCTGGCCTCGTCGACTACGTGTTGGTCCTTGGCGCCGATTCTCCGATGACCCCGTTCGGAACTCAGACTGCCAGGAGCTGGAGGTACGACATAGACTACATGAGGCCCTTCGGCCTAATGGGGTTCGTCACTCTGGCGGGGCTCATGATGAACAGGCACATGAGCGCCTACGGGACCAAGGTGGAGCACTTCGGCAAGATAGCGGTCACGCAGAGGGAGCACGCCAGGCTGAACCCGGGCGCGTACGTGAAGGCGCCGCTCACCATGGAGGACTACCTGAAGTCGCGCGTGCTGTCCGACCCGCTCAGGTTGCTCGACTCCGTCATGTTCGTGAACGGAGGGATAGCCTTCCTGATGACGGGTCGCGAGAAGGCATCTAGGGCATCCAAGCAGCCGGTCTACCTGAGGGGATATGGACTGGCGCACAACTACGTGGAGGGAGATCCAGCCATGCCGGACGTCACCACGACCGGCGTCAAGGCAGCTGCCCGCGACGCGCTGCAGATGGCGGGTGCCACTCCCGCAGACCTCGACTTTCTGCAGCTCTACGATGACTTCACCGGCGCGGTCCTGATGCAGATAGAGGACATAGGGTTCTGCGCGAAGGGCGATGGCGGGAAATTCCTGGACAGAACCGACATATCCTACAAGGGAGAACTACCGGTCAACACGGGCGGAGGGTTGCTCTCCAACGGACAGCCCGGAATGGCGGCTGGGCTAGTCCACGTCGCAGAGGCCGTGAGACAGCTCAGGGGTGAGGCCTCCGGAAGGCAGGTGAGCGGCGCGAAGCTCGGCCTAGTGAGCGGGCTGGGGGGACTCGCCTACGGGAACAACTTGGCCAACTCAGGCGCATTGGTGCTGGGGGTGATGTGAGATGTCCGAGAAGCCGTTGCCCGAGATAACTCCCCTGAACAAGCCGTTCTGGGACGCCGCGGCCCGCCACGAGCTACTTGTCCAGCGCTGCAAGAGGTGCGGGCGCTTCGTATGGTATCCCAGGGGCTCATGTCCCTACTGCGGGTCACGCGACTTGGAATGGGTGAAGCCCAGGGAGACGGGGACCATCTACGCGGTCACAGTCGTGAGGGTCGTCGTCGGGAACTCCCCGGCGTGGGAGAAGGAGATGCCCTACGCGGTAGCCATAGTAGACATGGACGACGGATTCAGGATCTACGGCCGGGTCCTGGGCACCAAGCCCGAGGAAGTGAGGCCCGGGATGCGCGTGCGCGTGGACTTCGAGGACATATCGACCGGCGTGGCTGTGCCAGTGTTCCGTCCCCTACCGTAGACTGTAATTTCATATTTATAAAGTACCTTTCACTATTTATCTCAGGATGGCCAACATATCGACGTTCATAGATAACAACGTCCGGTACTGGCCCAGGAAGCCGGTGGCGGTGTTCCCCGAGAGGGGAGCGTCCTTCACGTACCGTGAGCTGCTGGCCGAGGTGAACTCGTTCGCGAACGCCCTCAGATCACTCGGCGTGTCGAAGGGGGACAGGGTGGCCGTGTACATGCCGAACATGCCTGAGACGCTGATATCGTTCCTCGGGACCTGGAGGATGGGTGCGACGGCTGTGCCCATGAACGTCGCCCTGAAGGACTTCGAGGTCAAGCACCTGCTAAACGACTCCGGCGCGAGCGTCGTCGTGACGACTTCGCAGGGGTACGAGGTGCTCGAGCACGTGATGGACGAGGTCCCGGACCTCCGCCACGTCATAGTGGTGGATGGGCGCGCTGGCACCGCCATTCCTTGGAGGGAGTTGGTGGGCAAGTCCAGGCCCAGCGGCAGGGCAGAGAACTGCGAGCAGGACTGCTTGGCCCAGCTTCAGTACACGTCGGGCACAACAGGACTTCCCAAGGGCGCCATGCTCACCCACTGCAACTGGATAGCGGCGTTCGACGCCGAGCGCTGGGCACTCGGGCTCACCGACAGGGATGTGGAGCTCTACATATATCCAATGGTGCATGTTGGGTTCAGCTGGGCGCTCACGGCGCTCAGGTACGGCGCCACGGTCGTGTTCATGGAGAGGTACTCGATGGATAGGTACCTCAGGTACGCGGCAGAGTACAACGTCACAATTCTCGCGACGATGCCTCCCGTCATGAGCGACCTGGTCAACGGGCCCGGCGGAGTAGAGGAATATCTCCGGACGGTTCGCGTCGCGATCACTGGCGGTGCTCCGACCCCTCAGTCTACATGGGAGAAGTGGGCATCGCGCTTCAGGATACCTGTGCTCAACGCCTACGGCCTCTCGGAGACCATAGTCGTGGGATCAGCGCCCGGGACGGTGCCCGGATGGGAGCACCTCAGCAAGGGATACAGGTCCGTCGGTGCCCCGATAGGCTACTCGGAGGTCAAGATAGTGGATCCGGGCGACCCCGGAAAGGAGCTGGGGACAGGGGAGGTAGGCGAGATAGCGCTCAGGGGGCCCGCGATAGCCAGAGGATACTGGAAGAACGAGGAGGCAACGCGCGAATCGTTCATGCCAGATGGCTGGTTCCTAACGGGCGACATGGGGTTCCTAGATGAAGACGGCGTGCTCTACGTGACCGACAGGAAGAAGGACATGATAATAACGTCTGGCTTCAAGGTGTATCCTGCGGAGGTCGAGTCAATACTGCTCCGGAATCCCAAGATAAAGGAGGTCGCGGTGTTCGCAAGGTACGATGAGAGGAGGGGCGAGGTCCCGGTCGCCGCCGTCGTGCTGAAGCCAGGGGAACGGGCGACCGCTGACGAGATCCTGGAGTGGGCGAAGCAGCACATGATAGGCTACAAGGTGCCCCGCGACGTCATATTCATGGAAGAGCTTCCCAAGATGAGCGGGTGGAAGGTCCTCAGGAGGGCCCTGAGGGAGAGGTTCGGGAACTTCCCGCTGCAGGAGAACCAAGGGAAGGATAAGAAGGAGGAGAATGAGCAGGCGAATACCCAGGTCACCGGGTCGTGAGCGCTCAATTAGATCAACCTTTTATACTATGATTCCGCATATAGATTAGGATTGACCTTCAGGCCATCTAGGGTGATAATTCCGAGGAGCTTCGATGACGCATACCTGCATCTGGAGTCCGCCGGAGAAAGCGCGGCCATAATAGCCGGCGGCACCATGCTCTTCAGGCTCCGCGGCACTGGACTCCTGGACTACATCGATACGCTCGTGGATCTCTCGGGGCTCGGCCTGAGCTACGTGAAGGACGGGGGTGACGGCGGCTTGCACGTGGGGTCCTACACGCTGCTCGCGGACATCTACAAATGGCTATCCTCGAGGCCCGGCATGGCGAGGGCGTTCGGAGCGCTGGCGGACGCAGTCACGTCCATGCCCGGGTGGCAGATACGTAACATGGTGACCATCGGAGGGAGCGCCAGCATAAGCATGCCCCAGTCCGACGTGGCCACGTCACTTCTGGCGCTCGGCGCGCGCGTGATACTCTCGGGGCCGTCCGGCGATAGATCGATGGATCTCCGGGACTACATGGCCGGTCCGCTCTCGCCTGCGCGCAAAGTGAACGAGTTCGTCCGGGAGCTCTTCATAGGATCGTCGGAGGGCGGGTCAGCGCACGAGAAGTTCGTGGTCAGCGACATAGATCATCCCGTAGCAAGCGCCTCCGTAACCCTCGCGTTGGCGGAGGACGGCGCCATCCGGTCGGCGCGCTTGGCCCTGGGAGGCGGCCTCAGGAGGAACGTCGTGCTGGACTCACCGAGGGAACTCGTGGGCAGGATGCCCGAACCAGGGACACTTGAGGAGGTATACTCACTTGCACGCGACTCAGTAGATCCTCTGGAGGATCACGTGGCCACGGCGGAGTACAGGAGGCATCTGGCCGGCGTAATGGCCAGGAGATCCGTGCTCAGGGCATACGCAAGGGCGGGAGGGTCGGCGCGTTGAGGATAAAGTTCGAGCTGAACGGTTCAACCGCGGAGGTCGAGGTTGAACCGTGGGAGAGCCTGTTCGACGTGCTGAGGGGCAAATTCGGCATAAAGAGCGTGAAAACGGCGCTCTGTGAGAATTCATGTTCAGCGTGCGGTGCTTGCACCGTGCTGATGGATGGAAGGCCTATATACTCCGTGATGACTCCTGCGTATCGGGCGAACGGCCACAGGATAACGACGCTGGAGGGTCTCTCCACGAAAGGGCATCTGGATCCGCTTCAGGAGGCCTTCCTGGAGGCCGGGGCAGTTCAGTGTGGATTCTGCACATCCGGAATGATACTCTCCGCCAAGGCGTTCCTCGAGGGGGGAGGAAGCCCGGATGAGCGCGAGATCAAGGAGGCTATCCGCGGCAATCTCTGCAGGTGCACCGGGTACGTCAAGATAGTCGATGCCATCAGGATGGCCGCCGTGAGGGCAGGCAAGGAGGGGAAGGAGGAGGTGGAGGTGGGGCCATGACCTCCGTGGAGCTGATGGCCCGCGAGTTCTCGCACATAGGATCGCGCGTCCCCAAGTACGACGCGCCGGAGAAGGTGTCCGGCGATGTGCAGTACCTTCTGGACCTGGAGATGCCGGGGATGCTCCACGCGAAGGTCCTGAGGAGCCCGTATCCGCACGCGAGGATAGTCTCCGTGGACGTCTCCGGAGCGCTGAGAGTTCCGGGCGTCGTCGACGTGATAACCGCCAAGGATGTGAAGCTCAACAACCTGGGTTACCTGAAGGATCATCCTCCGCTCAAATGGGGAAAGGTCAGGAGCGTCCGCGACGAGGTCGCAGCCGTAGCCGCGGTGGATCCCGAGAGGGCCCTGGAGGCGGTCCAGGCGATAAAGGTGGAGTACGAACCTCTACCTTCTGTGACGGATCCGCTCAGGGCACTGGATCCGGGGGCGCCGCTGGTGCACGAGGAGTTCGGCACCAACCGCGCTAACCTCGACTTCAGCCTAGAGTTCGGCGACGTGGACGACGCCATATCGCGCGCGGACGTCGTGGTGGAGGGCACCTACAGCACTCAGTACGTGGCGCACAACCCGGGCGACACGATGGGCGCGCTTGCGTGGGTCGACGCGCATGGCACGCTGAACGTCATAGCGAACACACAGACCCCATTCCTCTACCAGCGCTGGCTCGCCGAGTCGCTCGGTATACCCGCCTACTCGATAAGGGTGATCCAACCATACATAGGGGGCGCCTTCGGGAGAAACTTAGACGTCTATCCGCACGACGTGATAGTCGCGGCCCTCGCCATGCGGACCAGGAGGCCCGTGAAGCTGCAGTTCACTCGCTCAGAGGAGCTTCAGAACGCGCCGACCAAGCAGCCGCTCATAGCAAGGGTGAGGCAGGGAGCCACCAGGGACGGCAGGCTCGTGGCGAGGGAGGTCGATGCGGTCATAGATGCAGGCGCCTACGTTGGATGGGGCGTTTTCGACGCGAGGGTCATGCAGTACACGGTGACCGGACTCTACAGGGTCCCCGCCGTCAGATTCAGGACCACTGTGGTCTACACGAACAATCCGTACACCGCGGCAATGAGGAGCGCCGGGAACTCCCAGATAACGTTCGCCGTGGAGAGCAACACCGAGGAACTTGCGGAGAGGCTCGGCATGGATCCAGTGGAGTTCAGGCTGCTTAACGCGAACGCCCCGAATACCGTGACGCCGCAGGGCGCCAAGATAACCACATGCGCGATGTCCGACGCAATTAAGGAGGCCGCGAGGAGAATAGGCTGGAGAGGGAGGCACTCGGCTGGTCCCAACAGGGGCATAGGATTCGCATGCTACTTCCACGTGGGAGGAGGTGCTAGGATCTACAGATCAGATGGGTGCGGCGCCACGCTCAAGGTGGACGACTTCGGCGGGGTCGTGGTCACTGTCGGTGGAACGGAGATAGGGGAGGGCCTCGACACCGGGATCCAGCTGATAACGGCCGAGGCGCTCGGCATCCCGCGCGACCGGGTAAGGGTCGTGATAAACGGTGACTCAACGATCAGGCTCTGGGACGTGGGCACCCATGCCAGCAGGGGAACGTTCATCTGCGGCAACGCGGCGCTCAGGGCGGCACTCGACGCCAAGAGGCAGATACTTGAGGGCGCCGCACAGCTGCTGGGCACCAAGTCGAGCGATCTGGACCTGCGCGATGGATTCGTCTACTCGAGGTCCGATCCATCCAAGAGGATGGAGTACGAGAAGATCGTCAGGAGGATGCACTTCTCCCGGGGAGCCGAAGGAACCGTCGTGGTCGCGTCCAGCTTCTACGAGCCGCCCTCGGAGGAGCCCGATGATCGTTGGTACGGCAACGTATCTGCTACGTATGGATTCGGGTGCCAGGCCGTGCTCGTGGAGGTGGACAGGGAGACCGGCAGGGTGAAGGTACTGAAGGTCGTGAGCGCGCACGACGCAGGTCGCGTGATAAATCCCAACGGGTTCGAGGGTCAGGTGCAGGGAGGCGTCGCGATGGGGATAGGGCTGGCGCTCCTGGAGGAGCTCGTGCTGTCGGATGGTCGCGTGGTCAACGGATCGTTCGAGGACTACAGGATGCCCAGGGTCACCGATATGCCGGAGATAGAGGCGGTGTCGGTCGGGCAGCCTGATCCGGAGGGTCCATTCGGCGCCAAGGGCATGGCGGAGAGCCCGGTAATCCCCACCGGCCCCGCCATAGCGAACGCGGTGGCGGACGCAATCGGCGTCAGGGTGAGGGATCTGCCGATAACCCCGGAGAAGATCTGGCGGAATCTGTCGGCGAAAACTCAATAAGAGCCCACGAATTGGAGCGATTCAGCTATGAGAATAGCCGTTCTCGTCAAGGTGGCGCTGGATCCTAACCTCATGAAGGTCGAGGCCTCCGGCGATGTATCCGTGCGCCAGACCTCGATGGCGGTCGCCGAGTACGATCGCAACGCCGTGCAAGTTGCCTTGGAGCTCAGGGACAAACTCGGCGGCGGCCAGGTGGTGGCGCTCTCCGCGTCCACATGGGGCATGTCCACGGAGAGGCGTAAGGACTACGAGGGAGCGCTCAGGGAGGTGCTCGCGATGGGTGCCGACGAGGCGCATGTGATAATGGACGACTCGCTCTCCGGGTTGCCGCTTGAGACCGCCGGCGCCCTGGCAGCGCTCGCTAAGTCACTCGGTGGATTCGACCTCTACGTGACGGGCGAGGGTTCCTCCGACATGGTGTCGAGCCAAGTCGCCCCAATGCTCGCAACAATCCTCGGCATCCCGGCCGTCACGTATGTGAAGAGGATAGACGTCTCCGGCTCCTCGGGCCCCCTGAAGTTGACGAGGGACCTCGAGGACAGGCTGGAGACAGTGGGCGCGTCTCCCCCATTGGCCATGAGCGTGACCGGCGAGTCCAGCCAGCCGAAGCTCCCCACGCTGATGCAGATACGCCGCGCATTCTCCAAGCCGCTGAAGTACCACTCGCTCTCCGAGGTCGGCGCCTCGCCGCTGGGCGTCAGGCGC
>ERZ1669250.726-NODE-726-length-13211-cov-6.784585_pt1 | contig 13211 bp, 10 predicted proteins | sample MGYA00579295_ERZ1669250 | MGnify/ENA primary metagenome ERZ1669250 (study PRJEB41166, sample SAMN08046056) | hot springs metagenome | biome: hot spring; feature: acid hot spring; material: thermophilic sediment; isolation source: thermophilic sediment from acid...
GTAGCTGCGCAACTCCACTCCAAGCTCAAAAGATACTTTGAAACTTTTTATCTTGGCTATGAGACGCCATACCTCGAGAAGAAAAACACTTTCATTATAGAAAGGGAGAAGCTCAAATTTTCAAAGACGATGCGCACAGGCCTATCCGAAAGCTGGATTATGCGCGCTGGCTATTATTTTCTTGCTGGAAGAATGCACAATATAGGAATAAGCAAAGATGAAATAAAAAACGTGTTTGATAAAGTAAAGCCAGATATTGTAATCTCAAACTCTCTTGCGGATTTCCCTATACTTAGATATGCGAAGAAATTCTACAGCTTCAAATCTATCTATATAGACCATGTAAATCTTTCTGGAGAGACATTCAGCAAGTTTTTCTCAAAAAATTCTTTGCCGTTCACGCTCGGTACCGGAATGTTTGGCACAAGCATTGCTTCAATGAAGAAAAAGTTCTTCAGCTTCTTTGACGCAAATGTGGCTTTGAACCTTGAACAAAAAGAAAAGATGGAAAAGCTTACAGAAAAGGTCGTTTACATACCAAATGGGATAGCAAAACCCAAAAAGGACAGAAAAGCACGAATAAGGTTTCTTGAAAGGTTCGCCTTGAATGGAAAATTTGTATACCTCTTTGTGGGGAGGATGTTTGAAAGGCAGAAAAATGTAAGCACACTCATAAGAGCCTTTAAGGAACTAAAAAATGAAAATATCGCCCTTGCGCTTGTTGGCGAAGGACCCTCGCTGGGCGAATATTTGAAGATAGCTAAAGGGGATAAAAGAATCATCTTTACCGGGCCGCTTGACGACAATATGCTCAATGGCGCATATTCAGCTTCAAGTGTCTTTATACTTCCTTCGTTTTGGGAGGGTTTCAGCATCACAATGCTCGAAGCTTCATCACATGGCTTGCCTATAATAATTTCCAAGCCTGCAAACCCAAGCGACTTTAGAAAGGAGGGTATAAGATTATTGACGTTTGATCCAAGAAATTATAAGGAGCTTAAAAGCAAGATGGAACTTATTTTAGAACCCAAAATATATGAATCTGCAAAAAAAGAATCGAAGAAGATAGCGAAAAGATTCAGCGAAGCAAGAATGATAAATGATTATAGAGAGCTCATTCTCCGTCTTTCTGGAGCTTAGCGATATATGCCTTGGAGCCTATATATACAAGCATGATTGCAGGAAAAACTACTTCTGTGGCTTCTGCAAAAACAGGAATAAACTTATTAACTGCGAAATCCTGGTTTATCGTGTATATTATAGCCCCTCCAGCAAAGACACCAAACCACGCGTTCAAAGTATAGAAAATTCCATCCTTGACTGCTTTTTTCAAAGCAGCTACCCTCTCTTCCAGCATTTTCTCCATGCTTAAACTCTCTGCTTGCTAGTATTTATATTTTACTTTCTATTTGTTCATAATGGAGAGAACCCAGTACAAGTATGTAGAAAGGCTTATAAAAAAGAGTAGGGAAGTGCTAATAGTCTCGCCGTACATAGACTTGTACTATGCAAATTTCATATTGCACAACTCAAAAGGGAAAAAGATCTACATTATAGCTTCATCTATAGATAATAGTGCAAAAAAGATCCTTGCAAACGGGAGCTTTCCATCGCTATCATTTGCCCTATTTATTTCTTTTCTTGCAGCATCGTTAATTCTCTTTGCAAATGGAGAAGAAAATATACTATTTGTGTTCGCAATGTTCTTCTTAGCTATCTTTGCAATTAGGTTCAAGCATAAAAGACCAAAAAACATAAGATTAAAAATACCTCGAGAATTTGTCCATGCAAAGTTCTACATAGGAGACTCAGAAGTTATAACAGGCTCAGCAAACCTCACATTTAGAGGTATGCACAGCAATGTAGAGCACATTGAGATAAGAAACGATCCGGAATATGTAAAAACAATGAAGAAAGAGTTCTGGAAACTATGGAAAGAGGTATAGGCATTCGTCTAATTGTTCGCATCCTGTCAAACATAAGATAAAGTTTTTTAAATAATGAGTGCAAAATTCGAGATTATGGAAAATCAAAAATTTAAAGAATATAAAGAGACTGTCAGATTTTTTGTTGAGGCTGAATGGCCATATTATCCAACGCCGATATTGCGCGAAAAGGAAGAAGCAAGGGTAAACGAGCTCTGCAAAACTGAAAACATTGACAGCAAGTCATGCAAAATATTGATTAAAGAAGCATTTAGGAAGATAGATGAGCTGGATGAGGAGCAGCAAAAAGCCCGCAAAGAAAGATCAGAGATTTTCTTTTAGGTCAATCAAACAAGAATAGCGTTGCAAAAATAAAAACAATTATACTGACAATTATTCCGAATGCAAAAAGCGCAATAAATAATACTAGGGCGTAGGGCCTGAGTGGCATAGTTGTGCTAGATGTATAAGTTGCTGGGGAAACGTTTTGCACTGTTGTTTGTAAGTGCCCGTAATTTTCCATTCCCATTATGCTTAAATTACCACTTATAACATTTATGTAATTGTAGCCTTCAAAGCTTACATTGCTGATTGTGAGGTTGGAATTGTGCAGGCTTACAGCTATATTGCTGTAATTTTTCGCTATAAATGTAATATTGATCAATTTCACTTCTGAATTTGAAGCGTTGATGCCATTACCATATAGCTTGCAATTTTCTATTGTCACGTTTTTTGCGTCACTTATTACAAAATCGGTCAAATTCTCATTCACCGCAGCCCCCAGACAATTTATTATTATGTTACTACCTGATATTATGGGACCGAAATTGCATGAGCTGTTTGTTATCCAAAATACATAGTAGGAATGAAGGTAAGGATATACAAATGGGTAGTATCCTGATTCATTTATTGCCGCACTCCACGGCGAACAGTAGGATATGCCAACTGAGTAGAATGGCGAGGTACTGTTTTCATGGTCATACGGCGTGTTTAATATTGTGTCAAATCCGTATGCGCCAGGCTTCTCAAAACCAGCATTATATGTGAATACCCCGTTAGACACATTATAATACTTTGCAACAACATTTGCGGGCCATGATTGGGGTGCACTCATTATAAGGAACTGGTTGCTTGATTTGTTGTAAAATTCTATTAAGAAGCGCAGCAATACAGGTTTGTTTGCAGGAAAGATATCTGCAAATGGGAATAATGGCTGGATATACGCAGGCTTGTACAATATGTTTTTCGTTATGTTGAAATAATATTGCACGACCTGGTCGTAGCCGGAATACGGAGTATAATACTCGTATGGGTTAAAATTTATTATTCTGTTTTTATAGATCTGTTTGGCTTCTATAGGAAAATATGCAGAGCCGTTTATGCTTGCATTCAGTTGAATGCCGAACCTTGGAAGTGTATAATTAAATTGATTGGCGGTTGCAATTACTCTGCTCATTGGCACGTACATAGAGATTAGCCCGGGATTCTCTTCAACTATTTTTCTTGGGAGTATTTCTACAAACCTGGCAACGCCATAATCAGACTCATTCTTATCATATACTATTACATGCAGATAATAGCCTATGCCGACATTCGAAGAGTTGTCTGCAAACGAAAAAGAATAGTTGCCGCTGGCGTTTATGACGTTGTTTTCTGCGTTATGCAAGCTTGAGATTACTCCATATATTGTACAATTGTACAGCGTATTGTTGAAGGTATTTTCTCCGAAGGTAAGGTTGTAAATGCTTGAACCTCTGCAAACAATCGTGTTGTTTGTACTCCCCTGTGCTATGATTAATGAATATTGCGAATTGTTCAAGAAAAGTATGTGATTGCTACCTGAAAATAGAATATGCTCTGGCAAGATCGAAAGTACCAAGAGTGTAAGCAGCATTGAATCTTTATCTATATATCAAGAAAAACTATAAAAACAAATCTAATCTCATTACCACATTGCTGCAAGCTTTGCAAAAATAGGGTAGATCTCTTCATGTCTATATTCTTCTTCGACAAAGCCTGACCAGCTATCTACGCTTAGTATATCTGAGATTGTAAAAAGTGCGGCGGCCTTGACTTTCCTCTTTTTTGCTACAGCAAAAAGCGCTGCAGCCTCCATCTCTACTGTAGATATGTGCGCCTTTGAGTAGCGCTTAACCTCTTGAATGGTCTCAGCATAAGGCGCATCTATAGTCCATGTAGCTCCTTTTGCAAAGTTTAGATCATTCTTCTTCAGAACCTGCTCTATTCTCTTCGTAAGATCTCTGCTTGGTCCAACATATTTTCCGTTTGGCAAATAATGGTGCGAAACTCCTTCATCGCGCAAAGCTTTTGTGCAAACGACTATGCTCCCTATTTTTAACTCGCTTCTGAGAGAGCCGGCTGTACCCATTATAAGCAACTCTTTTACCCCTATTGCTATCAGCTCCTCTGCAACCACTGCCGTAAGTGGCGCCCCTATAGAAAGGTGTACTAAAAGCCTATTGCCATCAAATTCATATATTCCGTTAGGATTTATTTCCTTTTCTATACTAGAATGCTTTAATGTATAAACTTCGCCGAACTTTTTAAAGAGTTCTTTAGAATAAATCAGCACTGCTTTTTTGTAAGTGAATGCACCTTTCAAATTTTTAAGCAAATCTTCGGCCCTGAATAGGGGCTTAAACCTGTGCTTTCCAGGCGTTTTAGGAAAATTTATCTTCTCCATAAGTAGATAAGTATTTCTCCACTTTATAATACTTTTCTTTAAACAGAAATATTTAGTCTTTTTTGGCAAACATGTATCATGGTCTCTTTGAAAGAGCTCCCAGATACAAACAAGCTAAGAAAAGTTGGATGTAACTACTATTCCTATAGAACGTATAAAGGAAAAGACTATTCTTCCTTAAGGAAGAATAGCACGTGTGGGGAATCACAAATTATTCATATTCGTCGAGGGTCGTTTGGATTATCTTCTTTCGCCTAAAATATTTGGACAATCCGCCGAAGATCTCAGATGCTCCCAACTCGACATTGCCCAGGAAGGCGCGCATACTTTGCGTAAATGAATAATTGCTGTCCTTGTCGATCGCGTGGGCATATAGCAATTCGCCTATGCCAATTGCTGCCACTACACCCCCAACTATGAGCATTGCAGGAGCTGCCATTGTCACCGCAACTGTAAAGATTGCTGCTGCGCCTGCCAATACTGTGGCTCCAGCTATCGTTGGTGCATGATCTGCCACCCAATCGCTCAGCCTACCAAATGCATTGCTCATTCTCTTTGTGGCATTTGCAAAAGCTTCCCTTATTCTTTCTCCAAGGCTTTTGTATTGCGGCAGATTTGGCCTCTCTATCCTCTTGAGAGCATCCAATAGCCCGTCTGCTTCTTTTATTCTTGCCTCGAGCTCTTTCTTTTCGTTTTCAAGCTCCTTGAGCCTTTTGAGAGCGCTGTTGTATATGCTGTTAGCACTAGATATATTATCAAATGTTCCATTCCCATTCATATATGCGTCAAGCGCATTTTTCATATTTTCTTCGTATTTTGGCAACTCATTGTTAATTCTCTTTATCTCCTCTTCAACGCTTTTAAGTGCCGCGCTTGCTTCATTTACTTCGGAATTAAGGACATTCATTGCCTTTGGCTCAAACTTGTTATAGCTTTTAACCGCCCTCTTCGCATACTTTATTGCACTCCTGTATTCTTTACCTGTAGAAAGAACCTCATTCACATCATTTACATCCGCTGACTTTACCTTTTTCTGATGGTACTCGGCCTCGCCACCTGCAATCTTGGTGTATGCATCATAGAATGGGACTTCCTTTTTTATTTTTTCCATATTCATAATTTCACCATTTTATAGCGATAAACAATATATTAGACCTTCTTTAAAAATATTTCTATCGTTTTGTTTATTAAATAGAAAATTTGTCGTCGAAAAATAAGGATGCCGTTTTTGGGCAACCAATGCTAATGGCCAATAATCAATCTATATTTGCTCTTTCCAATAGGGCTCCCTTTCGAGGGAAGCCTGTTCAAGAAGCGCGCCGAGCTTCTCTTCATCTGCATCCTTGAATGAGATGTGGGCCTCCTTCCATAGGCATGTCTTGAAGGATCCGTCTGCAGTCACCCTCAGCCTGGTGCAATGCATGCAGAAATCTGGATTGCGCATAGGCATTACGAACTCCACCTTTGCAAGGCCCTTGGAAGTGCTTACAGTATACCTTGGCCTGTTGTGGAGTTCATTCCTCTCGACACTTATGGCCCTATTTGCTATCTCCTTTTCTATGGGCTCCAGATCCTGGTGGTACTTTATATAATCATAGGATTTCTCGCCTTCTCTGTCTGTCTCATATTCTATGAGCTGCAGCGTGGCATTCTTGCTTGCGGCAAATTCAATCATGGCTGGTATTTGGTCTACATTAATGCCTTTGAGTACAACGAAGTCTATCTTCAGAGGCAATCCTGCTTCTCTTGCAGCGTCAATCGCATCCACTACATTATCCAGAAAATTCACGCCGGTGATCTGCTTGAATAAATCGCCTTTCAGCGCATGTAAAGAGATATTTACCCTGTCGAGCCCGGCTTTTTTCAATTCTTTCGCCAGCCTCGGCAAGCCTGTTCCATTAGTAGTCATTGAAACTTCTTGCATGTATCTCTTAAACATTTTTACAATCTCTACAATATCGTTCCTGAGCATAGGCTCGCCGCCTGTCAGCTTCACTTTGCTTATCCCATATTTGCTTGCTACCCTTGCTATCTTCTCAAGCTCCTCAATGCTGGGCTCTTCCCTGCTCTGCCCGACGCCTTCCCTGTGGCAGAAAAAGCAGTTGAAATTGCACGAGGCGTTAAGCTGCACCCTCAGGCTATTTAAAACTCTTCCATATCTGTCTTTCAGCATGAAGTCAACTTCTTATGCGAGAAGGTATTCGAATTCCTCCAAACCAAGCCTTTCCAATGTTGCCTTTTCTGGCTTGCCGTCTGTCCAGCCCCTCATATTATAGTAGATCTTTATTCCATCGTCGAATGTCTTCGATGCTGTATGGCCTTTTGCAGGGCCGTATTGTATAGGCTCGCGCATTCTCGGGGCAAGCGTGTCTTTTATCCATTTGCCTTCCTTCACGTGGTAAAGTCTCTCAACATTGAAGATCCTCTCTCCGATTTCAAGCGCATCCTGCGGGGTAAGGTTCCAGCCAAACGCTGCATTCAAAAGCTTTGCTATATCATCTTCTGTATTTACTTGCGGAAGCAGGTTTTCAAACTTGCACCAGACCATTGAATCGGCGACTGCCCAGAGGTCCTGATTCCACTTTATTATCTTTGTCTTCTTCTCTATCGCTTCGGGTGATTCGTCTAACGGGTCGACCTTTTCAGGCACTCCAAATACCTCCCATGTGGGCGCATAAGATTCTAGATGGTCTCCACCGCGGTTTGAGGTATAATATGCTATTGCAAAGCTCTTCAAGCTCCTAGGGTCGTATGCAGGCAAGCCCTGGCCTCTTGATCCTACAAATGCCTCTGGCTCGTTGTACTTCTGTGCTAGAGCATAATCTCCTTCTGCAAGCTCGTTTCCTATACCTTCCCTGTATGCGATTTTGTAGGCAAGGTCTATGAACATTGAAGAGTCTCCCCAGTCTATGTTGAGCTTCAGCTTGCCCTTCTTTGCCAGCTCAACCGCAGTTGCAAGCGTGTTGCCAAATGAAATTACATCTATGCCAAGCTCGTTGGCAAGTTTTTCGAGCTTCAATACAGGCTCGGGATCCACTACGCCAAGGTTCGGACCCATTACCCATGTGCTCTCATACTCATATTTAAGACTCTCTCCTGTCGTCTTATACGGGCCACTCTTCACGATAGCTATCTGGGTACATGCAATAGGGCAGTCCATGCAACCGTGGGTAGATTCTATATAATGCGCCTGTATGTAATCTGATGTAACCTTGCTGACATCTAGGCTTCCTGTCCCTGTGAAGTTGAGCGCCGGCAGGGCACCAAGCGAACTTATAACACCCATAAGGGCGTTGGTTCCGACAGCATGCAGGAGCTTTGTGGTATCGTTTGATGATATTTTTGCCACTATTTCGCGGTTGAGGCGCAAAAATGCGTCTTTGTCCTTTATGTTTGAAAGCAGGTCCTTCTTTCCCCAAACTATTATTCCCTTGAGCCTCTTGCTTCCCATGACTGCGCCGACGCCGCCTCTTGCGGCAAACCTCTCGTAGTCGCTCATCCTTATGCCGGAGTACTTTACAACATTCTCTCCGGCAGGGCCTATTACGGCAACGCCAGCCTTTGTTTCATCTTCTGGAAAGCCGTTTTCAGCGAGAAGCATCCTCGTTGCAGAGCCTGTCCACTGGCCCCATATCTTGCTAGCATCCTTGAGCTCGTACTTGCCATCTATAATGGAGAGGTATACGGGCTTGTCAGATATGCCTTCTATAACTATCCCATCAAACCCGCTCTTCCTCAGCCAGTAGCTGAAATTTCCTCCTGCATTTGAATGCGTGTATGAGCCCGTAAGCGGCGATTTAGTTACTACTGTAACCCTGCTTGATGAAAGAGATGCCGCCCCGCTCAATGGGCCAGAGAAGATGTAGAGCTTGTTCTCATTTCCCAACGGGTCTGCACCCTTGGGTATTTCCTTAAGCGCCATATAAGCTCCCAATCCTCGCCCGCCAAGGAACTTCTTCAATGTTTCTTCATCGATGCTTTGCTCATTGAAACTCTTCTTTGACAAATCGACTCTAAGAATTTTGAATTCCATATAAAAATATATGAATAAAACAAATTTATATTTAACCAAAAACCAGGTTTACATTATTATCCGCATTCTTTTGCTTACACATCCTAATATATTGTCTCCCACATCTTTTTTGCAAGCTTGCCTTTGTACATGAGTTCATCAACGAGCTTGGTCTTTGCCTGCTCTTTCCTTGCGCTGTGATCTTTAAGAAACTTGACTATTTTGTCTATTGCTATTTCCTTAAGCTCGCCAGTAAGCATCTTTCCTGATTTGTATTCTCTTCTTATCCTCTCTATTTCGTCGTCGCTCTCTTCAAGGAAATAATAAAGCCACTGGAACGAAACGTCTATATCGGGATCGCCGCCGAGCTTTCTTTGAAGCTCTACTGTTGACTGGCCGCCCGAGAAAGCGTATTTCATTATTTTTTTCCTCACCGTGCTTTCATCGTCGTCAAGCAAGATTGCGGTATTTGGGTCGGATGAGCTCATCTTTCCAGTAGGGCCTGTAAGTGGGGAGAGAAACTTCATGTGTATTGCAGCGGCTTTGTAGTAGCCCATGCTCTCGGCAATGTCACGCTGGGCCCTCCAATACGGATCCTGGTCTATTGCCGCAGGTATTAAGCACCTCGCCTTTTCAAACATAGTGGGCACTATCTCTATGGAAGGGAAGTTGATCATGCCTATGTTTGTCATGTTGTTGAATCCGAAGATGGCCTTTACTGTTGAAAAGTTTATTCTCTTTGCCACCTTCATCACCAAGCCGTACATATTCCTTATGTATTCGCTGTCCAAAAATATGAACGTCTTGTCTGGATCGAAGCCCACGGCGGCAATGTCTAATATGTTTTCCCTTGCTATGTTGCTTATCTCTTCAAAGCTCCTCTCTTTTAGGTAAAACTTCTCATCATCTGTTATCTGTATGTAAAGGTTCACCCCAAACTTTTCCTGGAGCCATTTGGTAAAGTAAAAGGGCAAAAGGTGGCCTATGTGCATCTTTCCGGAAGGGCCCCTGCCGGTATAGAGGAAGAAGGGCTTGCCCTTCTCATAGTCGCTTAGCACAGCATCAAGATCCCTGTGCGAGAAAGCAATGTCGCGCCTGAAAAAGAGGTGCAGATCACCTGTTATCGCCTTTATCCTGTTTATAAGGGGCTTGTCTATTCTACTCGTGCCAAACTTTTCTATGAGCTTGTCATAGTCTACCTTGCCTTTTACCTCCCAAGGAGTAACAACAAAATCTGCCAATTCAACACCTAATTTATCTTCCACAAAAAATATTTAAAGAAGTCCTGCAAACTTCAGCGCCAAAGCCAATGCCACAAACACAGCTTCAAATGCCACAAGGTATGCAGTAACCTCGTATTCCTTCATAGGCTTTATGTTCATCATGAGATGCGTCAAGCTGTATATCTTCTTCCCGTAAGGCGCCTTTAACGTGCCGTCTTTCTGCCTTATTCCGAGGTCTGTGACATCAAATTTCCTTGCAAGGTGCAAAAAGAACTCTATTATCCAAGGTATGAATATTATCAGGCCAAAGAACTCGGCATTGCCCATAATCATGATCGATACTAATGCAGCGCCTATGCCGTATGTGAAGCTGTCTCCAGAGATTATCTTGGCTTTGTACATATTGAATGGGAGATATGCGAGAAGCGTTGCAAGAAGCAACGAAGAGAGAAGCAAGCCTGTACCTGTGCCATAGAATATGGAATAAGTTAGCAGGCCGAGGCTCGCCACTATAGCCATGCCTGGCTGCAAGCCGTCAAAGCCGCCGAGAAGGTTGAACGCATTAGAGACAAATATTACTGCAAGGGGTATTATCAGAAGAGGATATATTATTCCAAAGTCGACGAGCCCAAGCAATGGAATATGCACATATGCAACGCCAGCATTTATGGCCATTAAAGGAAGGGCCCCGAGGACTGTAAGCAATGGCTTTTGCCACTGCTTCAAGCCTTTCTTCCTATCAAGCATGCCTGTTGCCTTGACGCGCCTCTGCTTGACATTCAAATCATCGATGAATCCGACAAACACTATAAGCATTATGCCCAAGGCTGTTGCGAGGAGCTTCTCTATGTCTAGTATGGGCTTGTAGATGAAGCTTCCACCAAATGTGTATGTCAATATGCCTGTGATTAGGCCAAATGCTACGGCAACGCCCCCGCTGCTGGGCAGTATCTTTGGCTTCTCCTTGTTATGGTCTTCGCCGACAATTCCTGCTTCGTAAAAATATGACATAACAAATTTTGTAGCTATAATGGTGATTATAAAGGAGATTATTGCTGGCAACAATATTGTCAAGTATGTGTGGTACATGCTTTTAAATAAAGTTTACATTTTTATAAATCTTCTTATCAGCTTATGTCTATGGCTGGCTTGAGCGGCATTGCATTTCCAGCACGCGGCGATTTTGAATCCGACTCGCTTTTCACCTCTACCTTTAGGCCAAGCTTGCCCTCTATATATGAGCTTGCCTCGCTGAATCCCTTGAACTCCTCCTTTTCGCTCACGCTTATCTTCTCGAGAGAGTTGAGCTGCTTTGCGACCTTGGCCACATACTTGCTCGCAAGCTCCTTGTTGCTCTCTTCGCTGAGAACCTTGCCAGGGTCCTTTGTCTCTGCAAGCTTGTTGTGCAGGCTTCTCTTCCACTCGCTCGCTACTATTATCTCTATCTTGCTTGCCTTCTTTCCCTTTCTCTCGACGAGCCTCACTGCATTCCTTGCATCGTCTATAAACGCGTCTATAGCACTTTCGACCTCTTCGACATTCTCGTTTATCATCGACTCGTCTGCGCTTGGCCATTTCTCGAGCGAAACAAAGGTGGTGTTGCCAAGCATGTGCCACATTTCCTCTGCCATGTGCGGTGCGACAGGCTGAAGCATCAATATAACATTCTGAAGGTAGTCTCTCAGTGCAACGCCGTTGTCTCCTCCGCGCTCCAAATATCTTTTTAGCTCATTTACTGAATCATAGAATACAGACGTTATAGCAATTCTAAGCTCCAGCTTCTCCATTGCATCTGTTGCTGTTTTTATCTTCTTGTTTAGCCTTGAATAGAGCCAGTAGTCTATGCTCTTGAGCTCCTTGCCTTCGTATTTGTCAAGCGAGCCCACTGTATTGTACAGGTATTCAAGCCTTTCCATTATCCCTTTTGCATCCCTTTCTGTGAAGTTCGAGTCGCTCAGCAAATCGGAGCCGCCGTTTTCCTGTAGCCTTATCGAATCTATGCCGTATTTCTCTGCCCCGCCTGTTATGGGCACTGTGTTGCCTATGCTCTTGCTCATCTTCTCTCCTTCTGAGAGCACCATCCCATTTACAACTATCTGCTTCGGCCAATACTCCTTGTCGAATATAACCGCATGATTATAGATATACATGGTAAGGTGATTGAAAATGAGCTCAGATGCAGAGTGCCTTGAAGTGAATTTGTACCAGTAAGTAAATGAATCCCTGCACCTTTTGACTATTTCATACTCAATGCCTGTGCTCTTCGCTATGTTCTCGGCATCCCCTATGCCTTTATAGACATAATCAAAGAACTCTGGCTTTAGTTGCTCAGGCGATATGTTGTTCTCCTTTATTATGTGCGAGATTGTATAGAAAGCAGGGTAGATTGTAGAGTCGGAGAGGGACTCTATTATATAGTTTTTGTCAAGAGGAAGTCTTGTGCCGAGCCCCTGTGCCCTAGCCACTGCCCTTAGATCAAGCCAGTTCAGCGTGTATTCGAAAGCGGCCCTCGCCTTGTCTGGAACTATGTTCATGTTCTTGTATGCTTCCCATGCCAGCTCCTTCCACTTCTTGTCGCCATAGTTTAAGAACCACTGGTCTTCAACCACTTTGACGACTATCTGCGCGCCGCACCTGCAGTATACAGGGGCATTTGCAAGCACATATATCTCGAATGCATTGCCCTTTTGCAGAAGCTCATTCTTAACTTTATCCCTAGCCTCTGGCTCGCTCATGCCTTCATAACCAGGCACTATCATCTTTCCCCAGTGCGACTCTTCCCTATATTCAAGCTTTGTAGCAAACTCGAGCATGTCGTCTATTGCGTTTACATTTGTATGAAGTATTTCAAGGTATGCAAGCGCAGGTAAATCTATGTGCACGGGCTTTGCCTCTCCAACACCGACATCAGCCAGCGACCTGCCTATCTCGACATCTATCAGCTTCCTCATCTTAAGCTCAGGCATTGGATAGCCACTTGCCCTAAGCCTCTCGAGCGCTGCATAGTCAAATGGAGCATGGGTTGGTACGCTCATCACTATTCCAGTGCCAACGTCTTCTTTTACAAAGAACCCAGGAAGCACAGGAACCTCTTCGCCGTTTATTGGGTTTATGCACCTCTTCTTAATGAGTTCGCTCGCCGGAACGTCTCCCATCACATCGATCTTAAGCTGGTATGAGAGGGTTTCCGCGGCCTTCTTAGCAATATAGTAAGTTTCATTTCCAATCTTGCACTTCACATACTCTGCACTTTCGCTTACAAAGATATTTGTCACGCCAAAAATCGTCTCTGGCCTATAAGTGCTGCAAGGCATGTATGCATCTTCTCCAACTACCTTAAACTTTAT
>ERZ1669250.727-NODE-727-length-13203-cov-2.386447_pt1 | contig 13203 bp, 13 predicted proteins | sample MGYA00579295_ERZ1669250 | MGnify/ENA primary metagenome ERZ1669250 (study PRJEB41166, sample SAMN08046056) | hot springs metagenome | biome: hot spring; feature: acid hot spring; material: thermophilic sediment; isolation source: thermophilic sediment from acid...
GACCAACTGACTTGCAGCGATTTAGAAATGCAATAAACTTACCAAACGGCGTTGTTATTGTTACAGGACCTACAGGTTCTGGTAAATCCACTACGCTTTATGCCGCTTTAAATGAATTAAACAAGGAAGACAGAAATATTATGTCTGTTGAAGATCCTGTAGAGTATAATCTAGAAGGCATTAATCAGGTGCAGGTAAAAGAAGACATAGGTTTAACTTTTAGTAGCGCCCTTCGGGCATTTTTAAGGCAGGACCCAGATATTATTATGGTTGGCGAAATTAGAGATACAGAAACTGCAGAAATTGCCGTTAGAGCTGCTTTGACCGGGCATCTTGTGTTATCTACACTCCATACAAACGATTCGGTATCTGCAATCACAAGACTTGTAGATATGGGCATAGATAGATACTTAATTGCAAGTTCACTTAGGTTGGTTTTAGCTCAAAGACTGGTTAGAAAAATTTGTTCCTACTGCAAACAGCCTGTTAATTTACCTAAAGAAGTTTTGTTAAAAGCTGGTTTTTCTGAATCGGATTTAAATGATATAAAGATTTTCAAAGGCAAAGGCTGTTCTCATTGTTTGGATACAGGCTACAAAGGCAGGATGGCAATATTTGAAGTCCTACCGATAACAGATGAAATAAGAGAAATGATAATAAACGGTAAACCTGAAAACGATATAAGACAAAAAGCACTTGAGCAAGGTATGCTTACTTTAAAACAGGATGGTTTACATAAAGTCAAGCAAGGCGTAACAACGCTTGAAGAAGTTTTAAGTGTGGCTATAAACTAAAAGAGGTATTTTATGAAACCAAAAGATTTAGTTGAACTTTTGAGGCATATCTGTTCAATCAAAGCCAGTGATTTACACATTACAGTAGGCTCTCCACCAAGGGCAAGAGTAAATGGCGACCTTGTAAATTTAGATTATGACATGTTAACTCCTACAGATACGCGTGATTTATGCTACAGCGTAATGAACGAGTTAAATAGAAAACGCTTTGAAGAAAATTTTGATGTGGACTTTTCGTTTGGCGTACCAGATCTTGCACGATTTAGGGCAAACGTATTTATGCAAAGAGGCTCTGTTGCTGGAGCTTTTAGGATAATACCGCAAGAAATCCCAGATTTTAACACTTTAGGCTTACCATCTATAATAAAAGAATTTGCTAATTTACCGAAAGGATTGGTTTTAGTTACAGGACCTACAGGTTCTGGTAAATCCACCACTTTGGCTGCACTTTTAAATTTGATTAATAAATCCAGACCCGTTCACATTATTACGCTTGAAGATCCAATTGAATTTACATACAAGCACGATAAAGCTCTTGTTAACCAAAGGGAAATTGGCACGGATGCATCAAGTTTTGCTCAAGGCTTAAAACATATTATGAGACAGGACCCGGATGTCATTTTAATTGGTGAAATGAGGGATGCAGAAACAATAGCAGCAGCACTTACTGTAGCTGAAACTGGCCATTTAGTATTTGCTACGCTTCATACAAATTCAGCAGCAGAAACAATAACAAGAATTGTAGACGTATTTCCTTCATCACAACAAGAGCAAGTTAGAGTTCAACTTTCTACATCTCTACAAGGCATTGTAACACAAGCATTATTAAAGAAAAAAGATAATTCTGGAAGAGTTGTAGCAGTTGAAATTTTGGTTGAACTCTACTCAAAAGGTTTAATATCCTACAATGAAGCACTAAATGCATCTTTAAACAAAGATGAGCTAAAAAACATGATGGATAGGATAAAAATTAATATGAGGAGTTAACTATGCCATACTTTAGGTGGAAAGGTAACATAAACAATGTAAAGCGCAAAGGAGAAGTTATAGCTGATAGCAAAGAAGCTGCTATAATGAAATTGAAAAAACAAAATATTGATGTCTTATCCATAAAACAATCAGCACCACCAATTGAGCTGGATTTTTTAAACAAGGTAAAACCTAAAGACTTAATGATTATGACAAAACAACTATCCATTATGCTAAATGCTGGTATACCTATAGTATCTGCTTTTAATATATTAATAGAACAAGTAAAAAATACAAAACTTAAAAAAATCATTACAGATATTAAAGAAAAAGTTGAAGCCGGCTCTTCATTTTCTAACGCCTTAAGGGAACATAAAGATATCTTTTCTGATTTATACATAAATATGGTAGAATCAGGCGAGACAAGCGGTAACTTAGATGCAGTGCTCCAAAGACTTGTTATTACTATGGAAAAAGATCTGGCGCTAAAACGCAAACTCAAAGGTGCTTTAATTTATCCAACAATGGTAAGTATTGTAGCTGTTGCAGTTATTGCTTTGATATTAACATTTGTAATACCTACATTCAGTAAAATGTATGCAGATAGCGGTATGCAATTACCTCTATTAACACGCATTGTAATTGGCGTAAGTAATTTCTTAAGAGACTATATTATTGTAATTCTTCTAATTCTTGCAATAATTATTGGAGCTTTTGTTATTGCGAAAAAGAAAAGTATAAAATTTAGAACATATGTAGACTCACTTATGCTTAAATTACCTTTACTTGGTACACTCATTTTAAAGACATCTATTGCCAGATTTTCTTCTATTTTATCAATGCTTACTTCAGGTGGCGTAAGCATCCTCGAAGCTATAGATATAGGCGCAAAAACTTCGGGCAATCTTGTTATAGAAAATACCTTAACGAAGGTCAAAGAAGCAGTAAAAGAAGGATCAAATTTGTCTGAGCCTATAGCAAAAGCCGGGATTTTTCCGGATATGGTATCACAGATGATTTCTGTTGGCGAAGAAACGGGAAAATTAGAAGATATGCTTGTTAAAGTATCACAATACTACGAAGAAGAAGTGGACAATAGTGTAAAAAATCTGACAACAATGTTAGAACCCATAATTATAGTAGTATTGGGAGTCATAGTAGGAACTCTTGTTATAGCAATGTATCTACCTATCTTCAAGATTGGTCAAGCTATCAAGGGTGGATAGAGATTGTACTTAAATAGCGCTCTGCGCTATCGCAAACCATAAACACGATATTTTTATCTTTATACTCACTTTTATTTGCAAGTTTGTAAGCAACTGCAAAATTTGCTCCGCTTGATATGCCAGCCAAAATACCTTCTTTTTTAGATAAGTAAATAGCGTATTCTATTGCTTCCTCATCTTTTACTAACTCAATTTTATCAATTAAACTTAAATCTAGATTTTTCGGTACAAATCCAGCGCCTATGCCTTGTATTGTATGAGGCTTAGGTTTAAAATCAATATTTTTTAAAAATGAGCTTATAGCTGGGCTATTTTCTGGCTCAACTGCCACGCAAATGCAGTCTTTTTTTGTTTTTTTCAAAAACCTTGAAACACCAGTTATTGTACCGCCTGTACCAACACCGCTTACAAAAACATCAACTTTGCCATCTAAAGCATCGAAAATTTCAGGACCTGTAGTAAGTTCATGTGCTTTTGGGTTTGAAGGATTATTAAACTGATCCGGCATAAAAAATTTATTTGAAGTTTTCAAAATCTCATTTGCTTTTTCAATTGAGCCTTTCATACCTAAATTAGCTCTTGTTAAAATTACATTTGCTCCAAATAATTCCATTAACTTAATACGTTCTTTACTCATTGATTCAGGCATTACTATATTTACATTAAAACCAAATACTTTACCTAAAAAAGATAAAGCAATGCCAGTATTTCCACTTGTAGGCTCAATAATTTCCATTCCTGGTTTTAGTTTGCCATTATCTATGGCGTCTTTAATCATAAAATATGCAGCCCTATCTTTAACCGAAAATGTAGCATTTTTTGTTTCTAATTTTGCAAAAAGCCTTGCATTGGTTTTTAAACCAAGCTCCACTAAAGGTGTTTTGCCAATTGTATCAATAATGCGCATTTTACCTCCAACAAGGCTTACGCCTATTTAAAAAACTTAGCCTGCGTCATTCTCAAACGCTAGCAAAAAATCTCCCACACGCAGGAATTGGTAAAGAAACTGGATCCTTCGTTTACGCTTTAGGATGACACCCTCTCTCGTCATTCTGAGGGCAACGCCCGAAGAATCTCCCCACTTTATAATGGTACAAAGTAGATCTTCGTTTACACTCAGGATGACTAACTTCGCTTACACAAGCAAATTTTATAATTTATTGCGCTATGTGTCAAAATTTAAAAAACACTTTACAAGAAAGTATTTTTGAGATATTATAAAAATATGGAGCTAAGCCAGATAATTAAGTTTGACAAAGACGGGCTTGTACCTGTTATTACTCAAGATTTTTACAATAAAGATGTTTTAATGTTTGCATATGCAAATAAAGAAGCACTGCAAAAAACCATCCAGACAGGTTATGCCCACTACTTTTCAAGAAGCAGAAAAAAATTATGGAAAAAAGGCGAAGAAAGCGGCAATGTACAAAAAATAAAACAAATCTTATTTGACTGCGACGAGGATTGTATACTTTACAAAGTTGAACAGGTGGGTTGTGCGTGCCATACATTTCACAGAAGTTGTTTTTATAGAGAATATTTTAGGGATCAGATAATAGAAATCCAACCACAGCTTGATAAAAATTTTAAAGAAACTATTTATAATGTTGAAAATGTCATTCTAGGCGATAGCGAAGAATCTCCCATGAAAGTAGATCCTTCACATGCGTCCAAGGTAACCATTCTTGACGAACTTTACAAAACCATACTTCAAAGAAAAAAAGATATGCCTCAAAACTCTTATACTGCTAAATTATTTTCAGATGGCCTGGAAAAAATTGCAAAAAAATTAAACGAAGAAACACTGGAGTTTCTTTTTGCACTAAAAGAAAAAGACATATCACATATAATTTACGAAGCAAGCGATTGTTTGTATCATTTGTTAGTTGCACTAGCATACAAAGAAATACCTTTTGATGCAATTTTGGAAGAATTAAAGCGTAGAAGAAACTTTTCTGGTGAATTTGAAAAAAAGACAAGATGAATATAGCAATTATTTTAGATGAGCCGTGGAATAGCTCTTTAACTTTCCTTGGCAACTCGTTTTTGGAAACCTTAGAAAAATCTCATCAAGTCTCTTTAATATGCCAGAAAGATAGTTACATAGATAAATATTATTCTAAGGATAATGAAAGAAAAATCCAAAATAGATCATTTAATAACGCTTCAATAACCAAATACCATATAAACAATTTACGCACCAAAAATCCCATAGTTTTTTTTAAAAATCTAAATCAAATAAGAATGCATCTAAATGCCATAAAACCAGATATTGTACTTACAATTAGAGGAGATGCAACTTTTCAGGCATGTTTATTAAAAAATCACTTTAATTTTAAGCTCATTAGAATTTTTGGTGAAAATAGAAAACCATCTCTAAACAGGCATTGCATAGATTATGTTTTCTTAAGCACCAAAAGATATGAAAATATAGTTAAAATTCCCCATAGCATAATTAATGGCGTTGTCGATATAAAAAAATTTACATTTAAAAAAGAAGGAGCTCTAAGGATTAGAAAAGAATTTGGCATAGACAATTCAGATTTTGTTTTTGGGTTTATTGGTAGAACCTCGAAGGTAAAAGGCATATCTATGCTTTGCCAAGCATTTGCAAAACTTGAGTTTAACGCAAAACTATTTATGCTTGTATATGAAACAGAAATAAAAATTAGCGAAATCTTGGAAAAAATAAAACAGCTAAACATAGAAAACCGTGTAATTATAGAAAGCAAACTCAGGGATGATGTAGAAGATATAATTAGCGCATTTGATGTAGGTGTTGTAAGTTCAATTGATTCAGAGGCTATTGCAAGGACAACGCTGGAATTTCTTGCGTGCTCTAAGCCTTGTGTGGTAACAAATGTAGGTTGTTTAAACGAAGTGGTTGACGACTCATGTGGAATCATTTGCAAACCAAATGTTTCAAGCCTGCAAAAAGCATTAACTTGTATACATGATAAAGATTTAAGCCTGATGGGAACATTTGCTTTAAAAAAAGCACAAAAGTATTCAATTGAAAGCTTGAGCAATCTGATAAATGATACGTTCAGTAATATATTTAAAAAATGATTAGTTTTTTAGGAGGCTATATGGATGTTTTTGAACAATCAGATAAATATACAGCAAATACTTACAAAAGAGCTAAGGTTTGTTTTGATCATGGAAAAGGAATGTACTTATACGATAATAATGGAAACGCTTATTTAGACTTTTTAGCAGGCATTGCTGTAAATATTCTCGGGCACTCACATGATATTGTAGTAAATGCAATTTGCGAACAAGCAAAAAAACTCATACATGTATCAAACCTATATTACATAAAAGAACACGCCGAAGCCGCACAGTTACTCGTTGAACATTCATGTGCAGATAAGGTATTTTTTTGCAACTCAGGTGCAGAAGCAAACGAGGCGGCCATTAAACTTGCCCGTTTGTATTCAAAATTCAGAAAAACAATACTGACATTTGAACATTCCTTTCATGGAAGAACAATTACAACACTCGCAGCAACTGGTCAAAAAAAATATCAGGAAGGTTTTGAGCCTATAACGCAAGGCTTTGTGTATGCAAAATTTAACGATATAGATGATTTTTATGCTAAAGTCAATCCAGATACATGCGCTGTAATGATAGAATTCATACAAGGAGAAGGTGGCATAAATCAGGTAGATAAGGATTTTGTCAAAGAAATAATCAATTACTGCAAAAAAAATGACATATTGCTTATAGACGATGAAATTCAAACCGGGATGGGCAGGACTTCAAAGTTTTTTGCTTATGAGATATATGATTGTAAACCAGATATTATTACATTGGCAAAAGGATTGGCAGCTGGCGTACCAATTGGTGCTATGCTTGCAAAAGATTATGTGGCAAGCGCTTTTATGCCTGGTTCGCATGGTTCTACATTTGGAGGTAATCCACTTGCCACAAAAGTTTCAAGCGAAGTTATAAATTTTATATTTAACAACAATATTTTATCTCATGTAAAAGAAACAGGCGAGTATTTTATAAACCAGCTTTTGCACTTAAAAGAAAAAAAAGCCTCAATAAAATCTGTAAAAGGCATAGGTTTAATTGTTGGCATATCCATTGACAAACCATGCGAAGAAATAGTTGAAAAAGCTTTGGAAAACAAAATTTTAATTGGCAAAGCTGGCAATGACACATTGAGGTTTGAGCCACCTTTGATTGTTGAAAAAGAGCACATAGATAGACTCATTGAGTTTTTAGATTCTGCATTATGAAGTTTGAAGATGATATACAAAAAATTGCAGATATAATAGTTACAGTGTTTGGGATTGGCTATACCGCGTATGCACCAGGCACTATGGGCTCTTTATTTGGCATTTTAATATATATGTTTTTAAAAGAAACTTCGTTTAGTATTTATGCATTAACAGTATCATGTTTATTTGTAATTGGTACAATTGCCAGCGAAATTGTAGAAAGTGCCTATAATATAAAAGATCCATCATTCATAATTATCGATGAAGTAGTAGGTATGCTTGTTACACTTATGTTTGTAGGTTATTCTTTTTGGGCTGTGTGGCTTGGATTTTTATTTTTTAGAATTATTGATATATCAAAAGTGCCCCCACTGAATTTTTTAGAACGCATAAGCGGAGGGCTTGGGATAATGCTTGATGATTTAGTGGGCGGATTTATGGCTGGCATTTTGCTATATATTATATTTAGATGAGTTATTCTGTAGTATTTTTAGATATACCCTATTCCCACAACTATTACTTAAGCCGCATAAGAAACATTGGTGAAACTTCCTCTATAACTTTATCTTGTGCAAGCGATTTTAATGACATGCGCAGGTCAATAGAGTTTGCATTCCAAAATTCAGATGGCTTATTCATTGTTTATTCAAAAAATTTATGGCATAAACTACAAAAAATTATGCTTGTTAGTTTTGAGCGTCCAAGCGTATTTAAAGAAGAAGCCTACATTGTAGCTTCTGGTTTCAAAAAATTATCAGATGGCATATTTTCAGATATTGTTTACGGAAAGCCTGTTGTTTTTGTACCTCAAGAGTTAGATGACAGTTTTGATTTTTCTGAACTAAAAAAACTATTCAATATTAAAAGTCAGGTAATAGGCGTTTTTGAAGGAAATATAAACACACAAAACACAGTTTTTTCCGATGAAGTTTTAAGCTATATAAAACTTGAAAACACCAATATGTTTGACTCAAAAATTAAAAAATCAAAAATATTTACATATAGTGCCCAGGATTGCAATCAAGCATTAATCGAAGTACTGGAAAAAACTTTAACAAAATTATCCATTGCTGATTTGTCAACAAATGGTTGTTTTACAAGCAAATTAATGTCACAAGAAAAAAGCAAAAATTATATTGCACTTTGTATTGACAATTGCCCTATAGAGTCTTTATCTTACTTTTTTGGTATAGATCAAAAATATATAGAAAAATATGGCTACTTTAGTCAATCAATCGCAAAAGAGATTTCAAACGCTTTGTTGCAATTTGGCAATTCAGATTGTTCTATTACAATTTTGAATGATAATCAATATAATAGGTTTTTATTTTTTGTATTGTATAAAGATGAAACTTTTGATATGCTAATTAGGGAATTTGATGGTACGTACAATATTATAAGGCAAAAAGTAACTAATTTTGCCATACTTTTTTTAAGAGAATTTATTCTGTCAAAAAGTTTATGAGAGCTTTTGTTGCAATAGAGTTACCACAAAATATTAAAGACAAATTAAATCTTTTAATAAAGCGCTTGCCAAAATCAAGCGGTATAAAATTTACAAAAATAGAAAACTTGCATATTACGGTTAAGTTTTTGGGAGAATTATTAGAAAGTAACATAGAACCAATTGCAAAATTTTTAGAAAATATTGCTTTAAAATACAAAAAATTTGATATAAGACTTGATAAAAGCGGCATTTTTAAAAGCCTTAAAGATCCTAGAATCTTTTGGGTGGGCCAAGATAACAATATTGACTTCTTAAACATTGCTTCAAGTCTTGACGCCCTATTTACAAAAGAAAACCATGTTTGCCATATTACACTTGCAAGGCTAAAAGCTACGCAAATTTCTGAAGTAAGAGGGCTTATTGAAATTGCGAATAATTTTTTAAGCCAAAATACTTTGAATTTTAGCGTGGAAGAATTTTGCCTTTTTGAGAGTATATTAAAATCTCCAGCACCTGTTTATAAACAAATAAAAAAATTTAAACTGCAAACATAAATTTATTGACTTTTTTTAAAAAATATAGTATTAATTATACGATTGATTAAAAAGTAGGGATGTTTATGAGTACCAAAGAAAAAATTTTGGAAAAAGCCAGTGAATTGTTTGCACAATACGGCTATCAGGAAACTTCTATCAGGAGAATTGCAAAAGAAGCAAAAGCCAATAGCGCAATGATAAGCTACTACTTTGGTAGCAAAAAAGCTCTTTACGAAAGTGTGTTGTCTACCAATATGGACGAATTTTTAGAAAGTGTATCTAGAATTAAAGCTAAAGATGAAAAAGAATTTTTAAAAAAGTTTATTAAAATTCATATCGGTGTCTTAAAGAAAAGAGGTAAATATATTTCATACTTAATGTTGAAAGAAAGTGCAACAAATTTTGAACAAGTTAAATCTCTAAAAGATAAATATTTTGATCCACTAGCAAATATTATAACCAAGGTTTTTAAAACTGGAATCGAAAAAAAAATATTCAAACCTTACAATGAACAGATTATGCTTCAGCTACTTATAGGTATTAATGTTATGCTTGCTTTAAAAAACCCACAAAACACTATAGAAGAACTCTCAAACATTGCTTTTGATGTTTTTATGCATGGTATATGCGCTTGAAAACTAACATGTTGTTTTACAATAATCATCATAGCAAAAATTCTTATGTTAATTATTATTGCAAAATAAATTCTTTGGATACGATAAAGGCAATGTATACTTTTTGTTTACATTTGATTTACATTTCATTTATAAGCTATTTACACTTAACCTTTAATATCAAAATGAAAAATTTTGGTATTGGGTTTATTTTTGTGAATCAGGCATATTTATTTAAAATGGAGATCAAATGAAAGGTCTTTTAAAAATCGCCCTTAAGCTTCTTGCAAACGATAGGGGCAAATTCTTTACGCTTATTTTAGGCGTTACATTCGCAGTGTTTCTAATGAACCAGATGACTTCTATGTTTGCTGGCATTATGAGAAAGTCCACATCAAATGTAATAAACATAGGCGCAAAAATGTGGGTTATGGATCCATCCGTAGAAAATGACAGAAGCTCAATCCCGTTACCAGATTATGTACTTGATTATGTAAGAAGTATAAAAGGTGTAGCTATGGCTGTTCCAATTTACTTTGGTTCTGGACTTGTAAAACTACCAGACGGCACCTACCAGGGCGCAAATATAATAGGTTTAGACGACACTACACTATTTGGCAGGCCTCCGATTATTAAAGGAGACCTAAACAAGATTTACAATTCCGATGCTTTTATAGGTGTTGTTGATTCTGATTACAGGAAAATTGGCTCACCGGGTATTGGTTCAGTGCTAAGTATAAACGATCACAGGGCAGTAATTGTTGCACTGGCAAAACCAACGAGTGGTGGATTATTTGGTACTCCCACTCTATATACAACATACACGCGTGCAACGCAGGATTTGCCGCAAACAAGGTATTCTATGTCATATATACTATTAAACCCAAAAAGTAATGCCGATATTACATACATACAAGAACAGGTTAAAAAACTGGGCTACAAAGCATTGACTCAAAAAGAATTTGAAAAAACAATAGAAAATTTCTATAAGTACAAAACAGGTATGGGTACAAATATAATGATTATGACACTAATCAGCTTTATTGTGGGCTTATCCATTGCAGGACAAACTTTTTATGCTTTTGTCCTTGAAAACTTAGAAAAGTTTGGTGCCCTAAAAGCAATAGGAGCAAAAAAGTACGAGCTTATGTCTATGATACTGTTTCAAGCCTCAGTTACAAGCTTTATAGGATACGGCTTTGGCATCATGTTTTCATCCCTTATGATTGCTTTCTCAAAAGCAAGGATACCAAACTATGCAGCAATTGTTACCTACCAAAACATGCTTATTGCGTTTTTGATGGTGGTTGTAATTGCAGGATTTTCAAGCTACATTGGCATTAGAAAGGTTTTAAAAATAGAGCCTTTTGATGTCTTTAGAGGATAAATTTATGAAAGCAATATTGGAAGCTAAAAATATAGTCAAGTATTTTGGTGTTGATGAAAGCAAAACATATGCGCTAAAGGGTGTAAATCTAACTGCTTACTATGGAGAAGTACTCTATATTGTAGGCCCATCAGGATCTGGCAAAACTACACTTTTGAGCATAATATCTGGCATTTTGCGACCAAATGAAGGCACAGTAATAGTCAAAGACAAAGATATATGGAAAATGAAAGATGATGACCTGGCTGATTTTCGCTTAAACCACATCGGTTTTGTTTTTCAAGATTACCACTTATTTCCAAAATTAACCACAACAGAAAATGTCAGTATACCTCTTTTTTTAAAAAGACAAAACTGGGATAAATCCTTAAAAGAAGCCAAATACTACCTCGATGTTATGGGGCTTGGCTCAAAAGCAGACCTTCCTGTCTATAAACTCTCAGGTGGCGAGCAACAGCGCGTTGCTATTGCAAGGGCTATTGTATCAAAACCAGATATATTGATATTTGATGAACCCACCGCATCACTTGATGGTGAAACAGGCAGACAAATTATATCGTTTACAAAAGAGCATCTTTTAACGCAAGATAGAACAATAATTATAGTCACACATGATTCAAGAATATTTGAGTATGCAAATCGTATACTGCATATGGAAGATGGCAAATTAAAGCAAACTACAAACAATCATTTTGATACTGAAAAAAATAACACAAGCGTTACTCAGTTGGAGGCACAATGAAAACAAAGATTATATTTTTAATAGCAAGTATTGGCATATTAATAGGTCTTGTAAGTGCTTATATTTACAACAAGCGCACTACAGCTCTACCTCCTGTACATGTAGAAAAAAATCCCTATGAGGCTGGTTTATATGCAACAGGCATTATTGAAAGTTACCAGACAAACGGTGAAAACATAAATATTTTCCCCGACGTATCAGGAAGGGTTGTTAAAATTTTTGTAAAAGATGGTCAAAATGTCAAAAAAGGCGAACCTCTTTTTAAAATAGATGATACACAGCAAAAAAACATAACCCAGCAAGCCTACTATCAAATGCAAGCTGCTCTTGCCTATCTGCAAGAGTTAAAAGCAGAACCTAGAAAAGAAACACTTGAGGTATCAAAAGCTCAGCTAGAATATGCAAAAGCCCAGGCTAAAGCTGCAAAAGACCAGTGGGATAAAGTAGAAAAAGCTTTTAAGCTAAACCCAAATTCTGTAAGCAAAAGCTCTTATGATAGCGCAAGAGATTCATACGACACAGCTTTCGCAAATTATCAGTTAGCTCTAAAACAGTATGAACTTACAAAAGCTGGAGCTTGGAGTTACGATATTAAAAACGCACAAAGCCAGTATGAAGCAGCACAAAAATCTTACCTTGCAAACAAAGCACTCCTTGATAAATATACTGTTAGAGCTCCGGTAGATGGTGTTATACTAAAAATAGCCACAGCTGTTGGCAGCTATGTATCGCCATCTGGCTCATATGGCACTTACACGCAAGGCTACGGTCCTGTTGTTGTGATGGGCAATATTGAAAAAGAAATGGAAGTTAGGTGCTATGTGGATGAAATACTTGTTCCAAGACTACCAAAACCTCAAGATATGCAGGCTATCGCCTACATAAGAGGCACAGATAAAAAAATACCACTTGAGTTTGTAAACTTGCAACCATATACCACACCAAAAATAGAGTTATCAAATCAAAGAACAGAACAGGTAGACGTAAGGGTATTGCCTATAGTATTTAAGTTTAGAGTGCCAAAAGACATAACAATTTATCCTGGCATGCTTGTTGATGTGTATATAGGAGAAAAGAAATGAAATACAATGTAATTTTAGCTTTGGGTTTGGCAACATTTTTATCATCGTGCGCCCTATATAGCGCGCCTAAAAATGTAAATATTCAAATACCAGATCAGTTTAAGTATTCAATTAATTCAACTAATTCTAAGTTAAATCAAAATTGGTGGGAAAACTTTAGCGACCAAAAGCTAAATA
>ERZ1669250.729-NODE-729-length-13160-cov-8.146204_pt1 | contig 13160 bp, 15 predicted proteins | sample MGYA00579295_ERZ1669250 | MGnify/ENA primary metagenome ERZ1669250 (study PRJEB41166, sample SAMN08046056) | hot springs metagenome | biome: hot spring; feature: acid hot spring; material: thermophilic sediment; isolation source: thermophilic sediment from acid...
GGCTCCACCTAAAACAAGATATTTTACCATAAATGTTCAAATAAAATACAAATATTTAAAGATTTTTTAAAAGATATTTTAAAAATTAATAGTTATAATTGAAAAATATATATGATAAATGCTATAATTAATATAAAATTAATTAAATTTTCTATGTTTATTTTAATTTATCGATTAGAACACTTGCTTCTTTACTTGTAAGATCTTCAATATTTTTTTTATTCAATAATGAAAGATATTTGAATGCAATTTTTCTTTTTTCATCCGTGTTCAAAAGATTTTTTAAATACTCCAATTGTTTTTCAGTAATATGTCTTATTGAATTCTTATTATCAATCCCTGAAATGTTTTTAAGTTTATCTATAAGCTCTGATGCTTCCTGCATTGTTAAAAAATTAACGGTTTTTTTATCTTTGTTTCTTAAATATTCTGATGTAATTTCTTCCGCTTTTTCATTTCTTTGCAAATTCTCGATAAAAGAAATTTGCTTTCCAGTAGCATAAATCTCCTTACTGTTATCTTTCTCATTCTTTATACCTTTCAATTTTTCTATCAGTTCTGAAGCTTCCTTAATTGTTAAATCTTCAACTTTTTCCTTACCCTTTTCCTTCATAAATTCCTTGAACTTCTCTTCTCTTTCCATGCTAGATTCTCTTAATTTTTTTATAAAGTTTAATTGATTTTTAGTTACATTTCCTTCATTCATAAATTCACCTCTATTATGATCCAATGTTATTTTCCTTAAGGGCTTTTTCTATTTCAATAGATTTTTCTGCAATTATATCTAGAATCTCATCAAATTCCTCCTTATCTGGCTGTCTATCATATTTTTGAAAAAAAGAGAATGAAATTATTCCAACGAGAAGACCAGTATAATATCCCAAATAAACATCAATTCCAAATTTTTTATCTCCCTTAAAATGTGTTGACAAAATTTTCAAGCTTTTATGCGTATCCTCGTATTCCATATCAATGATAATAGAATAAATTAATGTATCCAGGAATTCTATGAATTCATTTGGTAATTTTTTTTCATTTTTGTCAACCATAAACTTTTTCACTGCTCTTCCCATTCAATTATAGTTTTTAATTTTTTTGGGAGTTTATCAATATTTTTTTCGGAAATGTTAAATTCCTGTATTAGAATTTCAAGGGAAGCTGCTATATCAATACTTGGTCCAGGCATTTTAGCAATATATGTTGCATATTTTGTTGCAGGCTTTTTACTTTTTTCCATTTCAAGTTCTAACCTTCCCATAAATCATCACATATCTTAATATTATCGATCAAGTACTTTAATATTTTTAAGCTTTGGAGGAATCCTATTTAAGATCCCTACTTACCATCATCTGCCCCTAATCTTTTAACTATTATGTTTTTCGTTTAATTTATCTTCACCTTTTTCATTTATTTTGATGCAATTTTCTTCCTTATTTTGCGATCATTTCTTTTAAAATGTGAAACTTTATTCGTTTACCTTTCTTTTATTTCCAATACTTCTGAAAGATCATATATTTCACTGTTCTTTTCATTGACTGCTGTTACATTTTTTATGTTTTTATCAACTCAAACGGTTGTCATGCATTCGTTTGGTGGGTTTTAGTCATATTAAGTATGACATAAATACGATAAAACTCCTCTTCTTTAAATATTTTCTGAGAATTTCTACTAAGCTTATTTTTAATTACTTTTTAAAAATTCTGTTTTATTTAATTTTTAAATTTTAAAAAATAAAGAGACCCATTAGGTGACATTTCACCTATGTATTCCATACCAAGTTTTTCACACCATTTTTTTCCCTGTAGTGTATACGCATTTGCACACATTTCATCCATGATAATTCCTTTTTCTTCAAGTTTCTTTAAAACATTAAAAAATGAAACAATTAATTCTTCTGTTGCTTTAGATTTCCTGTATTCTTTCTTCAGTACAAGAGATCTGAAATAAATTTTATAATTACCCTTTTTAACTAATTCAATAATGTCGTTTTCATTCAATTCTATCTCATGCATTTTTCCCATTTTTATTTTTTCATAAGTTTCTAATCTTAATGGTACAAAATGCCAGTAACCTATAATTTCATTTTTTGAATTAACCATTATTCTCCATGTTTCTGGATTTTTTAAAAATATAGGGTACCATTGTTCAAATGTACCTTCATCATCTTTCCTTAAATTTTCAATATTTTCATAATCCATCTGAATTAATTTTTTTACTATTTCCCACAAATAAATTTTAGAATTTATCAATTCAAATAAGGAAATTATTTTAATATTATCCATATGTACAAAAATAACTATTTATATTTTAATTTAAGCTGCTTTTTAAAAATTTATGGTTCAAATATAAAATTTATTTTTTCAAAAAATTTATATTACATGGAATTATTTTATTGTGATGATTAGCACTTACCTATTATTGATTGCTCTTGCAGCAATAATATTAATTGGTTACCTAAGTGACGCTTTGTTCAGATTAACTAGGATACCTGAAATATTGATTTTGATGTTAATAGGTATTATATTAGTTCCATTAGGCCATGTTATTCCGGATAAATATGTTTCCATACTGAGAGATTTCGTTCCACTTTTTGGAAGCATTGCCCTTATAATGATTATGTTTGATGGTGGAAGAAAGATAGACTTAAGTGCCTCGGTTTCAGGAAGTGGTAAGGGTCTTATACTTGCAATACTTGACGTAATATTTTCAATGATCACTGTTTTATTATTGATGCATTATATTTTTTCCTGGCCATTTATTTATGGTGCTATTCTTGGAACAATTATAGGTGAAACAACGGCAGTGGTAATTGTTCCTGTAGCAACAAGGATAAAAATTCCTAATGATCTTTACAATATGTCAATCAGTGAAGCGACTTTTAACTCTGTAGTTGATATTCTTGTATTTTATCTGCTTCTTGTTTTGGTTACAGGATCTACCTTGGTAATTTCTTCTTATACCAAATATGCAGTGGATTATCTAAGTATAGCAGTATTTCTTGGCATATTGGTTGGATTCTTATGGCTTTTTACATTGAATATACTAAAAGGTACAAAAGGATATGTAGCTACTCTGGGTATTGCATTTTTACTCTATGGTATTGTTGATTTTCTTGGAGGTGCAGCAGTATTTGCCATATTTATTTTCGCTATAATTATTGGTAATTATAAAACAATTGGTAAGCATTTAAACTTGAAAATAGATATCCATGAAAATGAAATGAATATTGTTGAAAATGAACTGGAATTTATAGTTAGAACATTTTTCTTTGTCTTCATAGGGATGATTGCAATTATATCCACAACCTATTTTATTTATGCTCTGATTATCACAGTTTTTCTCGTTCTTGTTAGAATCGGAGAAATAAAGCTAGTAATAAGGAAAAAAGAATATCATGGTTTTATGATATCTTTATTGCCAAGAGGCCTTACAGTAGCTGTTCTAGCAAGCCTTTTACTTTCTATAGGGGGTAGTTATTTTAATGATATCTTTTATATTTCTTTTATGATTATAATAATTACAAACATAATTGCAGCAATTTTCATTAGTACTTCAGTAAAATCCCTAGAAAAGAGTTGAAATTCAAATAATTTAAGATTGTATTTAAAGAATTCAAATGAATGAGGTTTTTAAAGCTATGTTATAAAATAAATTGATCTATCTATATGTGAAAGAGATGCATTATATTAAAACCTCAATTTGAAACTGAAGCAAAGGGATGAATGATACGGTAGGAACATATTAAAGACGAAAGATTCTATCAATCGTACAAATATTTTTTAATTATGATAAGATAAAGCTTAACCTTAAACTATTAAATCGTAAATATCAATGCAATGTATGCAATCTAAGAATTAAAAAAGATTATAACACATCAAAAGTGTAATGAAACTAATATTGATAAAAATAAGTCAGGAATAGCTCTGATCTATGACTTTAAAAAATGCATTAAGCTCATATAGGAGATACATGTTCAAGCAAAAGTTAGCCCAGAATTTAAAAACTCTAAAGATTCAGCTTAATATAAACTCGGTTAACTAAAACTGAAGATCTTAACCTTTAAAAAATAATTAAAAATTCAATTAGATTATTTCTAAAAAAATAAAATGGATTTAAAAATTATTCATTAGTTTATGGTATTTTAAGGAAAAAATTTATATGTTATTTTTTTCATGGTTAAATATGGGAGGTGAATCACTTGTCATATTCTAAAAATACCAAAATAGTAATTACCGTAGTGATTGTAGTTATTCTTGTAGCAGCAATAACACTAGGTGCCTATTACATGCAACAGTCACAAACACCTACAAAAAAGTATATCTTAATAGGTATGCCATTACCATTGAATTCTCCAATTGGAGTAAATATGCTCGATTCTGCTCAATTGGCTGTTAATCAAATAAATGGAAATGGTGGTGTAACTATCAATGGAACACATTATTATCTTAAAATAATTTCTTACGACACTGAAGAAGCTGATCCTTCAATACCAGTAAGCAATGGTATTAGTGCTATGACAGCATTAATAACCCAGGATAAAGTGAATTTTTTGATAGGTGGCTATAGGAGTGATGTTGTAGATGCCGAATTACCAATAGCTGCTCAGTACCACACAATATACATTACTTTTGGTGCCGATCCAGAAATATCAACATTTGTTGCAGAAAATTATACAGCCCACAAATACATATTTAATGGATTTGTAAATGCTACAAACCAGGGCATACAGTATGGTGCATTGCCTGTTTATATGTTATTGGCTTATAAAGAGGGACTTTTAAAACAGAATATTACAAATTTCGCAATACTGGGTGAACAGGCAGCATGGACAAAAGTTGATATTGGAAATGGTGGAACAAGTTCACCACTGTACAAACCATTCGAAGAAGTAGGATTCAACGTTACATATATCAACTATTTTCCACTGTCACCACCTGGTGGTTCTTATGATTCTTTATTTTCACAACTGGCTGATTTGAATACTCAAGCCATTTATATTCTTGCAGCTGGTACAGAGACACCTTTGTTGGTATCCAACTGGGATTCTTTTAACTGGAGCGCTGATAAGGCCACAGGTGGAATGAAGCCTATACTTATGGGTGCAGATGTAATGGCAGAAATGGAAGGAAAAACTTATGATTATTTCAATGCAACGAATGGAGGATGCAATGGTGAATTTACATTCGGGTGGGGACCGATGCTTCCTATTAACATTACAAATTCCTCAATACCATTCTATAATGAATTTTACTCCAATTACAGTTTTAACCCTATTTTCGAGGATGGCTTTGTATATTCTGCAATATATTACCTAACACAGGCAATTGAAAAAGCACAAAATTTATCCAGTAATGCGGTCATACCGTACCTAGAACAAACAAACTATTCAGGTCCAGCTGGTTTGATTAAATTTTCTTCTTCTCATGGTCTAATAATAAATCTAAAGCCAGTTCCTTCTGTACCAGCAGTTGCAATGCAATGGCATAAGGATGGAAAGCTCTATCTGGTATGGTCATCGCTCAATCCATTAACGTTCACAAACATACAATTACCAAATGGAACAGTGGTACCAAAGATAACGGTGATATTGTAAAATGGGAGGATGAAAATTTTGAACTTTTTTTCCCTATTTTTCCCTATAATTATTTATGGATTATTGTTTGGGCTGAATTATGCATTAATTTCTATAGGTTTTACACTTGTTTTTGGTGTTTCTAAAATACTGAATCTTTCTTATGGTGCACTTTATATGACCACTGCATATATGATATATTTCTTTGCAGTAATGAATAACTTGCCACTTATTATTTCAATATTGATATCAATAGTTATAACCATTTTAATTGGGTTAGCAATATTTTACACCATTCTTAAATTTACAGTCAATCCCATGATATTCATGGTTACTATGCTTCTATTTGCATTGCTTTTGCAATACATATATTCATATCTTTTTGGGGGACAAGTGGGTTTAATCATTCCTTCACTCTTTCCTAATGTGTCCATAGGATTATTCGGTGTATCAATAAATCTATCTCTTCTTGCATCATCTTTAATTTCCTTATTGCTTATATTTTTAGTTTCATTCTGGATTTATAAAACTTCTATAGGTAGGAGGATTAGGGCAACTGCAGAGGATCCGGAGGTTTCTGAACTTCTCGGAATAAATACGAAGCAAATAATAATTATTGTTCTTTCTATCTCAATACTGCTTGTTTCTATAGCCTCAATTCTTTTGGTACCAACGCAAGAGGTCACACCTACTATGTGGGTTGACCCATTCGTTATCGCATTTGCAGTTTCAATAATTGGTGGTCTTGGAAAATTTGAATGGGCCATACCTGCTGCATTTATAGTCTCATTTGCAGAAGTAATAAGTCAGTACTTAATACCTTATAACGTATCCGATATTGTTGCATTTATAATTGTAATTTTGTTCATTGTAGTCTTTCCGAATGGCCTCGGGGGTGCAAGGATTGAATCTTAATTATTTTAGATCCAGGAGTTTTATTCTATCAATCCTGATAATCATTGCAACGGTAATTATATCATATGCAATAAATTCTCCTTATTTCACTCTAACTATTTTGATTGCAGATATTTTCATTATAATGTCAATCGGCTGGGATTTTTCGTCAGGCACAACCAATTATATAAATTTTGGAATTTCATTCTTTTTTGGTATAGGTGCTTTATTTACCGGATTTTTCTTCTATTCATTTAATTTAAGCATACCCTTTCTTATCATTCAAGCATTTTTCTTTGGTTTTATTTCAGGATTTCTAATAACAATTGCAACTTTAAGGGTAAGAGGTGTATTTTTTACTCTTCTTTCATTACTTTTGCCATTAATAGGTACTGATTTTATATTAGCATTCTGGACTGTTTTAAAAATGCCTACAATAGGTTATTACGGACTACCTTCACTTTCAAATTCACTACAGGTTTCTTTAATTTACATATCATTATTCCTTATCATAATAATCATATTAATTTATACACTATATTCGACGCATATAGGTCTGATTCTTAGAGGCATAGGGGATGATGAGGAGGCTATGCTTGCCCAGGGAATAAATACATTCTGGTATAAAGTATTGATATTTTCAATATCCATGGGTATTGTTGGTATAGCTGGAAGTCTTTATGCGTTATCAACAACTTTTGCAGGAATTGACACATTTGGACTGGAATTTCTTCTTTTCCCTATGGTTATAGCAATCTTTGGTGGTAAAGGTAAAATTTTGGGTGCTGTACCTGCGGGTTATGTGATAATAATCCTTTCCCAATACCTTCAATTATATGTGGGACAATTTACACTGATTCTATTTGCAGCCTTTGCCATCATACTTTTTCTCTTATTTCCAAATGGTATTTCAAGGTGGTTTAAATGAACATTCTTAAAGTAATCGAGGTTTCAAAATATTGGGGTGGAAACAGGGCTCTTGAAAACATTACTTTTTCAATGAATTGCAACATTCTTGGTATTTTTGGCCCGAATGGGGCCGGGAAAACAACACTCTTAAACATAATTGCAGGTATTTATTCACCCACAAAAGGTGAAATATATTATAGAGAGAAAAATATTACAAAATTGAAACCATGGATAAGGGTTCAGCTAGGTATTTCTAAGACTTTCCAGGTAGTAAGACCTTTCCGAACAATGACTGTTGAAGAAAATATTCTCCTTTTTAGTAAGATAAGGGATAACTCAAATGTTGATGAAATTATAAAAATAACTGGTTTAGAAGATTTTAGGTATAGATTCCCTGATCAGCTTCCTTTCGGGCATTTAAAAAAGCTTGAAATTGCAAAAGTATTGGCTACTAATCCAGAAATATTGCTCTTAGATGAACCTTTTGGAGGATTAAATAATGAAGAAATAAAAGATTTACTCGAGCTATTCGTAAAGCTCAGGAAAAATGGTAAAAGGCTTGTCATAATAGAACATAGGATTTCTTCATTATTAGAAATAGCAGAGGATGTTTTATTTCTTGACAGAGGCAAAAAAGTTTTTGAAGGTCCTGTAAAAAAATTCCTTGAAAATGAAGATATTAAAGAATATTATTTTGGAGGAAATAACAATGCTTGAAATAAGAAACCTTTATGCAGGTTATTTTGGTTCTAAAGTTCTTCAAAATATAACATTGGAATGCAAAGAAGGAATCACACTTGTAGTGGGCCCTAATGGTGCAGGAAAGACCACACTCGTAAAATCAATAAACGGAATACTCAGGCCTGTGGAGGGTAAAATCAATTTTAACGGTACTGAAATACAAAATTTAAGTCCATTTTTAATTTCGAGGCTTGGAATATCAACAGTTCCGGAAAGGGGTCATGTTTTTTCAAACATGACTGTAATAGATAACTTAAGAGTGGCCTTTGAAGCAATAAAACAAAATTCGGATTTTAATGAATTTCTGGAAAGGATTTTTTCCATATTTCCAGACCTGAAAGAAAAGTTAAACGATAAATCAAACACATTAAGTGGAGGTCAGCAACAAATGCTTTCAATAGCTAGAGCAATGGCAACAAATCCTAAAATGTTGATTATGGATGAACCTACTACAGGTTTATTTCCAAAACTTGTAAAGGAATTGGTCTTGAAGATTGAAGAAATATCAAAAAATATGCCTATTTTACTAACAGAACAAAATGTTTTGGATGTGGTACCTATTGCAAGACAGGTGAGTATAATAGAATCTGGAAAAATAGTCTTTTCAGGTAAACCTGAAGAAGTAATGAAGAATCCTCAAATAAAGAATATTTATTTTGGATATAGGGAGGTGGAATAAATGCCTAAATTAATATTGGATAATTATGAAATTTATTATGAAGTCCATGGAGAAGGTGTTCCTATACTATTTTTAGAAGGTTTAGGGTATTCTACTTGGATGTGGAAATATCAGAATTTCTGTTCAAATGAATATAAATGTATTTATGTAGACAATAGAGGTGTAGGAAAAAGTACTCCTTTATCACAGGTATATTCAACAGAACTTTTTGCAAGGGATGCAATTTCAGTACTTAATTATTTAAAAATTAATGAAGTATATGTTCTTGGTGTTTCAATGGGTGGATTTATTGCCCAGGAATTTGCTAGGATTGCTCCTGAAAAAGTAAAGGGACTAATCCTTGTTTCAACTTCCTGCGGAGGAAAGAGATCTATTCCCATGTCACAGGATGTTTATAATGAAATGACAAAAACACTACCCGGTGAAAGTCTTAAAGATAAATTGAAAAGAACAATGTCTCTGGCTTTTACCACCGATTTCCCCCAAAAAAGGGAAAGAGAATTTGAAGATATAATTCTAGAAAGAATGAATAATCCAACGGATGAGAAACAGCTTGTATTCCAATCACTTTCTGTTTTGAATTTTGACACTTGTCAGGAAAATTCAAAATTCAATAAACCAGCTCTTATCATTGCTGGAATGTCAGATAAAGTCCTGCCTTGGATAAATAGTATATTACTTTTTAAAAGTTTACCTCTTTCTTCCTTAATTCTTTTTAAAAATCAGAATCATTTGCTATTCATGGAAGAACATGAAATATTTAATAACAAAATTATTGAATTCATTATAAATGCAAACAACAAAAATTTTTATGAAAAAATAGAGGTGATTGAATGAATAGAATAGGAATTGCATCCTATGGTATTTATATCCCTGAAAAAGTAGTAACAGCTAAGGATATATCTGAAGAATTCAACATTCCAGAGAATATAGTCATAGAAAAACAGGGTTTAAGGGAAAAACATATAAGTAAGGAGAATGAAATGCCTAGTGAAATGGCTTTAAGGGCAGCTGAAATTGCAATTGAGAATGCAAAGAAGTCAGGTATAGAAAAAAACGACATAGGTGCAATTCTATACATTGGTTCTCAGTGGAAAGATTACAATGTATGGTTGATTTCAACTTATCTTCAAGAAATGCTCGGCCTTCATAAAGCATATTCCTTGGATATTTCAGCCATGTGTGCTGGTATGGTATCAGGGCTTTACATAGCTAAAAGCATTTTAAATTCTGATACAAGTATAAAATCCATTCTTTTAATAGGATCTTCAAAAGAATCTTATATAGTAAACCCAAAAGATCCAAAAACGACATGGATGGATGATTTTGCTGATGCAGGTGTTGCAGCAATCGTATCTAATAATTTAGGTAAAAATTTGATTTTAAATTCAGATTTTCTCACAGACGGATCTCTCTGGGCCGGTACACTTCTTGTAACAGGTGGAGCTAAGCAACCTTTTGATGAAAAATACTGTTATAATAAAAGACCGTATCTTGAGAGTTTGCTTTCAAAAGAAGAATTCAAGCAGAAAATGGAATCCGTTTCATTGAAAAATTTTAAAAATGTTATTTTAAATGCAATTAAAAAGAGTGGATTGAAAAAAGAAGATGTTAAAATGGTTTTTTTAAATCACATGAAACCATCATTTCATTACGAGCTTTTAAAATCTATAGGTCTAACCAATGAAAATTCCATCTATCTTAATAATTACGGTCATAGCCAATCAGCAGATCAATTTATAGCTCTGGATATTGCTATTAAAAATAAAATATTTGAAAAAGGAAATATTGTTTTTGCCGCTGCAGGTACAGGTTATGTATGGAGTGCAACTGTAATAAGATGGGGATAAAATATGGATCTTTCATTTTATGTGGGCAATACATTCAGAGAAAAAATAGCATTTGAAGATTATAAAGGTAATGTTTATTCGTTCAAACAAGTGGATGAAATTGCAAACCATTTGGCCTTTCAATTATTAGAAAAAGGTATTAAATCGGGTGATTACATTTCTGTTTTTTCTAATAATAAGTCAATGGAATTGATTTTATTTTTTGCTTCTTTGAAAATTGGTTCAATTCTTGTTCCCCACAATTTAAGATTAAGCAAGAGTGAAATTTTAAGGGAAATGGATATAGTTAAATCAAAACTTGCTATTTTTAGTAAAACTGTTGAGGGCGAAATTTTGGATATAAAAAATGATATTAATATTGAATCTATGTTTTTAGAAGACCTGGAATCAAAGAGCTCAAAAATATTCAAATCAAATAAGATAGATATTGAAAGAACAGCAATAATAATTTTTACAGGTGGTACAACAGGAATACCTAAGGGTGCAAAGATTTCACTCAGAGCAATTCTTTTCAATTCTTTTAATACAGTTATTACATGGAAATTATCAGATAATGATTCTACAGTGCTTGCATATCCCTTATATCATACCGGTGGATGGAATGTTTTGACTTTACCTTTGTATATAATTGGTGGAAAAACAATTTTTATAGAAAAGTTTAAACCGGAAATAATTATGGAAATAATAGATGAGAAAAAAATTACAACTTTATCCGCTGTTCCAGCTATATTTCTAGAAATGGTAAACTCCGAGGAATTCAAATTTAAAAACTTAAATTCTCTAAAATTCGTAAAATCAGGTGGTGGAATGTCATCACCTCAGGTAGTCAATGCATTTTTATCAAGGGGCATAAAATTTTATCAGGGATATGGATTAACTGAGGCAGGTCCTAATCTATTTTATTCAGATGAAGAAGATTTAAAAAGGAATAATTCGATTGGAAGAAAATCATTATTTGTCGACCTAAAATTAATAGATGAAGAAGGAAAAGAATCCTATAGAGGAGAACTTTATGTATATGGGCCTGTAATTTATTCAGGATATATAGGAAATGAAGAAAAAGTTGAATTTGTTAAAACTGGAGATATATTAGAAAAGGATAAGGATGGGTTTTATTATTTTAAAGGAAGAAAAAAATTTATGTATAAGTCAGGTGGAGAAAATATATATCCTACAGAAATTGAAAATGCACTTGAAAAACATCCGGATATTATTGAATGTGCAGTGATTGGTGTACCTGATGAAAAATGGGGTGAGGTTGGCAAAGCATTTATAGTTTCAAGGAAAAAAATTGCAGAAGATGAAATAAAAAAATATCTTTTAAATTACCTTGCCCGGTATAAAATACCAAAATATTTTGTTTTTGTATCTCAAATTCCTAAAACACCAGCTGGTAAAAAGGATTATTTAAAACTTGGAAGTGGTGAATATGAAAAATGATTTAAATATTGGTGAAAGAATAGAGGGAAATAGCATAACTGTTAGCGATTTTCACATCTACAGTTTTGCATCATTAACGGGTGATTTCAATCCGCTTCATGTGAACGATGAGTTCTCTAAAAAAACTGAATTTAAAGGCAGAATAGCTCACGGTTTACTTTCACTCTCTTTGGCTCTTGGCCTTATTTCTGAATATTTTAATGGTTATTTCCTTTATGGTTTTGACAAAATAAGGTTTTTAAATCCTGTAAAACCTGGCACAACAATTCATTCAGAAATATCTGTGATTAGCAAAAAGGAAAAAGAAAATTATGATTTATATTATTGTAAATTAGAACTGTTTGATCAGGATAAAAAAGAAATTTTAATATCAGAAATTATATTTGGAAGAATGAAAAAAGATGAATAATCCAAAAACAAAACGCGGAGAAAAAACAAAAAGAAAGTTGCTCAACTCAGCTGAAAAAGTTTTTGGTGAAAAAGGATATTTTGAGGCTTCAGTAAGTGAAATAACAAGGAGAGCAAGAGTTAGCACAGGTACATTCTATATATACTATGATTCTAAGCTTGAAATTTTTAGAGATCTTATAATAAATTTGAACCATGAATTAAGAAAAACTATAAAGATTGCAACTAATAATTTAGAAAAAAGAAGGGATGTTGAAAATAAAGGGTTTAGAGAATTTTTTGAATTTCTAAAGAGGCATAAAAATCTCTACTGGATTGTGAGACAATCTGAACATGTAGACAGAAAACTTTTTTCATGGTATTATAGTAAAATAGCAGAAGGATACATCGAAGGTTTAGAACAGGCAATGCAAAAAAGTGAATTTAATTATTATGATCCGGAGCTTATCTCATATGCATTAATGGGTATTGCAGATTTTGTAGGGATGAAATATGTTTTGTGGGAAGATTCACTGGATGAAGAGAAAATCAAGCAATTAATGGATTTTATTTTTAATGGCCTATTGAAAAAATGACATATTGTTTAAAAGTTTAGTTATTAATAAAGTCCATGCTGATATTTTTAGTTTCAATTCCTTTGAAATACCATACAACAGTTGCAGCAGCT
>ERZ1669250.730-NODE-730-length-13146-cov-2.467726_pt1 | contig 13146 bp, 16 predicted proteins | sample MGYA00579295_ERZ1669250 | MGnify/ENA primary metagenome ERZ1669250 (study PRJEB41166, sample SAMN08046056) | hot springs metagenome | biome: hot spring; feature: acid hot spring; material: thermophilic sediment; isolation source: thermophilic sediment from acid...
GAAACATGGTGGTATGGCAGGTGTTAGAGGTTATGGGGCAGGGATAGTTGGCAGATTTTCCGATTCACCTGAAGATTTTCCGGGAACTCAGGAATACCATACAGCAAGGATAAATCAGATTGAAGGTTTTTTTTACACATCGGACATATTGAGGAAACTGGCAGATATTTGTGATGAACACGCAGGTGGTTTATTTAACTTTCATGGTTCAACAGGAGATATCCAGATACTTGGTTTTAAACAGGAAGAAGCAGAAGAGCTATTTCAAAAATGCACTCATCTGGGTTTTGATCTTGGTGGCAGTGGTTCAGCACTTAGAACACCAAGAAGCTGTGTGGGACCAGCTCGCTGCGAGTGGGCAAACTATGATACGCTTCATTTAACAGACAACCTTACAAGAGAATACCAAAATGAATTGCACAGGCCAACATTTAACTATAAGTTTAAGATCAAATGTGCAGGTTGCCCAAACGACTGTATAGCATCTGGCGCCAGGTCTGATTTATCTATCGTGGGTGTGTGGAAAGACAATATTAGAATTGATCAGAAGGAAGTTGCAGAATACGCAAAGAAATTTGATATTAAAAAGTATGTAGTTGATAAATGTCCTACTCATTGCATGGATTATACTGATGGCAAATTAACTATCGATGATTCAAACTGCGTAAAATGTATGCATTGCATTAACTCTATGCCAAAAGCTCTAAGACCTGGATTAGAAAAAGGTGCACAAATTAGAATAGGTGCTAAAGTACCTATGGTTCAGGGTCCAAGGCTTGGGTTTATACTTATACCTTTTTACGATGTAAATAAAGACAAAGAAGAAGATTACGCTTTCTTGAAAGACTTGATTCAAAAGATATGGGATTTCTGGGATGAATACGGTACAAACAGAGAGCGTGTAGGAGAACTAATCCAAAGGGTAGGTGTAGGGAATTTCCTTGAAGCTATAGGTTTGGATCCACTACCAGAAATGGTAGAGTATCCAAGGGCAAATCCATTTATCAAATTTGAAGAATATTTAGTGCCAGACGACGAAGAAGAAGGAAAGGAGGGTTAAACTATGCCAGATGTAGATAAAGGAACAGTAAGAATTACAGATATAGGTCCACCACACTATGAAGATTTTTTACCGCCTATAATTAAAAGAAATTATGGTAAGTGGTTGTATCATGAGATTTTAAAACCAGGTGTTATGGTTCATGTTTCAGAGTCTGGTGAGAAGCTCTATACTGTAAGGGTAGGCTCAACAAGGATAGTAAGCAGTGATTTTGTAAGGGAAATATCTGATCTTGCAGATAAGTATTGCGGCGGTTACTTAAGATTTACAACGAGAAATAACTTAGAATTTCTTCTTGATAAAGAAGAAAATATTGAACCCTTAATTAAAGAAGTACAGGCATTGGGTTTTCCAGTTGGTGGGATCGATCATTCGCTTGGCAATATTGTACATACACAAGGTTGGCTACATTGCCATACATCTGCAAGTGATGCATCAGGTGTGGTTAAAGCCTTAATGGATGAGTTTTATGATTATTTTGTTTCAGACAAATTACCCGCAAAGGTAAGAATGGCATTTGCGTGTTGTCTTAATATGTGTGGTTCTGTGGGTGCTTCTGATATTGCGATTGTGGGAATGCACAGAAGACCACCAAGGGTTATGGCAGATAGGGTAAAGGATTTGTGCGAGATACCAAGTACAATAGCGGCGTGTCCGGTAGATGCAGTAAGGCCAAAAACTATAGATGGTAAGCCTTCTGTGGAAATCGATGAAGATAGATGCGTTTATTGCGGTAACTGCTATACAGTTTGCCCTGCGCTTCCTATAGCTGATCCTCTAAATGATGGATTGGCAATATTTATTGGGGGCAAAGTTTCAAATGCAAGAACCAAGCCAACTTTTTCAAAACTGGTAGTGCCATGGCTTCCAAATAATCCGCCAAGATGGCCAGAAGTTATCGAAGCCGTAAGGACAATACTTGAAGCATACAAAGAAGGTGCAAGAAAAGGAGAACGTGTAGCAGAATGGATTGATAGGATTGGTTGGCCGAAATTCTTTAAAATAACGGGCTTTGAATTTACAAAATACCATATTGATGATTTCAGATTAGGTGAAGCAACGATGAATTACTCGAACTATGCACGATTGTAAGGAGGCTACCATGACTGATGAGCAAAAACAAAAGATAAAGGAATTTGTGGTTAATCTAGTAAAAGAATACCATGGCAAAAAAAGATTTAAACCTCAGGATTTAGAAAAAGAAGTTGAGCAAAACTTTCAAAGCGAGAATATAACAAGAAAAGATGCCAAAGCTGCTATAAAAGAACTTACAGATAATGGGGAATTGATTTATGGTTATGCAGGAGGGAGCTTTCTGACTTTGCCTGAAGATCAAACGCAATAAGGAGCTATTATGGCTGTAGTAAAGGTTAAAAAAAGTATTAAAAGTTTCAGTAAACCAACTGGCACAGAATATTCTTCTGATAGGCCAATATACGTAGAAAAGCGCCCTCCCTGTTCCGATACATGTCCAAATGGAGAACAGGTTAGGGAATTTCTCCAGTACATTGCTCAGGCACAAGATTACGGCAGGACATATGAAGAGGCCCTCGAGGGCGCTTTCTATATTATTGCTCAAACAAACCCCCTACCTTCAACTACAGGTAGGGTTTGTCCCCATCCTTGTGAATCAAGATGTAATAGAAAAGACAAGGATAGCGCCGTAAATATCAATGCCTGTGAAATGTTTATTGGCGATTTTGCACTAAAACATAAGTTACCTTTAAAAAAACTTGATGAGACATACGATGCAAAGGTAGCAATTATAGGCTCTGGACCATCTGGCTTATCCTGCGCATACCACCTTGCAAGAAGAGGTGTAAAAGTAACCATATTTGAAAAAGAAGAAAAACCCGGTGGTTTGTTATACTATGGTATACCTAATTTCAGATTACCAAAAGAAATTGTAAATGCAGAAATACAAAGGATTGTTGATCTTGGAGTAGAAATTAAATGCTCCAAGGCATTGGGAAAAGATCTAGATATTGAAGAATTAAAGAAAGAATTTGATTGTATTTACCTTGCAGTAGGTGCATACAAACCAGAAAAACCCAGATTAGAAAATATTGACAGCATAAAAGGTGTTTATAGCGGACTTGAGTTTTTATACCGTTTTGCAAATGGTGAGAAATTGGATATAGGCAAAGATGTTGTGGTGGTTGGCGCAGATACTGCAGCAGATGCTGCAATGATAAGCAAGAGATGGGGTGCAAACGTCACATTCGCCTATAGAAGAACTGTGCCAGACAAAGAGACTTTTGATAAAAAAGCTTCAAGAGAAGCCCTCGATGCTTACGAAGAAGGCATAACATTCCAGTTTGCAACAGTGCCTGTTGAACTTGTAAGTGAAAATGGAAAACTTACGGGTGTTAAATTTCAGAAAATAAAGGTAGGCGCAAAAGATGAACGTGGACATGCAGCGCAGGTAGAAAACGTAGGTGAGCCTTTCTTGGTAAAAGCTGACACATTTATTTATTCAGTAGGTCAAAAACCCGACTACACAGGCTTAGAAAAGATACTTGGCCAAACAGAAGGTTTTATAAAAATCAACGATAATTATCAGGTAGAAGGTCAGGACAAAGTGTTTGCAGGTGGCGATGTAGTGGGTCCCAGATTGATGTATGTAACTACGGCAATTGGGCATGGTTTTGCCGCGGCAGCAAATATAATTGAACATATAACAGGTAAAAAAATTATAGAACAGGATACAAGAAAAGTTATTGAATCAGACAAGATGCATTTAGATTTATACGAAACAAAACCGCGCCATGAAAGAACGTTTAGAGAACCAAATGAGCGTATTAAAGATTTTGAACCTTTCATGAATGCTTTGTCAATGGAAGAGTTTATTGAAGAGACCAAGCGTTGCATGAGTTGCGGACTTTGTTTTGACTGCGGTAATTGCTTTACATATTGTTCTCATGGAGCTGTAAAGAAATTACCAAAGGGTCAGCACTACGAGTTTCATTTAGAAACTTGTGATGGATGTATGAAGTGTTTTGAAAATTGTCCATGTGGCTATATAGAAAAAATGTAAAAAGGAGGTTTTATGGCTTTTTTAGATTTTAACGGAAAAAAAATAGAGATAGATGATGAAGGCTATATCCAGCACCAGGAAGATTGGAGCAAAGAACTTGCAGAATTTATGGCAAAACAGGATGGCATAGAACTAAAAGAAGAACATTGGAAATTGATTGATTATGTAAGAGAGTACTACAAAGAATACCAGGTTGCCCCTTCTATTAGAGCTGTAGCAAAACAGGTTGCAGAAATTTGCAATTTGCCAAATGTCAGGGAAGGTAACAAGCACATATATGTTTTGTTTCCAGAAGGCCCAGCAAGGCAGCTTGTTAGGTATGCAGGCTTATCAAAGCCAACAGGTTGTGTATAAAACTGTATAAAAAAGGCGAAAATCTTTTTTTCGCCTTTTGTTTTGCTTTTGGAGGGGATAATGGATAATTTAGATTTTGTTAGTTTTATATACGTTATTTTGACATATGCTGCTTTTGCAATTTTGATTATTGGTGTAGTTTGGAAAATAATAGTTTACGCCAAAACCCCTATGCCCGTAAAAATACCTCTTACCCCAGCACCTAAAACCAAAACAGGAGCATTTTTTAGAGTGCTTGGAGAGGTTTTTTTCTTTAAAAGCCTTTATAGGTCAAACAAAAGTACCTGGGTTGGAGGGTATGTATTTCACGTAAGTTTGGCTATAGTGCTTATTCAGCATGTTTTAAGGCATTATGTGTATGATTTTTATCACGGTAATCCTCCAGCATGGTATAATTTACTTGTACCCATAGGTCTTGTGTTTGGTACACTTATGCTTATAAGTTTGGTTTATTTGTTTTTAAGGCGAATATTTGTAGAAAGGGTCAAGTTTATAAGTGTACTATCAGATTATTTTATACTTGTATTGTTGATGCTGATTACAATAGCAGGATTGTCTGAGATAGTATTCCAAAGTCCAGCTGCGCTTGAAAAAAGCGTGGTGCAATTGGACGCATTTTTTAATAAGTTATTTATTTTCCAGCCAGTTGATATACCACACAATCCATTTTTCCTGCTACACTATACTTTAGTGTTAATACTGCTTGCCTACATACCATTTAGTAAAATTATGCACTTTGTAGGTATATTCTTTTCTCCAACACTTGCTATGAATGATGATGTAAGGGAAAATAGATATACAGATGAAAGAACAACAAGGTTAACAATTTAAGGAGGGGCAAAATGTCAAAAGAACACTACCATATTCATAAACTTACGGGCAAAATTCAGACCCCTAAGCTTTTAAGAAAAGGCAATCAGGCCAGTGAATTTACTTTCCCGGCCCTTGAAGAAGATATGGAAACTTTGGGTTTTCCCAAAAAACTACAGGAAGGCTGGCAAGATAAGGCAGTGGGTGTGTTTAAAGAACTTTTAGACAACAATAAGGCACTAAAGACATACATGGATATATGTGTAAGGTGCGGCGCTTGCACGGATAAGTGCCAGTTTTTCCTAGGTAGTGGCGATATCAACAATACACCTGTTGGCAGAGCAGAGCTTATGCGTAAGGTTTACAGGTACTATTTTACACCGTTTAGCTCAAAAGGAGAGCCATTTAGCGAACATGTATTAAAACAATGGATGTCTTATTTTTACCAGTGTTCGGAATGCAGAAGATGCTCTTATTTTTGTCCTTATGGTATAGATACAGCAGAAATTACAATGGCTGCAAGAGAAATAATGGACTCTATTGGTGTTGGTGAAAAGTATGCTACAAATACAATAACGCAGGTTTACAGAACAGGCAACAATATAGGTATAGATGCAAACGCATTAAAAAATACAATTGCAGAGTTCGAAGAAGATTTAAAAGATGAAACAGGCAAAGACATAAAAATACCAATTGATGAAGAAGGTGCAGAAGTTTTGCTTGTGCCTCCGTCTGCTGATTTTTTTGCCATACCGCATATTGAGTCAATGTTTGGTTATGCGAAGGTATTTTACAAAGCAGGTATTAGTTATACATTATCATCTTATGCATCTGAGGCTGCAAACTTTGGTATGTTTATAGGAAGTTACACAAATACCAAAGAGATAAACAAACGTATCTGGGAAGAAGCAAGAAGGCTCAAAGTAAAGCGTGTTATTATAGGCGAGTGCGGTCATGCCTGGAGAGCAGCTTATAATTACTCAAATACAATGAATGGACCATTTGATTTTCTGGACCCAAAATACCCGCAGCCATCCCATATATGCGATTTCACACTTGGCCTTATTAGAGATGGTGTAATTAAAGTAGATAAAAGCGCAAACGACGATAAAGTAGTAACCTACCACGATCCATGTAATGTAGCAAGGGCATCACGCATGGGTAGTCAACCAGGAGACCAATTTAGCATACCAAGGGATTTAATTAAATCTGTATGTAATAATTTTGTAGATATGCAGGAAGGAGCAATAAAAGCAAAAACATTCTGCTGCGGCGCAGGCGCCGGACTTTTAACAGACGAAATTATGCAAACACGCATAAATGGTGTAATGCCAAGGATGCAGGCTTTTAAGGAAGTTGTTGATAAAAATAATGTAAACTTTTTTGCTACAATTTGTGCAATATGCAAAACACAGTTTTACGCAATGTTTCCTCTTTATGGTTTTGAAAGAGACTGGGTTGGCGGTATACATCAGCTGGTAAGCGCTGCAATTGTACTGTAAGGAGTATTTATGTACAAAGTTTTGTTTCATATTGAACTTGATGCAATAGAACCCTTAAAAGTAGCAATAGGAAACATTAATAACCTTTTAAAAGAAATCCCAAAAAGCCAATGCGATATAGTGGTTGTAGCTAACTACAAAGGTCCTTTGCTATTTGTAAAAAACATGTTTGATCAGGAACTGTACACTGATATAAAGAAATTGCATGAAATGGGTGTGGTATTTTTAATGTGCAATAATTCTTTAAATAACTTGAATTTACGCAAAGAAGACTTAATTGAAGAGGTTGGCGTAACAAAAGCCGGTATTTTAGAAATCATTAAACGTCAAGCCGAAGGTTATGCTTATGTTAGAACATAAAGTATAGGAGGAAAAATGGAAAGAAAGTTAAAAAAGATATCTATAATTATATCAAGAAATGGTTTTGAAGAAGTTTTACCTGGTCTTATTATGGCAAATGGTGCCAGGATGGAAGGCATTGATGTCATGTTGTTTTTTACATCATTTGGTCTGGATGCTATAATAGATTCTAAAATGGATAATTTACCACTTATAAACAAAACACACCCGGAACTCACAATAGAAACCATGAAACAGGCAATGGAGAAATTTGATTTTCCAACAATCAGAGAGTTTGTTGAAATGATACATGACTCAGGAGCAAAAATTTATGCATGTCGTGCCACTGTTGATTTATGGGGTATAAAAGAAGAAGATTTTTGCCCGGAAGTAGATGGTATAATATCTGTTGGGCAGTTTTATACATTTTCAGATGATGCACAGATAATATTTACGTAAATTTATGGCTTATTTTCCTATTTTTGTTGACCTTAAAGACAAAGAGATAATAGTAATAGGGGCAGGAGAAGTAGCTTATAGAAAGATTGAGACTTTACTGCCCTTTGGACCCAAAATAACTGTTATTGCTAAAAATGCAATTAAAGAAATTGAGAATCTTTTTGAATTAAACAAACTTAATTTAAAAATTAAAGCATTTGATGAAACAGATATTGAAAATGACCCTTTTTTAATTATTATTGCAATAAATGATTTAGCATTACAGGAAAAGATTGCCATAATTTGCAAAGATAGAAAAATACTGGTAAATGCTGTAGACAGTCCAAAATATTGTAATTTTATATTTGGTTCTATTATACACAAAAAAGACTTAGTAATAGGCATAAATACTTCATCAAAAGCACCGGCAGTATCAAAAGCTTTAAAAAAACACATTTTATCTTATTTACCGGATAATATAGATAAATTAATTGAAACTGTAAATTCATTAAGAAAAGTTGATGCTAAAACAATGGATAGTATAATAAAAGGTTTTTTTAAAAATGAAAGAAATTAGTGCTCCTCGCATATACATAAGTGCTTTTAAAAAAAGTTCTGGAAAAACAACCATTTCAATTGCATTATCAAAGATTTTATCCAGAAAATATAAACTTTTAACATTTAAAAAAGGACCCGACTATATAGATCCAATGTGGCTTGAGCTTGCAAGTAACAATCCTTGTTTTAATTTAGATTTTTTCTTTTTAAAAGATCGAATATATAGTTATTTTGTCAACAAAATAGATCAAAGTAAATGCAACTTTTTTTTAATAGAAGGAAACCATGGTTTGTTTGACGATATCTATCTGGATGGCAAAACGAGTAATGCCAGCCTGGCTAAGATTACAAAAACACCAGTGATAATTGTTGTAGATGTAAGTGAATTAGGTAGAAGTTTGGTAGCGTTGTTAAAAGGAATGGTAGATTTTGACAAAGATGTTTTTATATCTGGTGTTATTTTAAACAAAATTCAATCTGTAAGGCAAGAAAAAAAATTAATAGAAGCAATCAAAAATTATACAGATTTACCTGTCTTAGGTAGTCTACCAGTCCAAAGCATATCAATAACCCAAAGACATTTAGGACTAACATCAACTCTACAAGAAGAAAAAAAACAAGAATTAATAGAAAATATAGCATCTAATTTAGAAAACTATCTCGATATAACACAGATCACTAAGATTGCTTCTAATGCTCCAAAACTTTATGTTGATGATTATAGTGTGCATATTAGGAAATTAAAAAAACAGGTTGTTATTGCTATTGCTTTTGACGAAGCATTTAATTTTTACTACAAAAAAATTTCGATCTTAGAAATCAGATAAAAAAGGCTTCCAAAGAAGGTTTGCCTATATTTGCAGAATGCGGTGGTTTAATGTATTTAACAAACAGTATTGAGTACAATGAAAATAAAGCTGAAATGTGTGGTATATTCAATTTGGAAACTCGACTTTCAGTTAAGCCAAAAGGTCATGGCTATACAATCCTATCTCCAAAAAACAAGCATAGTTTTATAGAAAATAAAAAAATATATGCGCATGAATTTCATCATGGTTTTTTCACTGATTTTGAAGATATTGAATGTTTTTTTGATGTGATAAGAGGCTATGGGATTAATGGAATTTGTGATTATGCTCTCAAAGATAATGTGATGGCAGGATTTTCTCATATTTTTGATGAGAAAAGCGATTTCTTTTATAATTGGATAAAAGAAAATAAACTTGATTCTTGAATTAATTATCGTATAATTAAAGCATGTTTTCGAAGGCATTTAATTGGCTTGTACAAGGTTTCGAGCTTTTTAAAAAAGCTGGCATAACTTTTGTTTTACAAACAGCATTTATATTTCTTACTATCACAGTCTCGTACCTAATGAAAATATTGTTTTTATCAATATTTTTGTATGTAATTCAATTAATTTTAGTGGCTGGAATGTTTATGAGTTTTGATAGAATAAAAAATTCTCAAAAGATTATATTTGACAATCTGTTTGATGGTTTTACAAATAATTTATACAATTTAATATTGCTTAGCATTATTTTTTTGCTTTCAAGTTTTATAGTTTCATATTTTTTAGTTCAATTTGTAAATATAAAAGATCTTGTTAATAGCTATAAACACATAAATTCAATAAACTATACGCCCATTTTTATAATTATGTTAGTAGATATTGTTATAAACTTTGTTCTTATGCTTGCTATGCCTTTTATTACAATCAAAAAAATGAATGTGCTTGAAGCTATTGGAAAAAGTATAATTGTTTGTTTAAAAAATTTTTTACCTTTAGTATTTTTATTTATAATATTCCTACCGCTTGCTTTAATTGCAACATTATCACTTATAGGATGGCTTATTTTGTTCCCGGTGCTAATTGGGTCTATGTATGCAATATTTGATAGTTATATTATAGATAACTATATTACATAGTATGTTTTCTTTTCTTTTTTTGCAATGTATAAAGCCTCGTCTGCTCTTTCAATAAGAGATTCTTTATTATCGTTTAACCTAATTGATGTTGCTCCGATTGTTGCATGGATTAATAAACTGTCTGTTTGAGTTTTAAGTGCACAAACAAATTTTTTAATGTAAGCTTCAATTTTATTAAATGAGGTATGGGGCAAAATTACAGCAAATTCATCTCCACCCCACCTGCATATTATATCACTTGTGCGTGAGTTGTTTGTTAAGAAAGTAGCAAATCTTTTTAATACTTTGTCTCCTTTTAGGTGGCCATATGTGTCATTTATTTGTTTAAAACCATCTATATCCAACATACAAAGAGAAAATATGTGCCCATAACGCTCAAACCTGCATATTTCTTTATTTAAGGCATCTTCAAAATATCTTCTATTATAAAGTTTGGTTAAGTGGTCTTTGTAAGCCATATCTATAAGATTGTCGACCATTGCATAATATTGGTTCAAATTAGCATGTCTTTTTTCGATTTCGCTGCATATACGGCTTAAAAATTGCACATAAATATCCACCTGATTTTGCATTGTACACCTCAAATCTATATTTGATTGCAAAAGTATATAAAAATTATTTTGATAAATCAATAAAAAAATGATAAAATTTAAAAAATGTTTGAATTAAAACATGTAAGTGTGGAAAAAAATGGTAAAAAAATCATAGAAAATGCAACATTTAAGCTTGAATACTCTGGATTGGTATGGCTTAAAGGTGCATCGGGTAGTGGAAAATCAACAATTTTAAGAATAATGTGTGCCTTAGAGAAACCATCCAGTGGCGAAATTTTTTATAAAGGTTTATCAATTTATGAATTTGACATTCCTGAGTTTAGGTCAAAGTGTATTTATGTACCTCAAATGCCTATCCTTGGTCAGATGAATGTAATGGATTGTATTAGATTGCCATTTAGTTTTAAGTCCAATGCAAATAAAATTTTTGATGATAAAAAACTGAATGATCTACTTGAATATTTTGAATTACAGGATGTTGCAGAAAAAGACGTTACTCAACTTTCAGGTGGTGAAAAGTTGCGCATTGCAATTATAAGAGCTTTATTGCTTGATCCCGAGTGTTTATTGCTGGATGAACCCACAAGTGCCCTTGATGCTAAAATGGAGCAAAAAACATTACAATTATTAAAATCCTTATCCGATAAAAAACTTATAGTAAGTTCTTTTCACACAGAATCTATAAAAGTATTTTGCACACAAAAAATTGAAATTAAGGATCGTTATGCAATCGCAAGTTGAAACTATTTCATTAGTGCAGCTTATTATATCTTACTTCATGCTTTTTGTAGCTTTTTTTGTTAATTATACAGAAAACTTGAAGTTAACAAAAGATATTATATATTCGTTTGCCAGAATGAGCATTCAACTATTGTTAATTGGATATATTCTAAAATTTATATTCCAGATAAATAACGCGTTTGTCATTTTAATCTATTATGCTATAATGGTTTTGTTTGCAGCAAATATCGTCAAAGAAAGAACAAAAGTAAAATTTGCACATGCAAATATAATTATATTTGGTGCTATTTTTATAGCAGGGTTTGTTGTTACACTTTTTATGTCTTTTGTTAGTATTGGTCTTAAAAATCCATTTGAAGCAAGATATTTTATACCATTAGCAGGCATGATTGTTGGAAATTCAATGAATTCTACAACGATTGCAATAGAGCGTTTTTTTAGTGAAATGCACCAAAACAAACAATATATAGAAGAATTACTTTCGCTTGGTGCAACATCCAGAGAAGCTACCAGCGAATTTAAACAAAAAGCTTTTCGCTCAAGCCTTATGCCACAACTTGCAGGTGTTAGCGCTATGGGTATTGTTAGCCTTCCCGGTATGATGACAGGTCAAATACTTTCTGGCGTAAACCCAATAGAAGCTGTAAAATACCAGATGATAATACTTATTGCCATTAATACAGCAATTTGTCTTTCGGTATATATATTACTTTCTTTTGAGCAAAAGAAATTTTTTAACTCTTTTACTCAACTAAACATTTAAAAAATCCTGCGGTATTTCATAGTGCATATTGTCTATGTCTAGTTCAAGATTTTCAAGCCATGCATAAAACTTTTCTATATTTTCTTTGCCTTTTATAAAAGCACCGTGCTGGGGAGCAATGAGATCTATATCCAATTGTTTTGCCATATTAATCCATTTTTGAATCGCTATTTTGCTTGACATATATCTTTTGTGAAAACCAATCATATATTGAGTATGATTTTCAAAATTATCCACATATATATAATCCTGACCCAAAGATGCACCAAGGTCGCCGCTATATAGAATTTTAGATATTGGAAAATTTCCTGGTGAATGTAAAAAATGAGCGGGTAATATGTAGAGCTCGCAATTCTCAGTCAGTTTTATTTTAGCGCCTTTATCGTCAATCCCAATTAATTTATTTACAAATAGCGAATCAACACCAATATGAGGCAAAAACCTTATCCATAAATTTGAAATTAATGCTTTTGTTTTTGGTAATGTCATTAGCCAGCCGTTGATTGCAGACACAATATCAGGATCCTGATGGGACAAAAAAATATATTCAATGTTACCAATACCACTTATTGCGCCAATTTCCGTCAGAACATGTTTAAATACTTTATGACCTCCTGGATCCAATATAATACTTTTTTTGTTATCAACAATTAAATGAACATTAGCTTGCACCATCTGTCCTCTACCAAAATCCTCAAGTAATATGTTTTGATGTATACCATTTGAAAATAATAATGTATTATTACCCATACAAATCCCCCCTGTATTTTATTAAATTTAATAACTATTTTAGTTTAATTTTTTTTACTAAATTTGTCAAGTTTTTTTATAGTTTATTTTTCAGGAGATTTAGTCATCAGATTCTTTAAAAGTTAACGCTTTTGTAATAACGAAAACATAACAAATTATATTCAAAGCTTATAAAAAAATATTAGATTGCCAGCAAAGCCAATACCTAGCTTACAGTAAGACGCCCGTAATTCCCTTCAAAACGGGAAAGAATGCAACCCACTAATTGGGCAACAGTAGTATTTATGGTTATTGTGTCGTAATTCCCTTCA
>ERZ1669250.731-NODE-731-length-13109-cov-3.275931_pt1 | contig 13109 bp, 14 predicted proteins | sample MGYA00579295_ERZ1669250 | MGnify/ENA primary metagenome ERZ1669250 (study PRJEB41166, sample SAMN08046056) | hot springs metagenome | biome: hot spring; feature: acid hot spring; material: thermophilic sediment; isolation source: thermophilic sediment from acid...
CAGAACGAGGCCACTACGGCGCAACAGCAGCAAGAGGCGGATCAGTCCAACGCTTCGGGTGCGCCTACCGCACAACTGCAAGCCACTTGGGAGGCGGCGGCGAACAGCTACGGAAATAGCGCAAATCAGGATGACCAGGCGGACCAGGCGGCTACCAATGCGGCCAACCAGTACACCCAGACGGCCAATGCAGAAGAACAGCAGGCGGAGGGGGTTGCCGGTAACGATGGGGTCGATACCGCTGAGGAAAGCGCAGGGACGGATGCGGCGGACGCTGCCCTCAACGCCATTCAGCAGGCTACCGGTGTTCAACAGGGACAGTCTCTGCCCGGATCCTAGCATGCCGTGAATTCTATTCATGGACTAAGCACTGCCAGCCTCGCCTAGAGCGGGGCTTTTTTGTGATTAATATATATTAATCAAAGTTATATCTGAAACGGCATTTGCTCTTGCCCCGCCTTGCTTTTTGCCTATCAGTAAAAACTCTCTATTGACTTTTTTTGATTGATATATAATAATCAAGTCAGGCGAATGGCACAGGAGAGCAGGAAAATGATTCAACAGGACGACTCGATGAACCCAAACCACAAGGAAGCTCTGGAGAATGAAGCGGCGTTGCTGCGCATACAGCACGAGGCCGCCAAGGCTGCGCATGAGGCCGCCATGTCCTCCGTGGAAACGGAGACGGTTCAGACCCGTGCACGGGATGAACTGCACGCCTATATCAAGGCGGTCGCTGGTTTCTACTTCGGCAGCATGTCCGGGTTTCACAAGGTCATCGCCAAGCATTACTTGGAGGAAAAGCCTTGGACACGCCCTGGGTGGGCTTGGTTGTTTCCCAAGAGTACCTATAGCTACGCTGGTGGCGTCAGCACGGCAAAAGGTGGCTGGAGGCAGTATAACATCACTTTGCCGGTAGATATTGCCAAGCAGATCCGAGAAGCGCATGCCAAGGTACAGGCGGAAAACCCGCAGATCAGTCTGGCGTCATTCTTGTACACGATGCTGGTGTGGGCGGTGGCAAACTACTTCCCACCAAAGAAGCGGGGCATCGAGGGTGCGAAAGAAACCGAGCACGTCAGCCGTAAGGTTTTGGGTTAAGGAGACCAGCATGAGCAAGAATCTCGAAATCGAATACCGGGCAGTGGGCGACATTCATCCGGACCCGGACCAGCCTCGCCGTGAGTTTGATGCCGACGCCATCAAGGAACTGGCGGAAAACATCCGGGCTGTGGGACTGATCAACCCCATTGCCATCAAGCCGGACGGCACCATCATTGCAGGTGAGCGACGCTGGAGGGCTTTCCGAGACGTGCTATCCCGTGCGGATAAAGAGAGGTTTGGGCAAATACCGGTCATCGTGCGTGCGGATTTGGCCCGTGCCGATGCCGTGGTTCAGCTCAAAACCGCTCAGGTAGCGGAAAACCTGCTTCGGAAAGATCTTTCCGCCGCTGAGATCGGTGCTGCCCTTACCCACCTCAAGATGGACGAAGGCAAGAGCGAGACGGAAATCGCCAAGATGCTCGGCAAGACGAAGGCGTGGGTAGAAAGCTATCTTCGGTTCTACTATCTGCTCAAGATGGGCAACTCCATGTATGCGGAAGCCATCCAATCTGGTCGGATAAACGATCCGACTACACTGGATAAGTTTGCCGAACTGCCGGATTACCTCCAACAGGCCCTATTGGATAACCGCTCCCGCTGGCAGATCGAGGCGAGCAGCATCCGTATGGCGAAGGCTTGGCAGGAAGCCGTGGAAAAAGGTGCATACACGAAAGAAGAGGTGACGGCTTTCATCTTGGATCCGGATAAAATGCTGGGAGACTTGGTGTCGGTCGGCTATAAGCTGTTGAACATGAACTCGCTGTTGCGCAGCGTGAGCACGGAAGCCCCAGAAGAGACGCACACGGCTGAACTGTTGGGAATGGTCATGGCGGTGGATGGCGTGAACCTCGATTCCTATCGAAATGATGCGTTGGTGACCATGCCATCGATCGAGAGAGGGGAGGAGATCGCCAATCTGCCGATCACGGATAACCCGGCTCTCCGTGAAAAAATCATGGCGGATATTCAGAAAGAGCGTGACAGCATCGGCAAGCGCCGACAGAGCGCCAGCGACAACGCTTTTGTAAACATCGTGTTCAAGGCGAACAAGATGCAGCGACTGTTGGACAAGATGGGCGTGGAGGTGCCAGAGGACGAATCCTCACCGTTGGCTTTGCGCTTGCGCCAGGCGTTCATGACGTGGGTGAATGAACAGGTCGGGGAGGAAGTCGTAGAATAGGGTATCAACTGGGCTTGCCCGACTTTGCACCCATTCCGCTTTATTTGGAGGCGAGTCGGGTCACCCACTCCAGCAGATCCGCCTTTCGCCACCCCTTGGCTTTCGGTCCAAGGCGCACGGGGGCGGGAAATGTTCCGTCCATAACACGGCGGCGTATGGTGGCTGGACTGAGCTTGACCATAGCGACTACTTCCGGCTCTCTCAAGATCAACGGTTCCTGCATGGGGTTTACCTCCTGTTCCCTGCAGAGACCTTAACATGTACACCCAAGATAAGTCAATATCGGCAGTGCCTCCTCGTCTGGAGAAACTCCGCAACTGCATCCTAAATAGAGTTCGGGCTGACGGCTCGACAGGCGGCGGAAAAACCGTGGGACGTCACTCCACGACCAAGTTCACCAAACGCTCTGCCCATGCCTCCAGCGCATCCCGCTTCTCCTGATCGTAGCTGTATCGGTTGTATATCCGGGTAATCCCGCCCTCCTTGTGGTTGAGTATTCTGGAAATGACCAGTGGTGGAACCCCCATGGACGCCATGTGGGAGGCGGCGGTTCTTCGCAGATCGTGCGGGGTGAACCAAGGTAAGGGGGTGAAGTTCATCTGCCGGGCAACTGCGGCGGATAGCGTGTTGGGGTTCATGGCGTTACCCCGGATGCCTGGATAGCGGGTGCTGGGGAATACGTGGTCGCTGTATCGCATTTCCGCCATGCGGCGCAGAATGTCCAAAGCCAACGTAGACAGGGGTATCCGGTGGGCCAGTCCGTTTTTCGTCCTTTCCGCTGGCAAGTTCCACCAGTCCCCCTCGATCTCGCTCCATTTCATGCCCGATACTTCTCCGGGGCGTTGTGCCGTGACCAGTATCATGCGCAATGCCATCGCCGTAGAAAGCGGCAACCGCTCACGGGCTCCCGGGTCGGCATATACCGTCCAGAAGATCTTGATCTCTGGGGCAGATAGCACCCGATCCTTGGATACCGGCGTGTGCGGTTGCGTCATCCCGGTCAGGGGGTTCGCCTGCAAATAGTCGTTTTCCACCGCCCAATTCAGCATCTTCCGAACGACGCTCAGAATCATGTTGGCCGACATGGGCACGCCTTCCCGTACTTTTTCCTCCAGAATGGGGCGGAGATTCGCTCGTCGGAATTCGCTCACCAAGATGCCGCCCAACCTCGGCAAGACGTCCCGGTTCAGTATCCGTTCATCCTGCCGCCAGCTTTTCTTTCTGGGCTTCGACCATCGCTCCATGAACTCCTGCGCAAGAGTCTGGATGGTCATTTGTTCCAAAGCAAAGGCGGGCGTAGCGGCAGGGTCTACTCCATCGGCCCGCTGTTCCCCATATTCCGCCGCTTTGATGCGGGCATCCGACAAGGATAGGGCGGGGTACTTCCCCAAGGTAATCTGCCGGTCTTTGCCGTTGATCTTGGTGCGATACACGAAATACTTGGATCCGCTGGGCTGCACCCGAATCAACAGGTTTCCACCTCCATAGTTTGCACCATCGGAAATGTCGTATCGTTTGTCTTTCGGCTTGAGATGCTGAATGGCACGGTCGGTCAACGCCACAACGTAGTCTCCTCCAGTTCTCCGGCATGGTTCCAATTTGGTTCCGCTTTCAGGATGACATAGAGGGGTAACTGATGACAAGTAGTGACGAAATATGGAAAAGCGTGGTATTGTATAATCAATAGGTTATGATGCTTATGGATAACTTGTGAAGGCTTTGGAAAGTCAATCAGTGTTTATACGATATAATTCTTATGTAGGCGATTTTTATTTGTTTTATCATGAGGTTGCTGTCCGTGAAATAGCCAAGGTTCCACTTTTGGTTACACATTGGTGATGGGCTGTGGCGTGGCTGCACGTTTTGACCGGAGGGCTGTGGGGTGATTGATGGGTTCGTGCTGGGCGGGTCGGAATTGATGGATCCGGTTGCCGCAATGCAAGAATTGGCGTCAGTGTTCTCTGGTGATCCAGACGATCTACCCGATCTTCGCCTGCGCATGTTGGACGATCCCTGCTTTGCCCTGGAAATCGCCACACACGAGGCTGCACATGCCTTTTGGGGGTGGCGTCTGGGCATGCCTCTCAGAAGCGTTTCGATTCTTCCACCGGAAACAGAATTCGACTTCGCCCAAGCGGAACCAAAACGAGACAAGTATTTGAAAATACTGAAACACCGAATATCGACAAGCATGGATAGCGTGTTCTGGTCGATGCCAAGTTTTCCAGAACTAATGAGTATGGGCGATGACCGTTTTTTTGATTGGCTGGGAAAGGTCAGGCCGGACTATCCGGAGGAAATGTACAAAAACACGTATCGTTACAAGACGATCTGTGCCTCACCAAAAATGATTCCCGTGCACTTCCCGAGCGTTGGGACGATGCGTCGAATCGTCTGGACAGAAGACAACCCTCTGTACCGACCGCCCACCGCTTTGGATCTTGCCATTATGTCCGCCATGGTTCCTGTCATCGGTCCGTTTTATGGTAAAACGTGGGCCAGCATCCGCAGTGTAGATCCCGATGCCGAGATAGCCTCTTTTACCGATTGGCTGCGCATGGACAAACCTACAGACTGCCATTATCTACACAGTTACCATGATAACTTCAGGGATCGCTTTCTCTGGCACACCAGCCTGAAAATGACTGAGGATTGCGGCGGCGGGGGCGACTACAGAGATATGCTGTTTTCTGAATGGCTCACCCCCGCACCGGATACAGACGAGGAAAATCTACTGGTCATCGAGAGTCTATCCGGTATGAGTCTTCAGGATGTGGTGTTGGCTACCTTTTTATCCCCATTCAACATTCTGCACCCGAACAAGGCGCAAATCGTGTTTGCCATCGATGGCCTCGCTCAGGCCCTGTTGGAAAGCAATAGGCCAATCGGCGGGACTGAAGCCGTCCACATTCTACAAAAACACGCTGGCCTTTATAAAAAGATGGAAAACTCGCCCAAGTCGGAACATACCCCATCTTTTCTTGCGGCAAGGCGATGGGCTGAACTGTACGAACAGCATATCAACCGACATTTGTCCTTGATTCTCTCCAAGCAATTCAAGGACGCAGGAAGAGGCTTCTGCCAAGCCATAACGTACTTCAACGATCCCCAATGGACACCGGTGGTGGCCGAGACAGCTTATGCCAAATATCGACATGAAAACTGGTTCACATGGACGGATAAACCGTTCAAATCTGGAAGACTGACAGAATCGTTTAGAGTTCCTCCGCCTCTTTGAGCCGGTTTACCCGTTCTTTGCTCAAGGGCTTTCCCGGCCACATATATCCGGCCACCGCCCGGATGCCGTCCAGAACGGCGTCTCGTCCAATCAACCGGGCTGCAAATTGATTCGCCCGCCGCTCCTGACGACTCCGATAAGATCCAAGCCCAAACACGAAAACGCTCTCCCATACCAGCATGAACACCCAGCTAAACGCATGGGTTTTCGGGATCGCCCACAATACCGTGCTGCCTACCACCAAGGAGAACCAGGACAAAAACATCTTCCAGCTATCCCTGTGCCGGAAATGTCCCAATTCGTGAGCCAAAACATAGCGTTGAACAGATTCCGGCATGGAAAGCACCTTGGGGTGAATCAGAATGGTCCCCAAGATGCTCAGTCCCGCTCCGCTACAAAACCGAGTGACCACCAGACGGGGGTGTTTGTGCATCCCCGCCTGGCGGATCAGGCTTTCCAATATCAAGGAAACATCCCGCATGGTTCGACGATCAGGCTAGTCCTTTCCCCTTGCCTAGTTCATTTTTTGGCGTAAGAGCCGTCGAAGAGAACTCGGTCGCTCCCGGTTTCCGCATGCCTCCCAGGAAGTCCCCACGTTCTGCCTGTAGGTGCTCCTTACTTAAGGCTACCTTGTAAAACCCGCTGCCTACCCCGTTGTCGATAATGGCGTACCGATGGTGTTTGACGCCAATCGATACACCAAGCACCTTGCGCTCTTCGTTTTTGTCAATAAATGCCTTGATACGCCCCGATACTGCTTTTGGGTCGTCCGCACCCATTTCCCGATGTATCCCCTTGGGAAGCTCACCCCGATCCAACAGGTAATTTCCAGCAGCATGCCTCAGATCGGGCGACACCACGGGCGACCCGGACAATCCCAAGGCAACCGCTTTCACGTCGATCATCTCGCCCAGATCCCGCATAACCGCTTCCGCACGGACCACACTTCCCCTTTTGTGCGACTCTGCCCATATATCCTGCGGCACCTTTTTTGCCATGTTCTTCCCGTACAGATCAAGTTCCTTTTGGAACTGCTGTACGTCTTTCAGAAAGTCTACGCCCGCCCCCTCCATCTTGTCTGCATGGGACAATCCTTTTGCCAGCGTTTTCACCTCTTCCGATATCCTGTCTGCATAGTTGGCCGCCACGTATGCAGTATCCTCCACGTTTCCGGTAAACGTGACTTCCGCATGGCTCAAGTCTTCCCGCAATTTGGCGAAAGTCTCAGACATGTCTTGTTTGTACCCATTCACCCACGGAGTGTCTTTTTCCGATACCGCAAAGTGCTTTTCCAAGTTCTCCAAAGACTCTTTCAACCCCATGACACCACCCCTTATCTATATGCCCCAAAGCGGGGATCAATACGACACCCGTACTACTCTCTCTTTAGTCCACAGCGGTTTTGCATACCCCAAAACGTTTCTCAATGACACCGGTCCATAATAGGTGCTGTCGTAGGCCAGTGGGTTTTGTGCCCACAGCCACACTTGCCCATTCTTTATTACATGACGCCCCCATTGAACATCCATTGGACGGCCCAATGGGTCCACGGTGTGTGGGGCACTATCCGGTAGCTCGTGCCCATCCACGTAAACGCCCTGTTTCTTAACCACCACGGTTTGCCCTGCGGTTGCCACGATCTCCTTCAAAAAAGGTTCGGCGTGATGGTAGCAGGGGGAATCTGGCCATCGCTTGTCATAGCCCCTTGCCAAAGCCAAGGAAGCGGCAGAGGCTGGCGGGCATACCCGAACGATTTGTCCATCCCTTGCGGGGTTTTTGGGCAAAGCGCCCGGCGTTTCCCGCAAGTACAAGCCCAGCGGAAGGCAGTCACTCTGCTCGTTCAACAGGAAAGCGTTGCTGGCTGACCATGCCGTAGTCATCGTCAAACTGCCGATCGCCATCAAGGTGAGTGCTGTTTTGGGTTTGAATCGTAGTCTCATGCTCCCCTCCTCAACCCTGTCAGTTTCACCACCCCGACAAAGAGCACGGATAGCGCAAGGATTGCGTTCTCTTTCACGCACAAGAACACGCTAAACACCACCCAAGCAAACAACAAGTAGTTTAGCGTGGTAAAAGATCGTCCGCTCTGTACTTGCTCTAAAATCTCTCGCACTGCACGATCCGTTTGGTATCTGCGCACGGACCCCTCCGTGATCCAGCCGGTCTTGCCCAAAACCAGCCACCCAGACCTGCGCCCTGATACAACATGCACCACTACCCCAGATCGGTTCAGGGCTTCGTCTTGCAACGTTTTCGTTGTCCTATCCATGGGTGTACCGGAAACCCCAGTGTGCATAGCCGGGCATGCGGGCTTGCTCAGGGCTTTGGTTTACCATCCAGGCTGGTGGGCTGCCTACGGTAATAAATGGGCTGGACATGAACGGAGACGGCGCAGATTGCCGTACAACTACCGCATACGCTGGAGTGTACGGGACGGATCCCCCTACCGCCGTTCCATGCAAGACCGCCTTGGAGTATCCCCAATCTCCGCCATAGCTACCAGAGTTGTAGGCGCTCAGGGCCGCCATCAGGCGTGAACCTCCCGTGTACCCCTTGTTCTTTGCCCCTCGCCATGCCCATGAAAAAATGGCTGCACCAGATCTTACATTGGTACAAGGGTCAAATACCTGTGGAACGCTCAACCCCAATTTTCCCAGATTTTCGGAATCTACCTGGGACAACCCCATATCCACCTTGTAACCCATCCGAATATAGTGGATCGCCGCCGCCACCGCAGCCGCCTTGCTCGGGAATACCATCGATCCGTTGGGCAGTCCGTTGACATTGATCGCCCACGGGTTTCCGCCGCTCTCGTGCGCCACAATCAATGCCATCAACTCTGGAGCCACTGGACCACTGCATTGCTGTACGACTTGTTCGGCATTAATCATCATGGTCCGCTACCTCCACGCTGCCATCCTCCATCAAGGTTGTATCATCACTGGAAGTTTCCTGCCTAACGGCATTCATGATCTCTTCCAGTTTTTTATCCAATTCGTCCGCTTTTGGCTCTCCCTCTGTTGTAGGCTTGTCTTCCTCTTTTGGGGGAACCGTTCCTTGGTTTTTGTCTTTCTGTGCTTCCATGGCTTGCGCTGGCGGTTTCGTTTCCGTCGTCGCTGCCGATTGTTCAGGCGAATTCAACATGCGTTTCACCAAGTCCAGCAAAGACTTTCCAGATGCGATCAGGCGTTCCCCCTCTTCCACCAATTTGCTCGCATGGTATTTCACGTCCAGCAGGGTATCGCTGACTGGCGGAGCAGGCATCAGCGACCTCCGGTTGAAGGTTTCATCCTTGAAGTACAGGATTTGCCGACCAAAAATGGGGTTAGCCCCGGCTATGAAAACCAAGGAGCATCCCGCCTCGACGATTCGTTCCTTTTCCTCTCCGTTTTCTAGGTATTTCTCCTTTTTGGCGGCAGGCAGCCGCATGGCTTCGTCCGGAGTAATCAGGGGGCGGGCATGGTACTGGTCGGACTTGCTGATTTGGTTCAACCCATCCAGACTGCTTGCTTTCCCGCTTCGTGATTCCGTTTCGTGCAGCAACGTCTGATTGCCAGCCATCTTGGAGATTTCTTCACCCGTGCCGATCGTTTTTGGGGCGAAAAAGACCTGTACATGGCAGTTTGCGGATATGGATTCATCGTGCCCATACGCATCCTGTGATCGCAACTGTCCGAAGTCCTGAATGATGATCAGCATTTTGATGCCGTACCCCGCCAAAAAGGCGATACTGGTCTGCACGATGGACAGCTTTCCCAAAGACGGGAACTCGTCTATCAGGAACAGCAGGCGATGTTTGTTCGGGCTAATGCCCCGACCGTTGACTATCTCGATCTTGTCTTTCGTAAGTGTCCGTAGAATTTGATTGATTAACAAGCGTACCAAGGGGCGCAAGCGATCCGCATCAGACGGGGGCACTACCAAGTACAGCGTTACCTTGTCCTTGTTGTTAACCAGGTCATCGATCTTGAAGTCACTCTTGGATGTGTTTGCCGCCACAATCGGATCCCGATACAGCGTCAAAAAGGACATGGCCGTCGAGATGACGCCCGAACTTTCGTTCTCGGCCTTGTTCAGCATTTCCTGAGCTGCTTCCGCCACCACCGGGTGTGTTCCATCCTCCCACCCACGGGCACGCCATACCTCTTCGTTTTTGATATGTGGTCCGTTGATCATGTCCTCGAAGGTTTTGCGGACAGATTGTCCTGGGGTGGACAGCAGACTGGCTACGCCTCGCAGCGTTTTGTCCTTGCAGTCGTCCGAATACAGCACGTGCAAAATGGATCCGACCAGCAAAGCGTGTCCGGTTTTGGCCCAATGGTCGTTCAAACCTTTTCCATCGGGGTCTACGATCATGGTGGCGATGTTCTGAACGTCTTGAACCTCGTAATCCGTTCCGATGCGGATTTCCTCCAGAGGGTTAAACCCACAACTGCCATACATGGCTGTCGGTTCAAACTTGAGCACTTTCTGACCGATCGATTTTCGCCAACCGGATGTCAAACCCCACAGTTCTCCTTTCAAGTCGTACACCACAGCACAATGCCGCCAAGAGAGGAGGGTAGGGAGTACGATGGAGACGCCTTTACCTGATCGTGTGGGAGCAATGACCTCGATATGCTCCGGCCCATTATGCCGTAGATATGCCAAGCCCCCGCTGGGAACCGGAAATGCACCAAGGTACACGCCGTCTGACTGCTCCAACAAATTCGTTTCCCGCACATCCTCAATGTCGGCCCAGTGTGCGGATCCGTGTATGTCCAGCTTGCGCTTTCTAAACTTTCGATCGCTCTTGCGCTTGAATGCCTTGTACAGGCCATACCCGGCCATGGCAGAAAACACCTGTATGCTTGCATATATCGCCAAGGTGTTGCCTGCATTCCACGGCAGCCAGTCCAAGGGTGCCCACGGCCAATACATGCCACCCCTTATCCAGCCAACAACTCCGGTCGGGAATCCGGCCTTTTGCGCTACGTATTCAGCGCCCACCCACGAACCAATAAGGTCGATCAGAAGCGCCCCACCGATAGCCTTGCCCAACACTGGCTTGGGCTTGGCATCTGGCAGGTTCGCCATCACGTTGCCGCTGGCGACTTTTGGCTTTTGCGATAGCAGAGGAATGCGCATTTCAATTCCTTTTCAATTCCTTGGGCGGGACTGGTTTGGGTTGTAAGAAGCGTACACGCCCCCTACGGCCAAGCCGTTGTTCATTTGCGGGAAAGCCACTTGGGAGATGGCCTGCATAAACTCCGTAGTGCGGGGCACATACCGAAAAACGATCGTTTGCCCGTCACCGGTTTTCACCGATACGTGCCCGTACCCGAATATCAATCCAGACATGGGGCGGGACATGTTTACATCCCTGATGCCATAGAGCGGCACCTCGTTGATGTTAAAACCATACTGACTGGTTACCATCAACCGTCTGGGGGTCAACACAATGACCTTGGTCATGTAGCTGATGTACGGACTCGCAAAAGCAAACACGCCAGTGCACAACCCCATGATCATTCCTAGGGCTTCCATACCCGGCTTCAACATGTGTCCCTGGATGCCGTATTGCCCCAACCACCAAGCACCGAAGGACAAACCAACGCCAAGAACGGAGGAGATGAAAGCTGCCGGTAAAAGGCGGTAGGGGGATTGCACGGCGATATATAGTGGTTTTTCGCCAGGCAAAAGATTCTTTCTGATCGTGTTGGCGACGTATCCTAGCATGCGGCTCTCCTTGCGGGCTATGTCGTGATGTTATGGTGTGCGCCGATAAAGTCAATACACGCCAGTTACAGGGAGGGACCACCCATGGGGTACAAGCCCAACCCGAGGCTTTCCCGCTCCAGCTTGCGCTCCCGTTCCATTTTCTGCTCTATCTTGGTGACGTGTGCTTTCCCGTTTTTGTAGCGTATTTGCGCTGTCTCACCCCCAGACGTTTCCCGATCCATCCGTGCGGTCTCATGGCGGATGAATTTGTCCCCATGGTCTTGCACGGCGTACCGGCTTTCATCGCCGTTTTGCTTGCCGCCCACCATCTCCCCGGTGTAAATGCCGTGGCTGATGTTGGGTGGTTCCGTGCGGGCCTCCAGCGCAGCCCGGCGCACCACAGGATTGTCGTCTGTCAACAATTCACGAACCTGTTTGTGCGAGAGCGGTACGGACTTGTCTAAAGCCAGCTTTGCCCTTTCCATCGGGTCTTTCGGTAGTTCTTTTGGTGGAGACTTCGTTTCCTTGTTTCCACCAAACAAGTCCTCTAGCTGCTTCTTAACGTCCTTCGCCTTGCGGAACGCATCCGCATAGCTTTCCTCGCCCCTGACAAGTCCGACCAGGTGCAGGTTTAGCGTGTGTCCGTCATTCATGTTTGAAGCCTCCTGCTGAACTATCGGCTCAGAGCAATCGCCCAGGCGGGGGCGTTCTTTCCGTCTTGCTCAACCAGTTTTCGTAAGTTTGCCCTTGCCCTCTCGTATTTTGCCAAGCCATGCAACTCCTGCTCGCCCCCCTTATCACCGGCAGCCTTGGTGTTTTCAGGCTGGATGCGGGGTGGCGCTTGGGTTTGGGTCTGTACAGGAGAGCGTCTCTGCTCTATCACGGGGGGCTGTGGAGCAGGTGCTGGCATCCCTACCTCGGACATCCTCGCTTCCTTTGCCCACTGAAACGCCGCTTGGTCATACTGATACCGACGGGCTTCCGGCGTGTCGCACGAAAGCACGTCATACGCCATCCGGGTCAGATTGGCCTCCTTGCTGCCCTCCGGCAAAATCTTCAACTTCAAGTCCACCAAAGCACGGAGATCGGCAATCTTGATGTCCGGAGGAACGCCGAGCACCTCACAGGCTTGCATAATCAAAGGCTTGCTTGACATATCCAGGTTCTCCCCATACTGCCTACCTTAATCTTGGTTTTGCCGAGACAGCCAGTCGTACAGCTATCCTCGGGACTTCCCCTGTCCCAGCGCCTGTTCAATCGTTCGGTTTCGGAAAGCAAACTCGGATTGCAGATCCTTTCGGGATATGCTTATCTCATCCCGATCCCGTATATGCTCCAATTTTTCCGCAGATACCTTGTCCAGTACGACCAGTTTGCCTTTTTCGTCTACGAGGGCCAACCCGTCCCCCGCTTTGTGCGCACGGCCAGTAAACTGTCTGAGGCTTTCCACTGGGACGGACATACCTTTGAGTCTGTCAGGGGAAATGCCGTCCTCCAGCATGCCCTGTACCATCGCCGCCTTTTCCGGTCCTGCGGGCTGCAACTGAGCGGCCTGTATCCGGTTCTGCGTCAACAACTCCGCCATTTGCGCCTGCAAGGCCGCAATCTGCTTCGATTGTTCCGACGCCTGCGCCTGAATCCTTTCTGCTTCTACCCTGGGCACGGATCTATCCATTGCCTGCTTGTTTGCCTTGAACATGGATCTCACCTTTTCCCCGATAACGTTGCGCACCTTGTCGCCTTTTTCGGCAGCCTTTACCAATACATGCTTACCATAATTGCCAACGGCCTCGGTTAGGGTATGCGCCGCTTTGATCACGTCTGTCCAAGCACGGGCTACCTCCGCCGAAGGGGCGGACTTGGCGGCATCGATGCTGGCGTCCAGCC
>ERZ1669250.732-NODE-732-length-13105-cov-32.152874_pt1 | contig 13105 bp, 13 predicted proteins | sample MGYA00579295_ERZ1669250 | MGnify/ENA primary metagenome ERZ1669250 (study PRJEB41166, sample SAMN08046056) | hot springs metagenome | biome: hot spring; feature: acid hot spring; material: thermophilic sediment; isolation source: thermophilic sediment from acid...
ATAGAGGCGATCCGCACCTTAACTTTTACTTGAAGTTCTTATTTGACCAGCATCATAAAACATAGGCGAAGCTTTTTATATAATTCTACAACATAAACCGATTGTCTTTAGACATTAGACAACATTTTATTAGCCTTTTTCCTAAAAACTGCATGCAATAATTTTTAGCTAAACGAGAGGATAAAGTAGCTCTGGGGCTTCAGTTTTTTCTCTGAATTTGATATAATAAGTTTTTTCGTGAACCATTTTTACATTTTTTACGCATTCCCTAAAGGCCGAAAGATCTTTTAGTTGGACAGCAGGATCGATCCTAAACCTTATCCTGCTGTCCACGCTTTCTATGAACTTTGCGATTTCTACCACTTCATTGCAGTCTATAAGCGTAGGAAAATAAACAGTTTCGGCGACAACCTTTTCAGGTTTTCCGTATCTCTTAAAGTTTTCAACAACCTTTTGGTTATCCATCCCTGTAAGCCTTATGTGTTTCGCTCGATCCAGCGCCTTAATACTGAAAGTTATCCCCTTCGCAAGCTCAAAAAGTTCGTCGCTAAGCAACTCTCCATTTGTTATCAACCATGATTCTATATTTTCTTTTTTTAAGGATCTCATTAAGTCTGACAACATTGGATCCTGAGTGGGTTCCCCTCCACCTAGAAAAACTAAGCTAACTGAGTTTTCTTTGAGAATTTTAACTGTTTCTTCAATACCAATGTACTTTATGCCCTTTGTTTTGAGCTCAGCTCGCACATGTGCTGATAACGATGAGCACCACATGCTGAGATTTCTCACGCAATAAAGGCAGTTCCAGCTGCATACATCGAACATTAAATAAGCGCTACCGTCTTTGAATTTAACTATATGATAAACGTAGCTCACGAGTTCTTAGTTTTTATTGCTACTTTTATGCTTTAACTGAAAAAAGAGCATTAAAAAGATCTTTTTACAAGATCAGGCCTTAAAACTTAATTCAAACGAATTCTCTTTTGCTCTTCGAATTCAGAAATCTTAAAGCCCTTCGTAAAAGATTTAAAGTTTTAAGCATCCGGAGTTACAACCATGTATTCTCAAGTAAGCCCAAGTTAGATCCTTAGCTTTACTTTGGTAAAGCTCGTTTCATTATGGGTTCTTCTGATTCTATTAAGGAAAAAGTTATAGAAATTGTTCATATGGGTTACATACACGGAGAAGGTTTGTTGCAGAGGGTAAAACGACACCTAAAGCGGCTTTAAGCTTTAACGGCATTCATGTTGATAGTAAAGAAGCTGTAAAAAAGGTCAACGGAGCATTTTACATATAAAACCTCTAAAAACCTTATAATCTTTTAGGATATTAAAGGATTAACTTTTAACTTTCCATTATAATTGTTTTCAGGATTGATGGATTTGGTATTGTGACACTGGCGTATGCAAGTTGTCTCTCGAGTACTTTTAAATCTAAATCATGATGATACCTGTAATAATTAAGAGATCCTTCAACAAGCCCATAGGGAAGTCCTAAAAGGGCTGAATACGCAAATGCGTAGCTCCCCCTGTTTTTTTCGTAAAGATTTAAGCTTTTGTAAAAATCCTTTTTGAACCGCTCTATGATGTTTCCTTTTAAAGAAGAATGTGCTGATAGTGTGCAACAGTAGTGTTCCATTTCGCTGTAGTTATAGGCTTCACGCATCCCTTCCGCTCTTAGTATGCCAGCAAAAGGCTCCCATACAGTTATAGCGTTTGCCCTTCCTTTTAAGTAATCGTCTATAGCTTCCCTCGGGTCGTCAAAATAGTTTACTTGTGCAGGATCCCTTATTATAGAACTATTAATTGCAGTTCTTAGTATCATTTCCATCGTAGAGAGCCTACTGCTCAGAGCTTTAGGTTTTTCACCACTTACGTTGCTGAAAAGGTATCCACCTCCAGACCCTGCTGGTGCAATAATCTTTACCGGAAAGCCTGCATAAGCAAAGAATATTTGTGAAATTGCCGGTGAAATTCCGAAGTCGAGCCTGCCCATCACCAAATCCTTCATTATGCTGATCCCACTGTCATATACTTTTATTTTAAGCTTAACACTCCTTTCCTTTAATATCTTCTTGAGAGGTATTATGTAGCCATACTCAGAGGACCTGATTATCCCTATCGTTAATGATTTTTCATTCACTTTAACGTATGAGCTGAGCGAAATCAAATAGTTCTTCCCTATCTTATGTCTTTTGATAACGTTCCTCTCTTCAAGATCCTTAAGCACTTCAGAAACTCTGCTCTTAGACACGCTAAGCGCTTTGTATATGCTGCTTTGTAACGTCTCACCATTTTCAAGTAGCTTGAGGATTTTTTCCTCTATATCCTTCCTCATCCGAACAAAAGTTCGTAAAAGTTAAATATTAACATTTCCGAACATATGTTCGGAAAAATGGAAGCCCACGGGGTAGAACAAATTCCCAGTAAGGAAAGACATGGCAGGCCTATTTATCAGTTCACTTTATGGTTTTCAAGCAACCTTACAGTTGCAGATTACGCTTTAGGAGCAATACTTATCACTCTAGGTTTATCTTGGTCCTGGGTCTGGATAGCAATAATAATAGGGAACATCTTTGGGGCATTTCTAGTAGGCTACCTAGCTTCATACGGCCCAAGTTTTGGCCTCCCACAGATGATGATATCAAAGATAGCTTTTGGTAAGAAGGGAAACACGCTGTTTTCGGCTGCACAATGGATAAGCACTTTAGGTTGGTTTTCAGTAAACGCAATAATTTCAGGATATGTTCTCTATTACGCCTATCCTAATCTACCTCTTTCGTTTTTTGTATTTATATCAGCTATCTCTCAGGTAATAATTGCTTTCTTCGGTTATGACGTCATACACAGATCTGAGTATGCACTTTCTTACATACTAGGGTCTTTCTTTATGGTCGTACTTTTGTTAGCAATATTTTCTAAGCCTTCATTGCCTTCCTTTCCGGGATTTAGTCCTCTAAGCTTTGCCGTTGCTTTAGCTACTGTTTTCAGTTACATAATGTCCTGGGCACCTTATGCGAGCGATTATAGCAGGTATCTTCCTGAAAAAGTTAGCAGAAAAAGGGTTATAGCTTATGTAACTTTTGGAGGGGCTTTAGCTTCTTTATGGATGGAAGCCGTTGGAATGCTGGTATCTGCCGCTACAGGAAACTACACGGGTCTCCCTACCGTACTATTGAGCTTTTTAGACAGGTATGGCGCTTTTGCATTAGCTGTATCCGTTATAATGATATTCCTAGGAGCCCTTTCGGCAAACGTGCTCAACCTTTATTCTAACTCGCTCAGCCTTCTCGCACTTTATCAAAAGATAAAGAGAAAACACGGCATAGTGATCGGTGCTGTTATTGGGACGGCTCTCGCCGTAATAGGAGGGCTTAACTTCGTTGGATACTTTGAAGGGTTTTTGTATTTCTTAGATTATTGGATAACCCCATGGATAGGAGTGCTCGCAGGAGCTCTTATAACAGGTAGCTTTTCAGCAAATAAAAATGCCGACGCAGGACTGCTCATGTCTTATTTAATTTCGCTTTTAGCTTCAGTCCCGTTCATGAACCTTCAGGTCGCTACCTCTGGAATGATAAACTTTGTAGGTCCTTTTGCTAGCGTTCTCGGAGGCGCAGATGTAAGCTATTTCGTTTCTTTTGCTCTGGGGCTTTCCCTTTCTATAGTTTTTAAAAGGCTTAGCTTATAACATAAACTAAAAGATCTTTGAATATTTTCATTGCAAGAATCAAAAACTTTTTCTAACCGCAAAACTATTTATACTAAAAATTAATTAAAAATAAAATAAATGCGTATGGTAAAAGAACCACTTGAAATATTGAGCACACCCGGTTATGTCTCACTTATTAAGGGTTCATCAGGAGTTGGTAAAACTTCTTTAGCACTTAAAGCGTGTTCCTTAAGAGATAAATGCACTTACATATCCTACGCAGACCCAGAAAGCTCTCTCAGGGAAAAGATGAAGTTCGTTGCCCCTGATTATAAAGGAAAACTAAACGTTGTAAGCGCTATGAGCGGTTCCGTTGAGACAGTTTACTCTGAGATACTTAACGCTCTTTCAGAAGGCCAGTTAGTAGTTGTTGACACTTTAGATGCGATGTTCTTTGGATTGAAAGACGAAAGCGCTGTAAGGCCTTTCTTACAGCTCCTCTATGGCTCAGTTAAAGGGAAAAGCTCTTCAATGATACTTATAGCGGAAGGCCTGAGCCCTGCTGCCGAGCACATAAAGTTTGTTTCTGATGCTATAATAAGCCTCAGCTTTGAGAACGTTTTGGGACAGAACGTAAGGGCATTAAGGATATTAAAGGACAGGGACCATCCAGTCGAGCAGCCATTATACTATATAACGCTAAAAGAAAAACTCACGATCTTAAAACCTTATCTTTTAACAGGAAAGCCAAGCATCGGTAGGATGGTAAACACTGTTAAAAGGCCGTGGGGAACAGATATAGCTTCAATTAAGTACCTCGGTAACAGGGTACTAACTATACTTGAACCCGAGGTTGACGAAACGATGGCTTCCCTTTACAGAAAGATCGTTGTAGTAGATTACGTAAAGAGAGGTTACAAAGTTAACTACGTAATAGGTCCTAATGAGAACACCGAAAGCTTTCTGGAGGACATGAAAACCCTTTTAGGTAGTACTGACAAAATAAACATAATAAGTTTCAACGCTAAGGATTATCATTATAAAGCTGACAGAATTCCTCGCGCTCAAAAAGTATATGAGCCTAACGTGGTCAACGCTATAAACCTTCTCGCAGAAGAAAGTTTTGCCATCAAGGATCCAGTTGAATACGAAATTTATGTAATGGAGAATTTAAAAAGGGATATAGAATTTAACAGGATAACGACGCTTATGGGATACTCTGATCAGAAAGCAATTAAGGTACAGCTCAAGTACGCGAACTTGGTTAGGAAGATGATCGTTGCTGATGGCTTTCTTTTCTGGAGGAGCATAAAGCCTTTAGGCCCTCTATTCTTTTTGGATATAAAGCCAGAAGAAGGTATGGCTGAATTTATAGAGATGATGTAAATGGAAAAAGAAATAATTAGAAAAATCATTGAAAGTGTGATAGCTGAGCACGGCGGAGAGGCCACAAAAAAGGTGGTGCTTTACCACCTCGAGTACATACTCAAAATTAATCCCGGAGACGCTCTAGAAAGGCCTGAGGACTTTGTAAAAGCTCTTAAAATAATCTACGGAAGCTTTGAGAGCCACATCGAAGCTGAGATATGCAGGAAATTAGCAGAAGAATACAGGGTTGACTACAGTGGGAATAGCATTGTCGAACTTGCAAAGGATCTAAAAAATAAAAGGGCATCAAAATAACGTATTGCTTTTGCGATTTTAAGATGCTTTCTTATGTTGTATTTTTATTTGTTTGCTTATTATTACAAAAATTATGGTTACAAAAAGATTGAAAACCGTTATATCGCCTGTTTCTTTTTATAATATCATGGAGTATGTGAATTTAGGTAAGAGCGATATAAAGGTTTCAAAGATAGGCATAGGGACGTGGCAAGCAAGCGGAGACGCATGGGGACACGACGTCGTCGACGAAAACATAATCAAGGCCATCAAAAGATCTTATGAGCTAGGCGTTAACCTAGTTGACACCGCAGAGATCTACGGGAATGGGCATTCAGAAACTGTGGTTGGCAAAGCACTAAAAGAAATCGGCAGGGAAAAAATGATTGTTGCCACAAAGGTTGCCGGTGCTCACTTAAGGCACGACGAGCTGATAAAGTCTGCAGAGAACAGCATGAAGAGGCTGGGCGTGAACTACATAGACCTTTATCAGATACACTGGCCAGATCCTTGGGAACAGATCCCCCTAAGAGAAACCATGAAAGCAATGGAAGAGCTTTACGTTCAGGGTAAGATAAGAGCAATAGGAGTCAGCAACTTTGCAGTTAGGGATCTTGAAGAAGCAAGGTCATACCTTTCAAAAACCGACATTGTTTCTAATCAGGTTCGGTATAACATGCTCCAGAGGGAGATAGAAGAGGAGGTAATGCCTTACTGCAAGAAGAACAACATAACGATAATAGCTTGGAGCCCCCTTGCTCAGGGAGCTCTTACTGGTAAGTATAGCGCTCAAAACGTCCCAAGGGACAGGATAAGGAACGGAAACGAGATCTTTAAGCCAGAAAACCTTAGACAGATAGAGCGGCTTCTGGATGTTCTAGAAGAGATAGCTGAAAAAAGAAACAAAACTATTTCTCAAGTAGCGCTTAACTGGGTTATATCTCACGAAGGGGTTATAGCGATACCGGGTGCAAAAACTCCAGAACAGGCTGAAGAGAACGCTGGAGCTGCTGGCTGGATGCTTTCTGAAGAAGAACTTAAGCTTATAAAGAAGGAGCTTTCAAAAATAGACATCGATTACATGTAAAACTTTTTTATTTTTATATATGTGCATCTGAACACGTAAACGTTTATTTTTTAGAAGTTCTTATTTTTGATTGATGAAGGTAGCTTTTATAACTGGGGCTCTTGGCCAAGATGGGATTCTCCTTGCTGAGCTTTTGAATAGCAAAGGGTATAAAGTTGTAGGCTTCATAAGGCAAAAGCCGGATCGTTTTAGCTTGGCAAGCAGTTATTTTGAGAACTTCAACTCGTTTTTTGAGGGCGATGTTCTTAACTACGAAGACGTTGAAGCTGCCCTTAAGAGCTACGAGCCCGAAGAGATCTACCATCTAGCTGCTCAGAGCCACGTGCTAGAGAGTTTCAGAAATCCTAGCTATACATTACAGGTGAACCTGTTTGGTACAGAAAACGTAATGAGAGCTGTTAAGAATCTGAAACTTAACAGCAGAATCTTCTTTGCATCTTCGGCGGAAATATTTGGGAACCCCCAAGCTGTTCCTCAGAACGAGCAAACCCCGTTCAACCCGCTGTCTCCTTTTGCGGTTTCAAAGCTAGCGGCTATGTATTTATGCTCCGTTTACAAGAAGGCCTATGGTATATTCGTGTCAAGCGGTATACTTTTTGATCACACAAGCGAAGTCAGGGGCGAGGAGAACCTCACACAAAGGGTTGCTGTCTGGGCCGCAAAGATGATGCTCGGTATCTACGAAGATCTTGCAGTTGGCAACCTTAAAGCAAGGAGGGACTGGGGTTATGCTAAGGATTTCGTCAAGGCCATGTGGTTAATGCTCCAGCAAGAAATACCAGATGACTTCGTTATAGGAACAGGCGAACAGCACAGCGTAAAGGAGCTTGTAGAGCTTGCCGCTGAAACCGCGGGCGCAGAAATTTACTGGACAGGTTCTGGAAAAGAAGAGAAAGGGTCAGTTCTTTTAAAAGGGAAAAATGTTTCAAAAGTTTATGTTGACGAAAAGCTCGTAAGACCAATAGAATCAGAAAACTATATGGCTGACTACTTAAAGGCCAAAAAAGTGCTTGGCTGGGAACCAACTTTAAAGTTTAAAGATATAGTAAAGCTGCTGGTTAACACAAAATATTATTCACTTTCTCTCAGAAAACAGGTCTCGTAAAATTTATTTATCGAGTAGAACTTTTTAACCTTAAAACGATGAGCACAATTAGCGCGCATTTTTCAGGATATTAATTCTGTTTTGTAAATTCCACGGTAAAATCTTGTAAAATTTTCAAAAAAAGTCAGCATAATGCGCTAAAAACATTTATCCTTAAAAATCTTAAGATTAAACAATGAGCACTCTAACTCAGGAAGAAGATAAAAAGAGGCTAAAAGATCTAGGTATGGAAAAGCTTGTAGAGCTCTTTATGAACAACATAAAGACGGTATGGAGGGTTGATGGTCTTTACTTTCAGGGAATAGAAAAGAGGTTTAGCCAAGACAGCGCTAGGGAGATAGACAGAGAAAGCTGGGAGTCCATCGCTAGGATGGAAGCAAAGGATCTCAAAAAGATTTTCAGCTATGACGGAAGCATAAAGAGTTTTGAAAACATGCTGTTGAACACAAGCTGGGCATTGTATCAGGAAGAAAAGAAGATAGTTGAAAAGGAAAACGAATTTGAGTTTTACGTTGTTCACTGCAGGGTTCAAGAGGCTAGAGTAAAGAAAGGCCTGGGCGTTTTCCCCTGCAAAGAAGTAAGGTACAGCTATTTAAAGGCGTTTGCTGATGAGCTCGACAAAAACGTAAAAGCGGACGTCATATCGTGTCCGCCAGATGAGAAAAAACCCGATTACTGGTGCGGCTGGAGGTTCAGTTTCAGAAAACTTTGAGCTCACTATACTTTTTCTTGATCAAATGCTAAAACTTAACATTACACTTATCAACTAAACGATTCATTTATCTGAGCTTTAAACATCAGATAACTTCTGGCATGTATTTTTTAAGAACGCCTTCCCGGTCTTTTCTGTAAACCCTAACTGCTTCTGGAAGGTTCTGCAGAATGTCCTCAGCTGTTATGCCGTCTTCTCCTTTTACAGATGCTGCTATGTCACCAGAAAGGCCATGTATGAATACACCTGTCCTTAAAGCTTCTCCCGGTTGAAGACCTAAACCAATCATAGCGGCTACAGTTCCTGTAAGGACATCTCCAGAGCCAGCGGTTGCCATTCCTGAGTTTCCGCTCATGTTTATGAATTCTCTTCCCTCTGGATAAGCGATTATGCTGTGAGCTCCTTTCAGTACAACAAAAGCGTTTAGATCTTTTGCAGCAATTGTTGCGATTTCAACCCGTTTAGACTCAATTTCTTCTGTTTTTATCTTCATGAGTCTCGCCATTTCTCCTGAATGCGGAGTAAGGATTGTTGGCTTTTTCCTTGATTTCAGTATAGATGTGTCTGCGGAAATTGCCGTGAGACCGTCCCCGTCGACTATTACTGGTATATCAGCTTCAGATACAAGAACCCTGATTAAAGATTGTGCTTCATTGTCAGTTGAAACTCCAGGTCCAAAAATCGCAAAATCTATCTCGAGCTGCTCTATAAGCTCGAGAATTCTCCTTTTGTTTGAAAAAGAGATAGAACCGTTTTCATTCTCTTCCATGGGCAGATAGACAACTTCGCTTGCTTTGGAAGCTATGTAAGGTATTATAGATTTTGGGGCTGCAAGCCTAGAATAGCCTCCACCAGCTTTCAGAAAAGAGAGAGATGAAAAGTATGGCGCTCCATAGTAGTTTCTTGCCCCTGCTACTACTAGCAGCTTTCCAAAAGTCCCCTTATGCCCCCAAGGTAATCTATCAGGGATTTCAGGCGGCTCATTTAATTCAACTTTTATTTTTTCTGTATTATAAAGCTCAGGTGGGAATGATATGTGAGACACGTAAAGCTTCCCTCCGTAATGAAAACCAGGATAAAGGACATTTCCTAGCTTTGGAAGACCAAAAGTTATGGTACAGCAGGCCTTAATAGCGGTTCCATGAGCTTTACCGTCGTTTCCGCCTATACCAGAAGGTATGTCAACGCTGAAAACAGGTTTTTTCACTTTGTTTACTTCTTCTATAACGTCCCTGTATATCCCGCTTATCTCACCAGAAAGCCCTGTACCAAAAAGACCGTCAACAACTCCATCGCACCAAGAAAGTGAAAGTCTCAAATAATCAATTCCCCCTTTTTCATCTACAACCGCAACGATTCCCATCTTTTGAGCAGTTTGATAGTTTTTTAAAGCCGCACCAGAAAACTTTGAAGGATCACCAATAACAAAAGCTTTTACTTTTGCGCCCGAAGACCTCAGCTTCCTAGCTGCAACTAAAGCGTCGCCCCCGTTGTTTCCTGTGCCTGCAATTATAACGAATTTCTTTTCAAACACAGTGAGTTCTTTTTGAATAACGCTGTAAACAGCTTGCCCGGCGTTCTCCATTAGCAGCTTTTGTTCAATTCCGTATTTTTCAACGGCAACCGAGTCAAGTTCTTCCATCTGCTCAACAGAGCTCACTTTCATTTAGTGCTCATCCCCCGAGCAAAATAAATCATGTCCATAAATGTTAATTTATGGGAAAAGCTATTTATTGCTTTCCAGTTTCGTTAAAGATCGTCATACGCCAAACTCCTCAGCGTATTGTTTAAAAACGACGTGGTGCATTATTATGTAAAGTGAAAGACAAGCATCTTGGTGAAGTGATCATAGAGGCTATAAAATCTTATGGAGACGAAACCTTGGCAAGGTCCTTAATCTGGCACATGGAGAACAGGAAAAAAATGAGCGTAGAAGACATAGCAGATAGGCCAGATGACTTTGTCTCTTTTTTAAAAGAAGTTTATGGGCCGTTTGAGCCGTTTATCGAGGAACACATAATACAGAGCATAGCAAAGGAGTACGGTGTTCCTGAACAGAAAGGACTCGTTGCGATGATAAAAAGCCTTTACGAAAAAAATACTTAAACCATTTTGTTTTGATGAAAAACATTGAATCAAAAACCGATTTTGTAAAGCTATTGGAGTTTAACCAAAAATGTGCAAAGATATTGCACAGTTTATAAAGCTGTTTAGTTTTATACCCTAAAAAATTAGCTTGAGAAATCAATTTTTTTGTGCAATAAAATTTTCACTTTTATTGTTATATGAAGTTTTTTTTTCACAAATACGTTTTAAACACAAAGAACGTATTTATACGCATGGATCCTTGTGCGGAAAAGCACATAAAATCTTTAATGTTGCACGGTAAGATCCGCAATATACAAACAGATATCTCTGACATAGCTCCTCTTCTTTCTATGACAAAAGATGAGCTCAGAGAAAAGGTAAACCTTGATTCGAGCGAAGGGGTTGACTTTGAACCAATACTTGAGGAACTTTCTAGGGCTGGGAATGTAAGAAGATGCGTTAAGGTTGCAGGAGAATCTGGAATAATATACACTTTTGATGCAATAATAGAAACGGAAAACAGGAGGATAGCTGTTTATATAAGGACTGGGAAGCCTAGCCTAAAAGAGATAATAAAATTTCTTACTGCTGTTTACGACGCGGGTTTTAATGACTGGATCTATGTATCTTTCCCTGTTAACGATTACGACTTTTCTTCATATTCTACAAACATAATAGAAGCGAAAAATTTGAAAGAAGCTGTTCAGAAGCTTAAAGTTCTGCTAGAAGAGAAGAGAAAGGGTTACCAGCTGCAGTACTATCATTGAAATCCTTGTCATCTTCTTGAGTTTTTTCCCTGTAGATTTTTGATCTTTTGAGTTCTCTAGCTTTAAAAGTCCTTTAAAGAAGTAAACAAAAAGAAAACCTGAAAACGCTATATAAGCAAAATCTAAAAAGTTCACACTCAAAGCTAGTGAGATTTCGGCTATCAGTTGGGCAAAAAGGATTATTTTCAGGAACGTTATTGCTTTTTCTTTACCGAATGTGACTGCAAAGGTCATGACTCCTGTCTTTTTATCTCCTTCGTAATCCAAAACGTCACCGATGTTAAGCGTAAAAAACCCCCAAAGCATGTATATTATTGACATAAAAAGCACAGGTAGTGATAGGCCTGTTATTGATGAAACTGTAAAAGGATCTATAAAAGTACCGATTCCTGCTATCGCGAGCTTTGACCACCATTTGCTCTTAGCTCTGATTTTAGGACCAGAATATATTAAAGACAGTATAAAAGAAAATATCAGTAAAAGGTCGAATTTAAGATTGACATAGTAACCCAGAACTAAAGAAACTGCGAGCAAAGCGGTTATAAAATACACAGCTACGTTTTTGTTTACTGCTCCTGAGGCTAGAGGCCTTTGAGGATTGTTTATTCTGTCTTCTTCTATATCTAGAAGGTCACTTAAAATGTAATTTGCAAGAGATATAAGATAGACAGAAACAGTTGATACAATAAAGATTATTGGTGATACCCTTAAACCACTTGCAACTATTAGAGTTGAATCAAAAGCCGCCACATAAGCTAACACACTTGCTCTTGACTTTACGAGAGTTATTAATTCTTTCATAGCTAGATCACTCTTTTATTGAGCAGTTCGTAAACGGGATCCTTTTCCCCTTTTGAGAATAGTTCTCGAAAAACTTCTTCAAGCCTTTCTGCAATTGTAGGGCTCTTGAATCTGAAAGCTACTAGTATACCATCCCTAGATGTAGGATCTGGTATTTCTAAGCCTATTTCCTCATCATCGATTATTATAAAACTGTAGGGCACTTCGCCTACTTTCATGATTAGGTTTGGTGAATCAAGGATGTTTTTAAGTACCTTTATTATATCGCTATCCGGTCCAAAAATTGATAGGTTTGCAAATCTTTCCGCTACAACTTTTCTGTCGCTCAGAGCTTCAACATTAACCCCTCTAGTTATAGCTTTGTATAAGTAGTTTACTATAGTTGGCTCGCTGTACCTTGTTGCTATCTTTATGCTCTTCTTTGCTTCAACCAGCAAAGCTAGATCTGAAGATAACGAATTCCACTCTGTATAGACCTTTATAGGCTCAAAGTTCGAAAGTCCAACCATTTCTTCAAGGTCTTTTAAAAGCATGTATGAAAGTCCTTTTTCATTCTCTCTGTTGATCAGTTCTGTTAGGTTCTTAACTTCGTTTTCTTTTTCAAGCCATTTTATCAGCTTTTCTTGGATGCTATATATAAAGTATCCAAAAGGACTTAGTGTATAAAATCCATCCTTTTTCATGGCTATCCCGTTTTCCTTAAGCTCATTAAGCGCATAGTAAAAGGTTCTTCTTTCAAGTCCAAGCTGTTTGAAGGTGCTTTCGCTAGGCTTTACACCGTTATACAAAGCCTTAAATAAAATATAGTTGCTCCTTTTAGATAGTACTTTATGTATCAGATATGCTCTATTTTCTTCCATATACGAAAGTTAATAAATAAAAACACAATTTTATACTTTACTTTAAGCTGAAAAGCATCACGCGTTTTGTGCGATTATTTTTCGTTTTTATTTATAATTTTTAAATAAAATTAGACCAATAATGGGTTGATTTAAAACCCCCATGTCGTTTATTTATAAAACGCTTATCTTTGTTTGTTTTATTTTTATCTTTAAACAGTTGACTATTTTTTATTTTTTGCTTTAAAAAGGTTAAATATTTTAAAATTTTATAATATAACATAATGAGAAGCGTTCTCGACGTCCTCACTAATGCCGGATATGTCTCGCTCATACAGGGTCCTCCTGGGATAGGCAAGACCTTTTTAGCACTTAAAGCGTGTTCCTTAAGAG
>ERZ1669250.733-NODE-733-length-13100-cov-5.352242_pt1 | contig 13100 bp, 17 predicted proteins | sample MGYA00579295_ERZ1669250 | MGnify/ENA primary metagenome ERZ1669250 (study PRJEB41166, sample SAMN08046056) | hot springs metagenome | biome: hot spring; feature: acid hot spring; material: thermophilic sediment; isolation source: thermophilic sediment from acid...
ATAAAAAGTATAAATTTTATATAGTAAATTTTATATTAAATGAAAATTTACAAAAATTATGTTCAGGATATTAATAATTGGTATATTGATAATGTCCACATATGGAAACAGTATCTCATACATGCATGACAATCTGCATGTTATGCAGAACATACAGGAAAATGCGACTCAGCAGCTAAAGGATGTAATATCAAGAATGACCCTGGTTGTAAATACAGTGGCAGCCTCAATACTAGCAATATTCTGGATTTATGAAGGTCTATTTCTTTTTTTTCACAAGGATGACAGGGAAGGTCTGATGAAATTCAAGCATGATTTACCTATAATGCTTCTAGCATCATTTATAGTTCTGGGTGCATCAACAATTGTTAACATAATAAGTTTCATAGCGTCGGGATAAACCATGAATTATGCAGGGTTAATTAGTTCCATATTATCTTCCTTATTGATTTTAGTGAATTCTATTCTGATAGCAGCACTTGGATTGGTATGGTCCTCCTTCACATTTCCCCTTCTGAACCCTGAATTTGCCTTTCCTCAGATACTGGTTAATGGCCAGATACCTTCACTGAACCCTCTTTATTATAATCAGAGTTCATCAATATATCTTCAATATTCACAGATAGGGATGGATTTTGCCGTAAACATGAATTATTTAATATTAAATTACATAATTTCACCGGCAATATCAATATTCATTATAATTTCAGCATTTTATTATCTTTGGAAAAAGCATTTTTTCATGGAAGAAAAAAGAGGTTTCCCGATAAACATATTCATAGGAATTCTGCTTGCATATTTTTCACTGATTGTTTCAGATCTATTATTCTATTTACTTAGAATAATTTATACTTACTTTTATTGTGGACTAGATATACCTTGGTCAGGTAACCCCTCACCCTATCCGGGAATATCCGCATTGGAACAATGGCCCTTCAACTTTTTCTTAAACAATGGTATTTTTCAAATAATTCAGGAAAACAATCTTCTTGAATTGATTTTGCTTCTTACACTTTTTTCTGTAATACTCGCATTTACAATAGTTCTTGTGATGAGAATAGTATGGATTTACTTTTTTATAATATTTCTTCCTTTATTTTCAATTTTCCTCACATTTCAGGGTACCTATGAAATTGGAAAGAAAATGTGGCTTACTTTCATAGACAGGAGTATGGAGATCATTTTCATGGCACCTCTGTTGATGCTGATGGGTGTGATTCAAGATCCTCTGTTCTGGATATCAATCATTATCGTTTCTATGATTGTTCCATACGTTGTGACATTTTCAATGTCAAGAATGGGTTATCCAACAGGTTATCCTTTATTTCCAAGATTCAGCATTCTATTCAGGTTGAAGGATGAAATTTCTGATGGTATTGAATCATTAGGTGCAATGGTGCTTTTTTAAATGAAGGAGATTGATATTCCTGAAAATATTTCAAATGACATTTTCCTTATGAACATCCCTGTATCGAGAATTAAAAATATTGTTTTATTTTCTTCACCTTTCATTCTCTTATTTTATTTCACATATAACATAACTTTTTTATTGATTTCAATTGTAATAATTATAATTCCATTTATTAAAATAAAAAATGATTACCTTGACAGTATAATTTTTAAAAACATTTACTTCATTTTTTCAGGGAAGAGATTTTACCACCATGAGATTGAAAAATACGCATCATTGAGAAAATATGAAGATCCCTATTTCTTCTGGAACAGTAGGTTATGTCTGGCATATGAGGTAAATTACATGGGCAATGATCTTCTGGACGAAGTGAAAAAGGAGGAAATTTACAATAAATTCATTGAACTTCTAAACATGGCAAATATTGACATAACAATATTTTCTGTTTATGATGAATTTCCAACAATAGAATATGGATGGAATGAAAAATATTCGGATGAAATAAAAAATCTGATATTAAAGATAAATGAAAAGAAAAAATTACTTAAAAGCTTAATTGTATTTTCAACAAAAAGGGAAAACAGATCGGAATTAAATTCAATAGAAAATCTGGTATCGGGGATATCAACTTTTGAATTTTCAATGAAAAAAATCAATGCCGATGAATTTTCCAGAATTATATGGAGGCTTTGGTCAGGATGGTGAATCTATTCAAGGATTCAGTTTTATTTTCATTTTCAGTTTCTTTGATTTATACGTTCATCACGAGCAATCTGGTTGGAATTATACTCATGGATTCTTCAATTATGTTTTTGTATTTTTCAACAAAAGGAAAAATTATGTTATCCATAATTACATCTCTAATAACAGTTTCATTTTTATTCATTTCATTCAAATTTTTATTTGCTCTATTTTCCATTTCCATGATTACGTTCATAATATGGAGTGATAGAAATGAAAATATTAAAGGACAGGATTGAGACAGAAAATTCTAAAATATCGTACTTCAGTATGGATCTTCCATCTCGAATCAATTTTGGAGAACTCTCAGACATTCTGACGGATGAGCCGCACTGCTTTCGCATGGATATAAAGTCAATAAGTGACAGTTTTTCGGTAAAAATGCTGGAATCTGAAACTCAGAGAATGTTCTTAAACATCAGAAGTAAAAAATCTTCAGTTAACATAAAAACCAAGAACAGGTTATCATCGGCAAAATCGCTTCTCGAGTACATTATTTCAGGTCATGGCCATCTTTACGATGTAAAATTCACAATATATGTAAAAAATATTGATGATGATAGCAATGATAAGAAGGTGTTGGGAAAATACAAATCAAAAAATTTCAGAATTTCCAAGGATAAATTTAACCTGAAAAAGAATCACCTCAGCATAATTATGCCTCCGGACAACAGTGAAGGGAAAAAATTACATACACACGGAATATCAATGCTTTTTCCATTTCCAGGAAAGGGTCTAATGATGGAAAATGGTATCCTTCTTGGATTTCATTATTTCAACAATTCACCTATAATATTTAACAGATGGGCTTTCCCTGCATCACACGGAATCATAACCGGTTCTACAGGTTATGGTAAGTCGCATTTTGTAAAGATGTTCATCATGAGGGAAAAGCTGGCCGATGAAAAAACAAAATATTTCATCATAGATCCTTTAGGGGAATACAGGGGAATTTCCAGATTCCTTAATATGGAATATTCAAATTTATCTGGGAATTCCATTCCGGATATTTTATTAAGAATAGAAAATGAATCCAAAGATGAATATGTGGAAAGAATAGCATCACTATTTAGTTCCATCCTACATCTCAATGACAGGGAAAGGATATACCTTTCAAAGAGCATAAGAAATTGCAATATTTGCAATAAGGAATCTCTATTGAAGGCAATATCAGGAAAGGAATTGATTGCAAAGAATCTTAAGTTATACGTATCCGATTTTTTTGAAACGCCAGGAGGTAAATTTCTCATGGGAAATAAAAAAATTCCTGAAGATGGAATTCATTTCGATCTTTCACATATTAAGGATTCAGATTATGATATTTCTATAAAGGTCATTTTAAATGGTCTTATCCCTGTCCTCAGGAATGAGAACAAAAAGATATTTGTATTAGATGAAGCATGGAAACTGATGAAGGATCAGGATAATTTGAGTATAATGGATACACTTTTCAGGCATGTTAGAAGATACAAAACATCCATTAACCTCATTACACAGAAATCCGATGATTTATTACTGAATGAAAAGGGAAGATCAATGATGCACAATTCACTCTTTCACATAATATTCAGGCATACAGAAGTAACGGATGATATGGAGAAATTTTATTCCCTCAACAAAAAGGAAATAAAATATATAGAGAATATGAAAGGTGCTGATGAAAATGGAAGTCAGGCATTCATGATATCCCAACACATAAGGATTCCGATGAAAGTTCCTCTTACAGACTATGAAAGAAAAATCATGGAAAAAGATGAAATACGAAAAGAAAATTTTTGAATGATGTACTATAAAAACAATAAAATTGACCTCTATGCTTATTTTTATGGTCTTGTAAGACAGATACCATATGGCATGGTATCCACATACGGTGATCTTGCCATTGCGCTGGGGGATGTTATAGCTTCTAGGGCCGTTGGAGAAATGCTTTCTCAGAATCCAGATCCCGGGATAATCCCATGTCACAGGGTTGTTAAGGGCGATGGAACCATAGGTGGTTTCACCCACCCTGAAGGGGTAAGAAAAAAGGTGGAATTGCTTGAATCAGAAGGTATGAAGATAGAAAATAAAAAAATAATAAATTTTGAAAAGGTAAGGTTCAGGGATTTCCAGACTGAATATCCATTGAAAAAATTGAGGGAAAGTGAAACCGAACTTTATGAAAAAATTTCATTTGAAGATTGTGATTTTGAAAAGATCTTTTCATACGATGTTTCATACAATAAAAGGGATGCATATATAGCAAAGGTAGAATTTGATATTAATTTAAACATAATTGATTATAAATTAAAAAAAGTCAGAGTGGATTTTCCATATATCCCGACTTATCTGTTTTACAGGGAAGGTCTTTTGCTTTTGGATGAAAAACCATCCGGCCTTGGTATAATTGATGGCAACGGTATTCTGCATCCCAGAAAACTTGGTATTGCCACATTTCTTGGAATTCTGTGGGAGATGCCCACTATAGGTATTGCAAAAACCCTCCTGCTTGGAAATATCAAAGATGATAAAATTTACGTTAATGGCGAATTGAGAGGTTTTTCAATAAAAAAAAGGTTTGTATCCCCCGGTAATAGGATATCATTGAAAAAGACATATGCTCTGATGAAAGATTTACTGGTAAAGGGGGATCCGATAAAACCGGCACATGAACTTGCAAAACATTTTATGGAATCAGAACGGCAGCGGCAATAACCGTTGTCCATTCACCTGGTTTTTCCACCACAGCAGTTGAAGTAATATTCTGCGTTAGTAGAATTCTGTCATCAAGTTTCCAAGTATTCATCTCTTCATCCCAGATAAGATGATGATCTATTCCAAGAGTTGAGGCGAGCATTTCGGCTGCAAGTTCCTCGGCAAAATTTCCAGAAGTCTGTTCAGTTTCTCCAAAACTATGGTGCTCACTCAAATACCCATACATATTTCTATCTTTTGGTATGGCCAGTCCTACAGATGAGGATATCAGTCTGTTCAGTTCATTACTTGAATTCCTTGCAAGAACTACATAGAGAATCTGTCCGGGTTTCAGATACTGTAAACCCTCTTCCTTGGAAACTATTTCTGCATTGGGTGGAAAAATCGAACTAACCTCAACGAGATTAAACTGTGCGATCCCTGCATCCCTCAATGCCCTCTCAAATGACCCCAGATCGCTCGTATGCCTTCCCACACCCTTGGTAAAAAATACTTTGCTCGGAATTATTGTTAACATTCAAATCATTCCTTCGGTGGGTTTGGCACGGATTTCTTCTATTTCTGTTCCCCTCTCAATTACTACCTGGGAAATTTTTGTAGGCTTGAAAGTCTTCTGGAAAAAGTCCAGGGCAACAAATGCCTGGTTGGGATCACCACAGGTATAAATATCAAGTGTTACAAGACCATGCTCAGGCCATGTATGAAAACTTATATGAGATTCAGCAAGAAGAATTATTCCGCTGCATCCCCTTGGCCTGAACTGATAATAATCTGATGAAATTTTTGTCAATTTAGCATATCTTACAGATTCCTCAAAAATGGGTTTCATTGTTTCTACATAAGCCAACGTATTTTCTTCAACGCCGTAAAAATCCGCAATCACATGTATTCCCACGGCCATCTTCAGCATCCTCCATAATCTATTTTCACCTCCAAGTTCAACAGATAACCTTCATAATACCATTATATTTAAACTTAATCCCCAATTAAACCAAAACCTTCTGGGAATATTGATAAATGAAATATTAGAGATATTTCATCTGTGAGATTAGGTCATATGATTTCATTACAATTATCAATTTTTTCATGTTCTATAGAGACCTTACATGTGCTTAATTATCAGCAAAAGAGACAGCGTCCTCAACAATTATCGGTAAAAATTCTAGGTTTACGGCATGTCGTCCAGAAGTTTCAATGCCTATTTCTGTTGCGATACTCGTAAATAGTATTGTCTCTATTCCAGCATTTCTGATCATGTATTCAAAATTTGTTCCTATGAAAATGTTTGCCGTATATTTATAGAATAATTTTCTTGCCGGTGATTCAAATTTTTCAGGTAAAGGTGTAATTTTTGTATAAAAGACCGGAATCTTTAATTTACTGGCATTATGATAATTGATATAACTTACTTATTTAATTTTTAACGAATCAACATGTTTTATAAATATAATTAAATTAAAATAATATTAAATATGCTTATATAATGAAATATTTTATGGAATATCCTGAGGAAATAGAGGAACTTTGTGATTCATGTCTTGGAAGGATATATGCAATGAAAGGGCATGGATTGACAAACATGGATAGGGGAAGGGCAATAAGAGTAATTTATGCAATGGAAAAAAATATGAATTATGAAGAGGTTAAAGCTGAAAAATGTTCATTATGCAACAACATATTCAATGATATAGAAAAATTCGCCGATATTGCAATTGAGGAAATGAAGAATTATGAATTCAAAACATTTTTGATAGGTGTAAGGATAGATCAAAGTCTTCTTGAAAAGGAGAAAATCCTTCATGAAAAATATGGTAATTTTGGTGAAAGTATAAAAAATGAATTATCCAGGGAGATCGGAAAACTGATCAGTATAAAAATCAAAAGGGATGTTGATTTAAAGAAACCTGATTTAACGGTAATAATCGACATTGATTATTATTCAGCAGAAATAAAATCTAGATCAGTATTCATAAAAGGAAGGTATAGAAAATATGTAAGAAATATCCCCCAGACAAGATGGATGCATGATAAGGGCGAAAAATCAGTCGAGGAAAGAATTGGTGAAATAGCAATAAACCAATTCAAAGGAGATAATTTTTATCTGCACGGAGCGGGAAGAGAAGATGTTGATGTTCTGATGTTGGGTAACGGGAGGCCATTTATACTCGAGATTACAAATCCAAGGTTAAGGTATCTGGATTTAAAATCAATAGAGAATGAGGTTAATGAAAAAAATAAAAATATAATAGAGATAGAAAATCTAGAATATTCAAATTCTAAAGAGGTTGAAAAATTAAAATCTAAAGAGTTCATTAAAACATATGATCTCGAGATCGAGATGGAAAGGGAAATTTCATATGATGAATTATACAGTAAATTGAAGTCGCTTGAAAATATGATTATAGATCAGAGGACTCCTTTAAGGGTTATTAAAAGCAGGTCAGATAAGATAAGGAAAAAGAAAATAAGGAAAATAGAAATAAAAAATATTGAAGGGCGAGTTGTGGAAATAGAGATTGAAACAGATCCGGGTACATACATAAAAGAATTTGCGCATGGTGACAATGGCAGAACAACACCATCAATTTCATCGGTGTTAGACCAAAAAATAAAAATAATAAAACTTGATGTAGTTAAAATACTGGAACCGGAGGAAAGATAAAAATGTCTCAGATGTCGAGAGGACCGAGAGCGAGGTCAGGAATGAAATTAATGAAATCCGTGCGAGAGAAGGGGATGGTTCAGATAACGAGGTCGCTCAGAAGATTTGATATTGGGGATAGGGTTGCGATAGATATCGAGCCATCAATTCATAAGGGGATGCCACATCACAGGTTCCAGGGTCTTGTAGGAATTATTGCGGGCAAACAGGGTAGTGCCTACATTGTTGAATTAAACATAAACAGGGTAAAGAAAAAGATAATAGCCATGCCTGTGCATTTGAAGAAGGTGTGAGGCATGGAAAGAAAATATCTGACAATTCCAGAGACAAAGGAAATACTGGAAAAAATATCCAAAGAAAGGGATATTAATGATTTCCAGAAGGATGTTTTGACATATGTTAGGAACATGAGCAAGATCAGCCCTGAAGAAGCAAAAGAAATGGTCAAAAAGCTTATGAAACTTGATTTTGTAAGTGAAAAGATGGCTGTTAAGATAGTGGATATAATGCCTGTAAATCCTGAGCAGGTAAGAAGTATATTTTACAAGGAAAAAAAGGATCTGAATGAAGAACAGATAAGCAGTATTCTTGCAATACTGAAAGGGGAGTGAGGGGTATGGAGGAATATGCATACGTTCTTGATTATTTACCACAGGGTAGAATGGAGGAAAAAGGCTTTAAAAGAACACCTCTTGTTCTGGCCATTGGTGAGACAGAATTCAAGTTATTTGAACTTATACCCAAGATAAATGTAATGATAACAATAGGTGAAAAGATATACATTGGCAAGGACATGGAAAAAAGGACAAAGATAGAGAGTGTTAAAAGAAGGATAACATATGATGAACTGACTAATGCAGCACAGAATGAGTTGCCTTTTGTACTTGAAGAAATTGTAAAAAATCATGAATCTAGGTTTGTTGAATTTTTCAATAAAGCTTCTCCAATAACGACAAGGTTTCACATGCTTGAACTATTACCCGGTCTTGGAAAAAAGACCATGTGGGCCATCATAGAAGAAAGAAAAAAGGGAGAGTTCAAGAGTTTCGAAGATCTGATGAACAGGGTAAAGCTTCCACATCCTCCTGAAAAACTTATATTGAACAGGATAATAGAGGAATTGAAGGACAGAAATATTAAATACAGGATATTTGTAGCAAAATGAAAATGATATCAGAAAAGGCAAGGATGAAGAAGAATGGTCAGGTTCTCCTGAAGGATAAAAATATAGTAAAAATTATTGTATCCAGTGCGGAAATTGATGAAAATGAAAAAATACTTGAAATAGGCCCCGGGCTGGGCATTCTTACATCTGAGCTCCTTTCTACAGGTGCAAGGGTTCATGCCATAGAAAAATCCAAGGAATTTTATGAATATCTAAAAAGTTATTTTTTTACGGAAATTGCTGAGGGTAAATTGATACTTGAAAACGGGGACGCTCTCGAGACCGATTTTCAAAAATTTGATAAGATAGTTTCCAACATTCCATATAATATTTCATCACCTATTACATTCAAGATTCTCAGGCATAAATTTAAGATGGGAATAATAATGTATCAGAGGGAATTTGCAAGGCGACTCGTTGCAAAGCCAGGCACCAAGGATTATTCAAGGTTATCCGTAAACGTGTATTACTTTGCTGATGTAAAAATATTGAGGGATGTACCAAAAACCGTTTTCTATCCTACACCAAAGGTAGATTCATCAATTGTTAAAATTATACCCAATAAAAAATTCAATGTAAAGGATGAAAATCTATTTTTCAATATAACGGAAAGATTATTTTCACAGAGAAGAAAAATGATAAAAAATGTTCTTGGAGAAGTTCCATATGGAGACTATAGGGTCGAAGACCTTACCCCTGAACAGATCGGTGAAATCGCGGATTATTTGCACGAAAAGGTGAATTGATGAAGAAATCCATATTATACATTCTTATTGCAACTATTATTTGGGGTTCAACCTTCCCTTTAATGAAAATTGCACTTGAATACATAAATCCCATTCTATTCAATCTTTTGAGATTTCTAATAGCAGTAATTATATTTTTACCATTTTCAATTAAAAGGCTTCTGAATTTCAGAAAAACCGATTTTTTTTCTGGTATAATATTGGGATTATTTGTTTCAATGGGATATATCTTTCAGATTGTAGGATTAAAATATACAGATCCTGATTCTTCCACGTTCATAACAAGCCTTTATATTGTTGTTGCACCCATCCTCGCATATTTTCTTTTAAAAGAAAAATTAAAGATTAAAAATGGTATTTCTCTCATAATTGCCATAATAGGCCTCCTGCTGATTTCACATTCATATGAATATGGCTTTAATACAGGTGACATTTTGACCGTTATATCCGCAATATCATACGGTTTTCAGGTAGTCCTTATAGATAAGTATTCAAAAGAAATGGATATATTTATACTGTCATTTTATCAGCTCCTATTTGTGACAATATTTACATCATTTCTTTTACCGTTCTACGGAATCAGTTTAATTTTCAATACATCCATAATCTTAATAATCATTTACATATCCGTATTTGCAACGGCGATAGCCCTTTTCATGCAAATAATAGGGCAGAGAGATATAGATTCTAAAACAGCATCATTCATATTTGTTTTTGAACCTGTTTTCGGTGCGATATTTTCATTTCTGATTTTTTCAGAAAATTTTGACTATTCAATGTTTGCAGGTTCAGTTTTAATCCTTATCGCTTCATTCATATCAATTTATCAAAAAAATCGCTGATTTCTACAAATTCTCCATTTTCAAATTTCACAGCCCCTTTTACATACTCCCTGTATATCTGGAATACTTTTCTGAAATCCTTCGGTATGAGTTCCAATGGCGAAGATTCATCTATATGTATTTTCTCGACATGATCATGCTCCCTGCCTTCAAGGTGAAAATTCTTCTTAGATAACAAATAAAAAACGTGTTCCTTCTCATCCTGATCCAATTTCAATACAGTTCTTGAAATATTTTTTTCCAGATTTGTTACATGTTCATCCTTGTAATTAATTGCTCTGGGGTCACCATCATTAGCAAGTATGAAGGAAATTATACCAAGACATTTTGAACATTCACCGCAGGGATAAACGTCATTGTTTTCATAATGGCAGGAATGGCATGACCTCTGGTATTTGAAGAGGTCAGGATACCTTTTCATCAAAATCCTTTCAACGATCAATCCCGTTATAGGTCTTACAAGGCTCCACTGCTTTATATTCATTCCCATGTTTTTAAAGTAATCAGTATCATAATAATCAAAATCTGCGCTTTGATCATAAATCCCGTAATAATGCCTTATACCCATGTAATATTTTTCAGATCTGACATCATCATATTCACTGCCAAGGAGTATGTGACCTATATTCCTCTTCAGAATCAGCGGAAGAAATGAAAATATGTATGGCCCGAAAATGAAAAGCCTAACAGGATAATTGTCACTCCATATCCTCCTGTGATTCTTCTTTATAAATTTCATGTGATCTAGCATGAATAGATAAAATCTGTCAAGATTTGACCAGACTTTTGTGGTATTCTTGAAATTCTCGCTAAAATATCTGTATGCTGGGAGAGCTGTTTTCCAGTGGCCTCCGGATTCATTGAAAAACATTGGATGAACATCATATCCCATTTCATTTAAAAGTCCAAATGTAAGAAGACTTTCCTTACCACCAGATGATAGTATTGCTACCTTTCTATAATCATTTTTTACATTGAATTTAAAATCCTCAACTGATTCATATTCCATTTTTGCCTTTGTTTTGGTATCCTCAGTTTTTACACTGTTTTTATCTGGAATATATTTTTCAATTAAGTAAGGATTATTTACCCTTAAAAACCTGTTCACGTATATATCTGCTGAAATTATATCCATGTTATATTTTATATAATCCACATCTTCCTTTGTCAGTGGATAGTCAAAATAAATCCTTTCTGAAAAAAGACCATAGTTAATCATAGGAACTGATACTATCATTGAAGCTATATTCTTTATACCCTCAACATTTTCTATATTTTCCTGATAAGTAAAGACCAGATTGAATCTGTCTCTGCTGTCTAGGGTTATAACAGTGCTTATTTTGTTCTTTTCAATTATAGGTTTTTCTACCCTTATTTCCGAAAATGTAATGAGATCTAGAGTCAATATATTCCTCTCCGAATTATGTTTTTGCCAACCCTATTTTCATGCAATTTTATTATTTCTTTGGCTATTTTTTCAACACCTGTATAAAGGGGTGCCTCAACAGGCATTGAATATTTTTCTTCATATTCATTTATATAATAGGGTATTTCAAATTCCTCCATTTTTTCTGTGTTCAATGTAATTCCAATTGGTCTGTTACCTGAAAGAATTTCTATCAGTTTAATGAATTTTTCAATATCAGGTATTTTGTATTTTTCAAAACCATCATAGTATATTCTTTTAGGTGCATGCTGGAAAATTATAGCCTCAGGTCTACTTGCTGCAATGATTTCAAAACCTCCGGGATATGCTGGATGTAGCAAACCTCCCTGTCCCTCAATGAGTATAAAATCCGGCTTCTTCTCTTTCCAGGCTCTCACGACCTCACTTTCAATTCCCCCAGCAACAAAATCATTAATCATTGCATCTATAAGCGCACAGTACTCTGCACCCTGCATCCATCCTGTTTGTCCGGTAGCAATGAAAACTGCGGAATATCCCATTTCCTTTAATTTTTCAGTAAGCATTATCGTTGTTGTTCTTTTTCCAATTGCGCTGTCGCTTCCTAAAACTGAAACCTTTGTGGATAGAACATTTTCAATCTCTCCGGTAAAGAATTCCTGCTTTTTAAGGAACATCTTTCTAACATCAAGGATTTTTGAACCCGAGGATTCGGCCAATTCCGAAAATTCTGGGTCATCGCTTATAAATTCATGTAATCCTGAAACTATGTCCAGACCATTTTTGATCGCCTCGCCTATAACCGGTCTATAGCTCGGTGGCAGGTAGCCACCATCTGTTGCTGCACCTACTATAAGTACCTTTGGATTATATTTCAGAGCATCCTTCAAACTCCCTACTATGGGAATATTTCTGAATTTTCCATCGAGTACTATTCCAGCATCCATTCCCTCAAACTCAGAATCTATTACTGAAACAATGGAAAATCTTTTGGAATATCTGACTAGACCATGGGCAGTTTTTCCATTAAGGTTTCCATATACTCCTTCGGCAAGAATAACAGCCCTATGCAGAGCCATGAACCCTACCCCCCTTCATAGCTTCCCCTAAAAACTTTTCAGAACACCGGTATGCCTCTTCTTCCATTATGGGTCACCATATTTTATGTTTGACAAAAAAATAAATTTGGTATAAAAATTTATCCAATAGAATACCATGAAATTCCAGTGGAAATCATGGTATTTAAAAGCCAATAAAAGCAGTCGTTATAAAATTATAATAAATATTATATTTTTATTGAATAGTTATGAGTATGAAAAGTAAACACCGACCATTAGAGATGTGATACACGGTTTTACGTGATGTTAATCTTGTGATATTAAAGAAAATAAAATCACTTCCATGTGATGTGATTGCACTTGAGGGATTGAAATA
>ERZ1669250.735-NODE-735-length-13089-cov-4.539742_pt1 | contig 13089 bp, 9 predicted proteins | sample MGYA00579295_ERZ1669250 | MGnify/ENA primary metagenome ERZ1669250 (study PRJEB41166, sample SAMN08046056) | hot springs metagenome | biome: hot spring; feature: acid hot spring; material: thermophilic sediment; isolation source: thermophilic sediment from acid hot...
AGAAATATAAAGATAGATATACCAAATCAGTATCAAAGAGGGTATTATTTGGATGTTTAAAACAGAAAATATGCGCTAATAAGTTAGTATATTCTCTTATAAGAGAGGCCTATATTAAATAGGTTTTCTTTAAATCCTCCATTTATTTTCTCATAGTCTAAGAAAAATATTAGCTTATCTTGTCCTAATATCGGTCCGCCTATTCCGGTGCTTATACCATAGCCTACACTGTTGTTGTTTGTATAGTTAGAATCTAAACTAAGATAAGGATACCAAAAATGGGAATATTCGTATCTTTTTTTATAACCTATTAACAGGTTTATACCAGAAGTGATAAAGTTTGACGGAATATATGTTGCGTTTGGATATAGATACTGTAAAACGCTTTTGTAAACGTTTTGGCTTTTAGAATAACTACCGCCATAAGAATATATTCTTAAGGCTATATCAGGATAGTCCTCTTTGAATTGTTTTAAGTAATCAACACTGTATTCCTCACCGCTGCCAATATAAAATTTATCTTGAGAATAAAATCCTTTGTAAGAACCAAATACATCAAAGCTTTGAGAATTATCTAATCTTATATTTAAGCTAGACGTAAAGCCCCTTTCCATACCCCCGAACAAAAGATAGCTGGTCTCATCGTAAGAAGGCTTGTTATAATAAGCATTTTCAGTAAAAGTCAAGTTATATAGTTTGTAAGATAAGCCAAAGTTGGCATAAAGGTTATCTTTTATACCTCTAAAACCTCCTATACTTAAATCAAAAAACCCTCTATCAAAAAGCTTTTCTAAAGATAAATTAGAATCAATAAAGTTTGGCGCATAAATATAATAAGATTTGTTTAAATGTATAGGTATTATATCGTTTAAGCTATACTTTAAATAAAAACCATTTCCTATTATGTTTTTACCTCGTATGCTATTATAAAAATAGTCTACAGGCGTAGAATAGTAGTATTGGGAATTTAAGTGTATAGAGTTTTCGTATTGCCAGCTTAAATCCCTAAACTGCTTGTAAAGCTCTCTATCCATTGGATTTTCGTCTAGTCCTTTGTAGGCGTAAGCTATAGCTTTTCTTATTTGTCCTACATTTACCAAAGCTTGGACTCTATCTCTAGTAGGGAGCTCTTCTATTTTATGCTCTAGAAGTTTATACATAAAGTAAGTATCATAATCATTTAATGCAATACTAAGAAGTTGCCATCCTTTTGGATGTTCTAACTTTCTAATTTCTTTTAGAGCTTTAGTGTAATATCCTTTGCTTATTAGATAAGATAGATATATGTTTTCATAGTTTTGTTTTGGAAGCAATTTCTTAGCTTTTGATAAAAGCTCATTAAACTTGTTTGGTGGTATAAAATCGTAACCTAGGCTTAAATATCTTCTTAAGAATTCCTTGTTTTCAATTAGTTTAGGATGTTTATTAAGCTTTTCTCTCATTGATTTAAAATTTTTATATCTCACATTCCTTGACCTCTGGGTATAGCCATAAAGGTATAAAACGTCTGAATATAGCGAAGGATGTTCTTTCCTGAGCGGGTATATTAGGCTTAGAGCCTTTTTGCCGTTTTGAAGATATTCATATAAAAGTGCAAAAGGAACCCTAAGATGTTTATCTTTCTCATACGCTTTGTAATCTTTTATTACTTTTTTTATTCTTCTTGTATCTTTTAACTGATATATAGCATATATGTATTGGGATAAAAATCTATCGTTAAATTTATTTTTTAATATAAAATCTGAAAAGCTAAAAAACTTTTGAAGATCTTTATTTTTATACAGCAAATCAGCATACAGCAAGTCAAAATCAACATCTTTATATAGAGCTTTTAGCTCTTTCTGAGGAAGGTTGGAAATATATTTTATAGCTAAACTCTCATTTTTAGTTTTTAGGGCAAGATACATAAATCTTAATAGTAGAAATTTTTGATGGGTCTTTTCCCATCCTTTTAAACTTATTTCCATAGCTTTCTTGGGATCTTTTTCCGCTAGTATAAAAGATGCTATATCGTAATCTTGGTCATCTCCATTTTTAGACTCTATATTTTTTAAGGATGCATATAGCGCATCCTTATAATCTCTCATATAAAATGCTAAAGAGGCAAGCGTTTCCCAGTATTGTTTATCGTCGTTAGGTACCAGCTTTTTATACTTTACAAGTATATGTAAAGCTTTTTTAAAATCCTTAAGATAATAATAGCTGTTTGCCTTTAAAAGCTCTAAATCTACATCTACGCCAAACTCTTTTTCTGATTTATCTACATACTTTATAACATCCTGCAAATCACCTTTTTGATACAGTATGTATATAAGTTCTTTTAAAGATTTTTCATCGTTTTGATTCTTTAAAAAGTTTATAAGTTTATTTATACTACCGGCCCCTAGATAAGCATAGCTTATATCATTTTTAGGCACTTTGCCCTTTACGTAAGGGATAAGCTTATAAGCCACATCAAATCTATGAAATGCAATTGCCATTTTAAAAGTTTTAACAGCATACTTATCATTGTGAGTTAGTCTAAAAAGTTTATAGTAAATACTAATAGCATCGTAAGGATCATTGGTCCAAAGCAATACGTTTGCGTAGGTTTTTAAAAAATTTTCATCGTCAGGATAAGACTTTACTGCTTTCTCTAATATATTCTTTGCTTTTTGGGTATCGCCTATGGCAAGGAATAGATTTATAAGATTTTTCAATAGTTCTTTATCATGTGGTATCTTTATACTTGGTGAAATGTTTTTGCTTTTTTCTTGAGTTCTCTGATAACTAAGATTAGTAGAATTGGCTGCAAAATTCTTATGTTTTTCTTCATTTGATATATCAACCTTATGAATATTTTCTATATTATTTTTTACTTTGTTTGATTTTTGTTTTTTAACTTGTAAAACATTTTTATCTTTTTTTTCTTTTAGCTTTATGTGAATCACTTTTATACTCTTAGCTTTAAGATATTTTCTAGTAGGGTTAAAACTTATCTTTATTCTTAAAAAATACTCTTTAGAAAAAGATATATTTGTAAACAAAACAATAAAAACAAACAATACAAACATATAATTTTTGTAAGCATTATTTTTCATAAAGCTTTAAAACCTCGCTACCTATCTTTTGTTCAAATGCCAAATCCCCTGTGGCAAGAGTATTTTTTATCATAAAATTTACAAAGTCTGGTTCTTTAGAAAAATGAATATACCTTAATATAAGGGCTTTTGCTAAACTATAATCTTTTTCCCAAAAAGAAAATGTAATACTTTTTTCTATAGCTTCCTTCTTCAGGCTTGTTGGAAGGATGTTTATAGTATTTTCTATGCATTGTATATCGTGATTTTTCACGCAGCTCATCAGAACATCACTATAGTGACTTCTCACAAAGGATTTGTCTTTTTCTAACTCTTTGAAATATTTTGATACACAAGCTGTATAATTTAGATAATTACATAAATCGTATATTAGGATCTTTTGTTTGTTTGTTTTGTTTTTCATATTAAGAAGCTTGTTTGCTAGAGCCTTAAGTTCGTTTTTGTCATTTAAATACATAGCCATGGCTATCGCCTTTTCTATTATGTTTATATCATTTGTATAATAGGCTAATTTATAAAGCGCCAAAGCTTCTGTTTGTTTTAAATCCATTGATAAGCTTTCTCTGTAAACTGTTATTATGGCTTTTATTGTGGGATTTTTTCTCATATAGTCCATCAAATATTTTGCCATAGCCTTTTTAATCGAAGCTCTTTTTTTAGGGTTTTTTATAGAAAAATACTCCTCTTTCAATACATAATACTCTAAAAGTGGTAAAATTTTCAAATTGTAACCTCCCTTTTTTATAGCTAAAAGCAAACTTTTAGCTTCTTCATACCTATAGGTTTTGATATAGTAAACCAACATCTTTTCTAAGATATCATCGCTTATTTCATGATGTTTTATAAGATTTTCAATATATAATCTCTTTATATAATTTCCACCTATGTTAAATTTATTTAGAGTTTCAAGTATATAGTGTTTAGGAAATAAAATATAAGCTATTAATACAATAAATAAAACGAAAGCTAAAATCTCTTTGTAGTTAAAAACTTTATTTACAAATAACTTCTGATTTCTCATATCCTTTAAAATCTTTTTTCCCCTTTACAATCCAAATACCATTATCATTGTAAACGCTGGCATCGCTTGACTTGCAGTATTTTGCCTTTATTTTAGCTAAAAGCGGAATATAACTTTTAAAAACTATAAGCATGCTACCATTTTCCCTTTTAAATTTTTTCACTATTCCGTTAGCATAAATAAGGTACAAGCTCTGAGGAGTATTTGTAAAAACAAGCTTGTAATCACCAGACCCATCCAAGTAGATATATCTTTGGTTATTTATATTGGAATAGCCAACTACACCAATAGACCTATTCAAATCCGGATATCCCCACGATATAGGCACTCTTAAGGTCCTAGCATAACCGTTGTTCCTTATTATAAAACCGTTTTTAATTCTTATAATAGCTGTTTCTCTTGCATCAAGCACAATTTTGTCGTATTGATAAGGGAAAATGGGTATAGGATTCTTAGATAGAGCATAATCGTATATTTTTTTTAAGGAGTTTAAGGAAGCAACAGTGTTGGCGGCGTAGAAATGATAATATATGGTTAGTGGTTTTATTCTTCTAGGCTTGTCAGTGAGCTTGAACGCTTGAATTACATTTAAAAAACCCCACGGCACTTTCATACCATGAGTATATCTAAAATCATTTTGTATAGGAGCGTAAACTTGATAAAAGTACTCACCAAAATTAACACCAGTGCCGCTTATATATTTTAAAAAGTTGTGTTTTCTATCTATTATAGTGTTACCTCCATTTATATTGTAAACTCTAGCTTTATAAGTCATAAGGATAGCTTTTCTATCAGGGTCAGCATCTCCGCTCCATTGTAAAAGGTTTACTGGTTTATCAGTAGGTGTCAGCTTATCAAGTATATTTATAGAACCAAATATTTCATATCTCTGACTATACTTATACCCAGGTATTATAATCCTAATACCTGGAGCATTAGGCTCTTTTAATACTTTTCTCCAATGATAAGGATGAGAAAACGTATGGCTTGCAGGTTCAACATTTGGAAGTTCAAATATTCTTCTAGCAATCTGCTTTAGCTCTATAGACTTATCTGGATATCTACCGTGTGAAGATATATCCCCGGCTATTAAAGATATAGAAATAGGTATGTCGTATTTTTTATGAGTTAATATTCTATCATACAATATTTGTCCAGTAGTTTTTTGGGTATCTATTTCAGAACGTCCCGGAAAGTCATCGCCGTCCACAAAAGCAATCAATATCCTAGCCCCATTTTCTGTGGTATAATCCATGGCTGGGAAGTTTGGCTTTAAAAGTGTTTGAAAAACTTCAAAAGGGTTATAAACAAATAAACCGTTGAAATTTATAAAACTCCCATTTAGGGCAAACCCTCCCCATTTAGTTAAGACAAAAGGCGTGAAAACTTGACCATCTTGGTTTTTAGCTTTTACTAAAATATCGCCCTTGGCATTATAAAGATGGTGAGAATATTCCAATATTAAAGGTGCTTCATAACCATACCCAGGTGCTTTATATAAAATGTCAAAACCAGAAAGCTTAGAAGAGTTGTTTCTTTTTGCTTGAATACCAAGCTCATCTAAAAAAGAATCGTTTTTTAACGGTATCTTGTTTATAAAGAAAAGCTTAATACCATCTTCCAAAGCTTTAGATACATAACTTTCAAAGTATTCTTGGTGAGTTACATGGATATAGTGACTTATAATAGCTTTAAAGCCGGTGTTTTTCAAAGAAGGTAGTCTTTTGTTGTTTACATTGTATACAAAAGGAACATACCCAAGATACTCAAGTATAGGCTGAATTACATTGTTTACAAAAGCTCGTTGTCTTACGCCGCTAATTTTCTTGTCATATAGAAGAACTATATTTCTTCTTAATGGATTACACATAGAATATCCCACCTTGTCTAAGTTGTAATTTGATACATATGGTATAAACCCGTAAGACTTTATTCTATTTATATCTTTCAGTGCCTCTTCTTTGTTGTTAGTATAATCTAACACTATTACTGGTACTCCAGAATCTTTTATGTTAGAGAGAGTGTTTAAAAGCTCACTTGTGGTATTTTGGGAAGTAGATACGTATTCCTTTTTGGCGTTTATGCCTTTAAATAAACTCTCTACTAGTACTCCATTTATATAGGGCTTTATACTGCTAAATACACTAAAGCCTCTATTTACTATAATTAGTTTGTTTGGATATTTTTCTCTTAAAGCTTTTATTATATTTACAATAGCAGCTTGGTAAGATTTCCAGTCTTTTTTTGGTATTATCAACTTGTAAGAATTTAAAGTGTCTAGAAAAAAGCCATCAAACCCTTGCTTTAATATGTATTTTGCTTCTTTGTCCACCAAAAATTTTTGGTAGTTTTTATTGGTAACATCCAAAATCTTTGAATGCCACATTTTATTTTTGCCAATGACAAAAGACTTAAGCTCATTGTAAAAATGATTACCTTCATCTAACTCACCTACGCTTAAATATCCTATAAACTTTGGAAGATGTTTTTCATAAAAAAGCATCCTTGTTTTTTTCACAAACTTCGCATCTGGATTGGTAATAACTATGTTATAAGCGTGCAAAACATCTAAAGGGATATCTTTATCACCGTAATAAACCATAACGCAATGAGGATTTGATAATGCATATGATGTATTAAAGCTTACCACTATGAACAAAAGTATAATAATTAATCTCATCTAAAAACCTCCTCAACAAATAAATTGCGTACAAAGAAGATATTGCACCAGCAAAAAACAATCCATAACCGTAGTAATAAGGCCCCATCTTGATAGAGGTGTAAGTAAACAAAAAATTTGCTAAGAAAAAAACAATACTAATCTTAAGAAGATTTTTCATCAAATCAAAATAAGAAAAGATACTAAATAATACTATAAACAACAATTGAACAGTGGCGGCTATTATCATTATATCTATTTCTGGAAGGTAAATTTTTGGTATGCTAAGTAATTTTAAAAAAAGTTTGTCTTGAGCCAATATTATGATAATATCAAATATTATTTGAATACGCATTACAGAAAATATCAAATCTCTTACAGCGCTTATAAGCATATTTGCGAAATAATATAAATCTTCCAACGTACCGAAATCCCTTACCGCAGAATAGTATAAATCATAATACTCAAAAAACTCCGCCTCTGTATACAAGAACAAAGCAGATATGCCTGGCAGCAAAGAGATATAGGCTAGCGTAATAGGTATATCATAAAACGGAGAAGATGCCATGTTGCCAATTACCTTTTTAGAAGTTTCTTCTGAGAACCAGAATAGATATTTATCTATCCATACACCAAGATAGTATATAAATCCTGTAAATATAAGGATCCTTTTATTGGGCTTTTTCAAAAAGTCAAATCTAAATAAACTATCAGAGTAGTATTCTTTAAATATTTTATAAGAAAGCATAAGAAAAAGCATATTTTGAGATAAATAAAAGCTACAAACCAACAATATAAAGTTGTTCTTAAAATATAGTATAGAAATACCAGCAATAAGATAACTAACCATAAAGCTAAACAAGATATATCTAAAACTTTTAAGCCCTGTCAAGAGAGCAGATGACAAAAAAACACAAGAAGATATAGCTACCGTGATTGCAAACAATAAAAATATTAGCTTGTTATAATCCCAAAAGAAATAATATCCTAATATAATTCCAGAGATAAAACCTATAATAGCCACAATAAATAAAGCGCCAAAATAGTTTGGAATTATTAGATTGTATTTTTTTTCAAATATTCTATCTGAAGCAAATCTTGTATACTCAAACTGGAAAAATCCTGAAGATATCAGAGCTAAAGCTACAACATTTGTGATGTAAATGTTTAAATCATATACAACTTTCTTATTTCCTCCCATCACCAATGCTATCTTGGAAAATACAAATATGATTACGATGCTTATAAGCCAATTTCCAGAGCTAAGCACTACAGAATATCCAAACGCTAATAGTTTGGCACTAATGGATCTGTTGCTTATTAAATTCTTAAGCTGAAAGCCTATACCTGCCATAAGACTCCTTTAATTCATCATACAAATGTTTATAGCTATTTATCATATTTTCTTTGGTATAAAACCTTTCTACGCGCTCTATGGCGTTTTTTTGAAAAGTTTTATAAAGAGCCTCATCATAAAGAATTTTATAATAACTTTCTGCTAAAGCAGATGCATCACCAACCTTTGTTACGAATCCAGCCGGACCTATAGCTATATCCTCTTCATTTAGCCCGCCCTCTATCAATTGCCTACAAGCGCCCACATCAGTTGCTACAAAAGGGATACCAGCGGCAAAGCTCTCCAGTATAACCATAGGCATACCTTCGCTTATAGATGTAAGAGTAACCAAGCCAACATGAGGAAATAGGTCTTTTATATTCATAAAACCTTTAAATATCACTTTATTTTCTAATTCAAAATTTTTTACAAGCTCTCTACACTCTTTAGCATAATCTGGCTCTTCATCTTCTGGTCCTACTATCCAGCACTCTACGTCTTTAGCTTTTAAGCTCAATATTTTAAAAGCTTTTATAAGCGTCTTCACATCCTTAATTTTAACAACTCTACCCAAAAATGCTATTCTTTTTGGGATACTATCCTTCCTTAAGCTGGCTAGCATATTCACGTCTATGCCGTTTGGTATTATTACTGTTTTTTCAGGTTTAGCACCTAAAGATATTTGAATCTTCCTAGCGCCTTCATATAGAGAAACTATCTTATCGGCTTTATCATATGATATTTTACCAAGGTTTGTAAAAAAATCAGTCCAAACTCTCTTCAAAGGGTCTAAATCGTAATAATTATAAAACATAGGAAATTCTTTTATCCATTTTGCCTGAACTATATCTATTTTTCTTTCTTTAGTATAAATGCCATGCTCTGTTAATATAAAAGGGATATTCATTTTTTGCTTTATAGATGCTCCCAAAAGTCCAGCATAACCAGTAGAAGGGCTATGCACTAGAGCTATATCTTCATTAAAGACATCATCAATTTCGTTAAAAATATACCAAAGAGGTGTAAGCACATTTCTTATAGTCCAAAAAAAATCTGAGAAATGTAGGTTATAACCGCGCTTTTGATACAAGTTTTCTATAAAATAATATATATTTTTATTTTGCAAGAAGCATTCGTAAGGAAAATTCTTCTTGTAGAAATCAGGATTTAGAAAGTTATCATAATCTTTTATATTTTCTTCAAATAAAGACATGAATATTTCTGGGTTGCCTTTACAACTATATGATTTTCTATATTTTTTGAAGCTATAATCATCAAAGATAAAAATTTTCTTAAAATATGTTAAATTCTCTGGCAATTTATATTTTATATTTTTATAATCTTCTTGCCTTGAACCTAAAAATAAAATTCCAAATTTCACATCTTTCATGTTGGTTATTAGTTGGTGTATCCATGTAGAAACTCCACCGCTAACATAAGGATAAGTCCCTTCTGCTATAATAAGCACATCGATCATATCACTTGCACCAAAAATGAATAATATTGTTAGAAACAATATTTACAGAGATCATATCATCATTTTTGTATCTTTCGCAATATTTTTTAATATCTTTAAACCTTTTTTGATAAAAAAGAGATTCAAGTAAATAAGGTATTATCTTTGTTTTATCCTCAACTAAGCCTAAAGCTTTATCAAAATACAAGTAGGCATCTTCGTATTTTTTTTCCATCAAAAAAATTCTACCTAAAATATAAAATACAATCCAGTCTTTATCTAGCTTGTTAGATAAGTCCAACAAAATCTCCTTACATCTTTGCTGATATATTGGCCTCAAATCGTCTTCCACTATATCAAAAAGCAACATCTCCCATATAGTTATCGCAATCTTTTTCAATATAATTATATTTTGGCTTTTATTATAAATATCTTCTAATCTTTTAAGGGTATCAAAATACTCCTTCTCAATTTTTTGTAAATATCCAAAAGCCAACAGTCTATTTTCATCATTTTCAGACGATAAAACAGATTTTATAGTCCTTACAAATCTAGTATCTTTGTTGTTTAATATAGCATACAAAGCCGAAGTAGGAACATTGGTTCCAGATAAAGCCTTTTCACCGACAGGCCTTTTACCTAGTTCCCAATCTTTAACATTGGCCTTGACTCTAGCAAAATCCGGTAAAGGCTTTTGCACATCTAAAGCTACTACCAAAATTAAAGATAAAATGGAAAAAATAGGACCTAATATTAGGTTGAGCAAAAACAACATTAAAAAATCGCTTGCTTTTTTGCCAAATCTTCTTGGAGTCAATAATATAAATAAGGCTGCACATATAAAACTGAGTAGTATATAAACAGATAAAATAAAAAATTTATTATAAACCATATTCAGATACTGAGTATATCCCATGGATTTCCAAACCTAGTTCTTTTGTATCTAATCTTTCAATAAATTTATTTACGCCAGACCTGGTTGTGAAATAAAGCAAAATATAAAAGTAATAAGTATCATCCTCTTTTTTAAAGCAAAAAATATCAGAACCTCTAATCTTTACTTGTATATCTAAAGACTTGTCTGATTTTGACGTTAATATACAAATATAAGATTCAATATTGTAATCGTTATATAGCTTTTTGCTATAAAATAACTCCTTCGTGAAATCCATTGAACACACGATATTAATGCCTTCTTTTGATGCAGTCTCTATAAATTCAGCATCTTCTGCTACATAGCCCAGCAAGATTCTCATGTAATCCATTACCTCTTCTTGCAAATATGTAAATGCTATATCCTTTATACAAAGAATATAAAGCCAAGCATTTGTTTTATAGCAAACCACTGCTAGTATTTTGGTGTCAAGGTTATCCTCTAGTTTTGTAATAGGTACATAAAAGCTATCTTTATCTTCTATAGCTTTCATAAATAAACTATCTGATTTTATATCATCACAGTCGGTATTGCTAGCTAACATATCAATATTACTATCGTTATCCACCCTTAAGATACAACCTTCTTTTAAAGTAAAATGATGATATAAAATATCCAATAAAAAATTAAACAATATATTAATATTGATATCGCTATAAGCCTTTTGCCTTAGTAGACTCATCATATCTCTTAAGCTATACTTTCTCCTTACGTAGTAATTTTCAAGTTCTTTATGAGATAAGTTTAGTAAGAAAAAATTCTTTCTCAATCTTTCTAAAGCTTCCTTTGTGGTATAAAGTTCTATATTTGCAATATCTATCTTTTTCTGCCAATAGTAATTGAATTCGTTGGCAATCAACATCAAAACTATATTCCATAAAAGATATCGAAGATCTATATTCTCATAAAGAAAGAAGTTTAAACCAAATATCAGAAATATAAGCAGTAGCCCAGCTTGAATTCCATAGTAAAGAGTAATAACTAAAACCAATAGAGGAATTGGATTCGTTTTGGAATTTATAAATAAAACATCATTCTTATTAAACAAAAATCCTATAAAAACATAAAAACCTGTAAATACAAAAACTTCTAAAAATATTATAATAAGAGGGGTTTCGGTTTTATTAGAAGCTAAGGCGTTGAATTTTGATTTAGAGTTAAAATTTACTTTCTTTAAAAGCTTTTCAAAAATAAAGCTCATATTATTTTATCATCGTCTATGGGATCATGTTTTTTAGCAGTTCTGTGGTTATTTTCCCAAGAGAACTATTTATAAAACCAGTTTTAGAGCCTGTACCACTCCAAACTACCTTATTATCTTTGTTGATCACCAAAAGGCTTATACTTACAGCAGGCTGTCCATCTATCCCGGTTTTATATCTGTATTCGTTGACAGTACCAGTGACAACATAATCGGCACCATGCTTAAAAGCTTTTTTTTCCATACTTCGTAGGTTTTTAGATTTTATATATATAATATTATCTTCGATCTTATAACCTTTACTAATCATAATAGCATAAAGCAAAGACGCCCCCCTTTTCCCCGCCTGCGGCGTTTCTGTGTAGTTTATGAAAGGAAGCACAGCATAAACATTATTTTTATTCCAAACGCTAGTCATATTTTTATCGTACGTTTTAACAGCACCAGCGCAGGAATAAAAAAATAAACTCGTGTTTATTAATATAAGTAAAAATAACTTTCTCATTGTCATATCAATGTTATAATATTATAATGGATTATAAGAAAATTTTTCTATGATATTATCACTAAATAAGCTATAATAACAATATTATGAAATTAAGATTGGCAATATCTATCTTAACAAGCTTCATATTTACAATATACTCTTGTGGAGCCTCTAATGGAAGTACTAATAATACAACAAGCTATAATCCACTGCTCAATACTGTTGATAGTATCATAATACCGTTATACTCTTATCCCATAGGACAATACGCTAATGAGTGGCAAACGCTATACAATTTTAATACAAATAAAAAAGTCTATGTAATAGTAAATCCTTCAAACGGTCCAGGAAGTTCAGTAGATCCAAATTTTACAAACGCAATAGCTACTCTTAAATCAAAAGGTTTTAAAGTGCTTGGTTATGTTAGCACTAATTACGCTAATGAAAGCATATCCGATGTAGAAAATCAAATAAATGCTTGGTTTTCTTTCTATCCCAATATAGACGGCATATTTTTAGATGATGTAAGCACAAATAACTATAATTACTATTCAACTTTGTATAATTATATAAAATCACAAAATCCACATTACCTTGTAGTCTTAAATCCAGGTGCTTCCGTGCCAAATTCATATTTTAATATATCAGATAAAATAATAGTCTATGAAAACACCTTCCAAAACTTTTTAAACTACAACAACTCTTACACCCAAGAACCATCTTCTGACGTATGTATAATAGTCACCAACACACCCACTCAAAACAATTTTTACACCGCCATGACTCACGGATTTTCCATAAACAGCTCTTGTCAATATATAACTAACTATTCTGGGACCAATACATACTATTTTATTAGCAATTACTTATCTTTGTATTAGAGTCTTTTGTAATATCTTTTGATATTATTATAAA
>ERZ1669250.736-NODE-736-length-13084-cov-5.268785_pt1 | contig 13084 bp, 12 predicted proteins | sample MGYA00579295_ERZ1669250 | MGnify/ENA primary metagenome ERZ1669250 (study PRJEB41166, sample SAMN08046056) | hot springs metagenome | biome: hot spring; feature: acid hot spring; material: thermophilic sediment; isolation source: thermophilic sediment from acid...
TTCTGGTCGTCGTAGCTATGCCGGAGGCCATGGACAGAACGTTGAGCATTACCCTTTCCGCCTTGAGAATGTCCCGAAGGGAGCCGCTTAGGACCATTATCAGCTCTCCGCTCCTCAGTTCAGCTCCTTCATCCTTCAGCTTTTTCACCGAAAGTCCCAGCAAAAGGGCCAACTCAGCAACCTCTTCGGAACCGGCCAAAACTAGGTCGCTTTTACAAACTATTTCTGCACTTCCAACCGTATCCGGGACGAGCTCGGCCGAGAGATCTAAAAATGGGTCGTCCTCCCTTATGGCGTCCAGCAGCCTGTACGCGAATAGCCTGGCCTCAATCAGTTGCTTTCACCTTTACGTAGACGTGGTAAGGAAAGGGGGGAGGATTGGGGTAGTCAGACCTCTGATGGGCTCCAACGCTGTCCTTCCTTGAAAGGGCGCTAACGGCGACAAGCCTCCCTATGCCCTTGAGCTCCCCTGCAGCGCGCTCAAGCCCTCCTTCGCTTCTGACGATCCCTACCTCTTGCCACATAATTTTCTTTTCGAGCGCCGTCACGTTCCCGGCAACATCGACCTCAGCGCTAACCAAGATCACGTCTCCGTGCCCAGGGCTTGGGGAGCCAATATCTGCCTCGAGCCAAATTCCCTCGCAATAGCGCCTAATGGCGTCGGGACAAGAGTAGCCCTGCACTAGGGCCTGAAGTATGCTGTTGCTTGCAAGCCTGTTTGCGCCATGCATTAGGGCATTGCCCGCTTCTCCGATGGCAAAGAGGCCCCTCACTGAGGAGCGTCCCAAGGCATCTGTGGCAACCCCGCCCATGGTGAAGTGAGCTGCAGGCGAAACCTCCACGAGGTCCTCGTCTGGATCCAAGCCGTGCCTTGCCAGGTAATTGGTAACGTTTGGAAACTTAACCCGAACGTCCTTTACCCTTGATAGGTCCAAGTACACTCTTCTTCCCTCTTTTATTTCTTCAAATATGGCCTTTGCCACGACGTCCCTTGTGGCAAGATCCCCGCGGGGATCGTACCTTTTCATGAACGCCTCGCCCCCGTCGTTGACTAGAGTTGCGCCTTCTCCTCTGAGCGCTTCGGTCAGAAGGAATGGTTGGCCGCCCAAGAAGGCCACGGTTGGATGAAACTGCACGAACTCCATGTCTCTGACCAGCGCTCCCGCGTTCAGCGCAATGGCTATGCCGCTTCCATCTCCGTCGTTGGTGCTGTACTCGTAAAGCCCAGAGTACCCTCCCGTGGCTAAGACGACCGCGTCCGCCGTGAGGTACTCCCTATCGGTTTGTAAGCCCACAACCTTCTCGCCGTTTGTATCTACGCGTATTGCCCGCGCTGTCTCCAGCTTTCCTGCAGCTTTTGTGAGAACTGACATGAGCTCCGCGCCTATGTCATCTGCTGCTTTCCCCCTTACGACCCTTGCCCTACTGTGGCCAGCTTCCATAGACCTCTCAGTGGCTGGATTAAACCCCAAGGACGTGATCCAGCGCATGACGCTCATGCCCGCCCTCACAACGTAGCGGACGACGCTCTCATCGCATAAACCTTTTCCAGCTGTCAAGGTATCCTTGATGTGGCTTTCAACGTCCTCTTCGCCGAGCGGTACGGCTACGCCTCCCTGTGCCTTCCAAGAACTTCCCCCTGAAAATTGGGCGGTGAGAGCCAAAACGTCAAATCCTTGCTCCTTAAGCCTAAGGTAAGCGCTCAGCCCTGCTATACCGCTGCCAACGACGATAACGCGCACCTAGGCCCTCACCTCGATTCCTAGGAGCTCGAAGGTCCTCACGATGGCCCTTCTTGCCCTTTCCGCTACGCCCAAGGGCAGAGATATCTCGTAAAAGCCTCCCTCAATCGAGGCCAATATGTCATCAAGGCTTATAAGCTTCATGAAGGGGCAAACGCCTTCCTCTGATACCGGTATGAAGTTCTTACTTGGGACCTCTCTCTTTAGCCTGTCTACCATACCAACTTCGGTTGCCACAACGAAATCCCTTGAAGGCGAGGAGGTCGCTATCTTAACCATTCCCTGAGTCGAGGCCACGCGAACGCCACTAGCGCCGAAGAGCTCGCGGGCGGCCGGGCACTCGGGATGAATGAGCAACTCAGCCCCTGGATAACGGCTGCTTACGGCCAGTACCTTATCCTTAGTTATGCCCGCGTGAACCCTGCACGTGCCCTTCCAAGTCACGATATCCCTTCCGGAGAGCAGCTTGACGTACTCCCCCAAGTTCAAGTCTGGCACAAGGAGTATAGGCACATCGGGCAGCGCCTTGACCACCTCCAAGCAGTTTGCAGATGTGCATACGTAGTCCGAAACCGCCTTCACGTCAGCTGAGGTGTTGACGTAGGAAACAACGAGACCTCTTTCGTTTTTTCTCTTCCACGCGATCACATCATCTACCGTTATGGAGTCAGCGAGGTCACATCCCAAGTACTTGGGCTCCTTTGGGACGAGGACCTTCTTGCCAAAGAGCGCGGCGGTCTCCGCCATGAAGCGCACGCCAGCAAACTCTATGATCTTGCTGGGCGACTGCATGACCTTAAGGGATAGGTCGAGCGAGTCCCCCACAAAGTCGGCGACCTCCTGTACCTCATGGCGCTGATAGCTGTGCGCCAGCAGCAGGATGCCTCTCTCGCGCTTTAGATGGGTTATCTTCGCCTTCATGGCTTCAAGGCTATCCATGGTTATCTCCGCCGAACATAAGTTCGGAAATTAAAAACTTGCCGGTCTACCAAGGTAACCCGAGGAGACGGAAACGTTTCAGTGTTGGCTAGCTTTCAAGCGCGTCTTCGGGATAGCAGGCATTGCCGCGTATTGACACAACGTATGCCTTGCAATGCCATCACGATGAATTAGGCGCCAAAGCTGTATGGCTGCGCGTGACCCAGTTGACAACGAGGCTCATAGCCCTATGATTAACGTTCGGTTCTCTCGTGGATAGCTTAAGGAAACACAAGCGCTCGAGCTTCTCAAAATCGGAGGCTCAGCTTGCTTCTATGCCTTACGGTACTTGCAACACGTGACTTAAGAGGGGATTATGACAATGGAAGCATGCGAGCCGCGGGAAGCGCTCCTTCAAAGATTCGTTTAAGGTCCGAGCAGCGGAGCCATTCAACGGCTATATGCTTATCCCGCCTACAGCTAATCCGCCCCTCTGTCCTCCAGTCGGAAGGTAAGGTATAAGGGATTGAGCCAACTGGGCGGCCGTGAGAGTGTGCAGGTAAACCCTTCCTGGACCCCTGACGTTTACGAAGAACCATCCCTCACCTGAGAAGAGCATTGACTTTATACCTCCCACAGTAGATACACCATAGCTCATGCCGTCCTGAAGGGCCAGCAGGTGAGATGCCTCTATCTGTATTTCCTCGCCCGGCTTCAAGTCCAGCACCTCTAGCGCGCCGTAAGCGTGAAGGAATAGCTTGCCAGTACCCGTGAACCTTGCAAGAAAAAGACCTTCACCTCCGAGGAAACCCGCAGAAAGCTTTGCCATCTTCGCATCGTACTGTATCGTGTCCTCAGCAACGAGGAAAGAGTGAGACTCAACCAGCAAGGGTTGGCCCAAGTCGACCTCAACCACCTTCCCAGGGAAAATGCCCGCGAAATCGGCCTCTCCTGGCCCCCTCATCTCCGTAACGAAGAACGAACCTCCAGTTACCTCGCGCTTCAAAGCTGAGATAAGACCTCCCCTCATTATCGTGTTCATCTGGACCGTCGTGCTCTTCATGAGTAAGTGGCCGGCGTCTCCGTAAACCTTCTCGCCAGCTCCAAGCTGGCACCTAACGTACTGCAGGTCATTTCCCTCTATGGAAAAACTTGGCATGGTTAGGAAGCTGAGCCGCTTATAAGATGTTCGCCCAGGGTGATCGCGTGGTCGTCCGCGTAGCCTTTTCGTGCACTTACTTCCTAGCAACTGACCAAAGCGTAACGAACACACTGCTCATGGACATTGCCAAGGCAGCTACTGGAGGAGAGATGTAAACGGCAGGATAGAGAAGGCCAGCTGCCAACGGCACCAGGGCTGAGTTGTATCCGAACGCCCACGCCAGGTTTTCCCTGACCTTTCTTACAGTGAGCTTTGACGCCCTCATCAAGTAAGGCAGATGAGCTGGCGAGCGCATGATTATGTCTCCCGCGTACTTGGCCAGCTCCGTGCCCGTTGATATGGCTATTCCCACGTCGGCTTCTTTTAGCGCTTGAGCGTCGTTTATGCCATCGCCCACGAATGCCACCGGTCCGTCTTCCTTCAGCTTTTTCACGAGCTCGACCTTTTGGTCAGGAAGAAGCCCAGCCACCACCTCTACGCCTAGTTCCTTTCCAATCCACCGGGCACCTGTGCCCGAGTCCCCTGTTGCCACCACAACGTGATGGCCGGCCTTTAACTCATCGACGGCTTCCTTCACGCCCTCCCTCAGCTTGTCACCAAGCCATACTAAGGCCGCCGGCTTCCAGTCCATTAGAACCACTACGTCGCACTCCTCAACGCTTTCGTCCGTGTTCTTGCGGGCAAAGGAAGGGCTACCGACGACCACCTCATGCCCTCCTACCTTTCCGTAAACTCCTTCACCCGGAAACTCCATGAAGCCCTCGACTTTTTCTTTAGCGCTTGACGCAGAGGCTATGGCAGCGGCAAGGGGATGCGAGCTCAGGGCTTCCACCGAGGCTGCGGCCTGCATCGCTCCCGGAACGATCTCCTTGACCTTCCTGACCTCAAACCTTCCCTCGGTTAGCGTCCCGGTCTTGTCGAACACCACATGCCTCACTTTGCTGAGGCGCTGCAAGGCCTCTCCATCCTTAACCGTGATTCCCCTCTTCGCAAGCTCTGTGACAGACGTGAGGACCGCCATGGGCGTCGCGAGACCAAGCGCGCAGGGGCAAGCTGACGCCAGCACTGCCACCGCGAAAAAGAGAGCCGCGCTCAGCGGAAAGCCCCTCAAAAGCCAGAATGCTAGCACCCCAGCTGAGGCCGCAAGTATCACTGGCGTGAAAACAGCTGCCACCCTGTCCACGGTATCCTGAACCGGCAACCTCGCGGTCTGCGCTTCCCTCACCGCGTTTAGGACCTGAGCTAGGTACGTGCTCTCGCCCGTCCTCGTGACGTAGAGCTTCGCGTACCCCGATATCACCTTCGAACCGCCCACGAGCGCCTCACCGACGCCCTTGACGACGGGTTTAACCTCGCCGGTCAGCAGGGATTCATCCACCCATATCTGGCCCTCGTCAATCACGCCGTCCGCCGGCACCTGGGACCCGGCCCTAAGGATCACCATGTCGCCGACCTTAAGCTCCGAAGAGCTCACCTTAACCTCCTTGCCGTCCACCAGCTTTACTGCCTCGCTAACCTGAAGCCTAACTACCGACGTGACGGCCCTGCTTTTCACGTAGGCCTCGACGGTCTTCCCGATCAGCACAAAGGTTACCAACAGCGCCGCGGTATCCACGTAGACTTGGCCGCCCTGAGCCAGAGAGAAGACGCTGTAGAACCACGCCACATTAGACGCCAATGAGACAAGGGTATCCATGTTCGTGGTGCGGTTTTTCAGCGCCCTCCAAGCGCCGCGGTGAAATGTGAGGCCCGAGTAGAACTGCACCGGGACGGAGGTCAGAAGCGCGTAAAGGGGGAAGCCCGAAAACTCCAGCGCGATCGTGGGTACGGTGAAGGCGATCGCTACCAAGAGTCTCATCATCATGGATCTGAGCTCGGCCCTTGCGGCTTCGACCTCTGGGAGCTCAGACTTTCCCTCGCTCACCGAGGCGCGGATGCCCATGGCTTTCAGCTGTTGCACAAGCTGATCTGGGCTGAGCGAGTACGGATTGTACATCACCTTCAAGACCCCATCTCCGAAGCTCACCGAGACCACGCCGTCTATCTCCTCGACCTTCTTCCTGAGCGAAGACAGCTCTTCGCGACCCGCGTCAACCCTCAAGGCTACGTTAGCGACCAACACGTCGTACCCGGCCTTCCTAACCGCGTCCACGACGTCCTTTAGCCTCACCCCCTCGGTTATCACGCTGGCCTGCCCTGAGGCCAAGCTGACCTGAGCCTTCTTAACCCCGTCTACGGAACTCAGGGCCTTGCTCACGGTGACCACGCACGTGGCGCAGTGCATGCCCACCACTTTCAGCTGTTGCTCCTTGACATCTGAGGACAAAAAAATCACCCGTCAGCAGCAGCCCTTCATGACGTGCGGCCCTTCTCTCAAGTACTTATCTGGATTCGCGTCAAACTCCTTCTTGCAGTTTTGGCTGCAGAAATAGTAGACCTTTCCCCTGTACAGGGACCTGTACGCAGTGGTTTCCTCGACCTTCATTCCGCAAACCGGATCTAAGACGCTCACGATGGCATATCCAGTGCAGGCCCCATAAGGGTTATTTTTAACATTTCGCTCAAATTTGACGCAAATTCGCTCACGACAAGGCCAAATTTCTCACGACCCCAGCTACAAATGAGCATTTTTCCACCTTTTTGGAAACACTTAAACCGAGTTGGCCGGAAAAACATATGGATGATCAAAAGATCGAGAGGCTTACCAACGACGAGTACAGGGCCTTAGAGGCGCTGATGCAAGATGGAAGGATGTCCGCTACCGAGCTCTCAAGAAGGATAGGTGTGAGCAGGGCCACCGCATCAAGGCTCATAGAGTCGCTAAAGAAAAAGGGCATCGCATTCGTGCCCCGGTTCTACGATGGCTCGCTCTACGCCTTTGTCGTGAGCACGAGGTCAACGCCAGTACCGGAAGGAGCGGAAGCCTACGACCTCATAGATGGAAACCGCCTAATGGTGGTTAAGGGCGCGGATATCCATGAGATAGAACAGGCCCTCTCGAACATACCAAATAAGAGCTCGTACCTCATTGGGACCGGAAAGGTCGGGGAAAAGGTGATCAAGGCCAATCTCGTTTGCGACTTTTGCGGAGGACCGATACAGGGAACGCCGGTCCTATTCAAGAAGGGAAGGAGGACTTACTATGCCTGCTGCCAGAACTGCCTTCAAGGCCTCAAGAAAAAGCTCGGTCGTCCCGAGTCAAACTGAGGTAGCAGCGCCCACACCTTGTCGGCGCTTACCTGGCCTGGAGCGGTTGGTTCGCCGGCGTGAACGTAAAGCAGGCTTGAGCCCAGCAGAGAAAGGGCGATCCTTTCCCTCCAGTCTCCTCCAAGCGACATGACCGCCGAGCCAGGAAACTCTTCAAGAAACGAAAGCAGCAAAGATCTGTAACTTCCCACGGGCGTAACCGCAAGCTTTCTGATACTTTCATTGAAGGGGCCGAATTCCTCTCTAAGGTCGGCGATGGAAGGAAGCTCGCCCAGGCAATGCTTTGACACCACACGGCCAGGTGGTACGTCTTCCCTTCTTTTCAAGAAGCTCAGCTCAACGTCGTATGAAAAGCCCATGTCGTCTGCGGCCTTCAGGAAACTCGACTTGACCTCATCATCAACCCAGAGCTTTCCTCCCTCGCGAGGATCCCTCACGGTTACCAGCACCCTATCCCTGTGAGCTAGTAGGTCCTGCAATATCGAGTCATTTAGCTGGCTGGGCGATCTGAGATAATCAAGGCGTAGCTCCACGAGGTCCGCGCGCCGGTCTTCGAGCGCTGAAAGCCCAACCAGTTGTGACGGATCCCTTACTGGAACGGAGATGACGACCTTCGGCCTCGCAGCCATCTTATCTTGCCTCCAATCGACGCGTACCTATCCCAATAGAGCGGATCGCTCTTGGAAACGCACGTCGCGTCCTCTATAACTCCCCCGGAGGCCGCCATGATCGACGAGGACATCATGGCAAGCCTATGATCTCCCCGCGGATTGACGACGCCCCTTCTGGGCACACCTCCCTTAAACGCGAGCGAACCATCTCTTGCGGCCGCCGGAAGGCCAAGCGACTCAGCTATCCTGACCATGCCGCTAACCCTGTCGCTCTCCTTCAACGTCAGCCTCGACACTCCCTTCAGCTCTCCTCCGGCCACTGCCAACAGGGGCGAGACGGAAAGAGCCATGTCCGGCGACTCGTCGAAGTCAAGCTCCAGCATTCCCTTTTCGCTCTTCCAGCCCTTGACTTCCCAAGTCCCATCGTGAAATCCTCCCTCTGCGCCAAGTGCCGAAAAGACGCCCACCACCGAGTGATCACCGAAGAAGTCAAGCTGAGGATAAAGGCCTTCAACCCTTACGCTACCACCGGTCAGCATGGAGGCCGCAACGTAAAATGAAGATATGAGATAATCTCCACCTATGGTCAACTTGTAGCGATCACCTCTGACCCCGCTTCTACTCCAACCGATAGAGTATCCCTGCTCGTTTTCCTTCACGGTTATCCCCAGTTGCGAAAGGGCCCAACGCGTGAGCTCCACGTAAGACCTCGAGCTCAGGCCCTTCACCGTCAGCTCCCCTCCTCCCTGGAGCGCCAGCGCGTAAACAAAACCAGTGACCTGTTGGCTGCTCTCCTCTCCGAACACGGTTAGCTCTTTTCCCTTAAGGCGCCCCCTCACCTCAAGGGGCAACCTAAATCCCTCATGCGCCACCGGGACGCCGGCAGCCTCCAAGCTCTTCACGAGGGAAGTCATGGGCCTACTCCTGAGGGATTGATCTCCGTCGAAACGCGCCCTAACGCCCGCTGCCGCCAGCACTGGCGCCAGCATCCTGACAAGGGACGCAGATCCCCCGGCATCTATTTCGACGAAAGAGGGGAAATGGGAGGGGGGAGAGAGCTCGAGGGCACCCGCTTCCATGCGAGAGCGAACTCCGAGCTTATTAAGCGCCTTAAGCGTGGCCTGGAAGTCAAGCGCGAGGACGTCCTCAAGGCCGATCAACGTCACGTCAGCTAACAGCGAGGCCAACAGAAACCTCATGGTTAAGGGCTTGGAAGGCGGCGCCCTAACCGTGCCCCCCACGATCGCCCTATCTATGTCAATCATCAACGCGCGCAGGCCTCGTGATTATCATCCCAAGCGAAAACCTTTGCATGACCTCTATGAGAGGCCCCTCATCTCCTTCCCTGGTCAGTGCAAACATCGATGGTCCATTTCCGCTCACGCCCGATGCCAGCGCTCCCTTGGCAAGCGCGACTTTCAGCAGCTTAATCGAGTAACCCATGGCCATCGCCACGGCCCTCCCGTTTATGTTGATGGCATCGTAAAAGTCCCCGCCAAGCGCCTTGTAAAACGCCCTTCTGAACTCCTCCTCGTAATCCCTCAGCGCCCGCACGTTTCCCCGCCCATAGGGCATGATGAATATGAGGGCGGACACGTCGTCAGGCGGTTCCCTTATGCTTAGTGTGGCGTAATGACCATTGTCGGTAAAGCTAATTCCCCCATGGTAGCTGGCGACGGCGTCATCTATGGCCCCGGTTACGGAAAGCCCCACGCCCTTGGTTATGAGCGCTGACAGCAGGGGAGGATAGCGGCTCTTCGAAAGCAGCTCCAGCTCCCACGGTTCAAGTTGAAGCGGAAGCAGTTCCTGCAGCGGGATCGATGGCGTTTCGATGGGTCCGTCAAGCAGGGATAGGGCGGCTGAAAGCGCCGAGACCGAAACGGCGCTGCTGCTCTTCAATCCCTGCGAGGGTGGGATTTCTGAGCTCACCTCAAAACTCACGTCAGCCCCAAGAGCCTTCATGTAAAGCGAGAGGTACCTAATCAGCTCCTCCTGTCCGTCATTGGAGGGCATCGCAAGGGCGCAGCTCTCTGCCCTGAGCTCGACTGCCATGGTAGACCCAAAGCCGCAACCGAGGGCGTTCACAACGGAGACGCCTCCCCTCGCAGAAGCGCACGCCCTACCATCTGTCATGCCTTCACGTATTCCTCCCATCTTTTCTGCACCTCTTCGGCGTTAACGATTCTGTCAGCGGGGATGATCCCTGCCCTCTTGGCGTGATCTGCGAGCGTAAAGGCTACCATCGACTCCACTACCGAAACGGCTCTAATGGCCACGCAAGGGTCGTGTCTGCCCCCCACCGATAACGTGGTCTCGCTCATGTCGCGCAGGTCCACGGTTTTCACGGGCGTTCTAGTTGAGCTCGTGGGCTTGAAAGCCACCCTAATGACCATCTCGTCGCCCGTGCTCAGTCCTCCTAGGATCCCTCCAGCCACGTTCTTCTCAAAGACGGGCTCGCCACCCCTTACCCTTATCTCATCGGCCACCTCGCTTCCCCTTCTTCTCGAGCCCGGAAAGCCCATGCCGTACTCGAAACCCACCGCCGCCGGTATTGACATGCAGGCCTTGGCCAGATCGGCCTTGAGCTTATCAAAGACCGGTTCTCCAAGGTTCCGCGGAGGATCCCTTACCCTAACTTCCACAACCCCTCCCACGCTGTCTCCTTCAGCCGCCAGCCTGGCTATGAGCTTTTTGACCTCCCCTTCAATAGAAACGCACCTGACCTCGGACCTCCTGGAGCGCAGCACGTCTTCGAACGCGGGATCGCGAGGCTCCTCCAGCTCGCCCACGCTTTTCAAGTACCCCGCGACCACGGTCCCAGTCAGCATCAAGAGCTTCTTTGCCACTGCCCCTGCGGCCACCCTGGCCACCGTTTCCCTCGCGCTGGACCTTCCACCTCCCCTGTAGTCCCAGTTCTCGTAGCCGTACTTCCTTATGTATGGGAGATCGGCATGCCCCGGTCTTGGCTTGTACCTTATCTCGTCGTAAAAAGCTGGAACGGCATCCCTGTTCTCAACAACGATGGTCAGCGGCATCCCGGTGGTAACTCCATTGAACGTACCGCTGATTATTTCCGGCCTGTCTGGCTCCATTCTTGTGGAGACGTAGCGGCGCCCGGGCCTCCTGAACCTCAGCTCAAAGCTGATGTCGTCCTCCGATATGGGCAGCCCTGCCGGAAGGCCGTCTATTACGGCTCCCACCGCAGGCCCGTGGCTCTCACCAAAGGTAGTTACCTTAATCGCCTTTCCAAATGAACTGCCTGGCAACCTCCAGCACCTCTTTCTCATCCACGTTACGGACCTCATCCCCAAACCATATGGCATCTGCCTCAAGCGCCTGAAGGACGAGTATCTCATCTCCTCCAACGTTGATCTCGCTTCCCATTTCTGCCCTTCTCAAATACGAGAAGTCGAGGTACGCCTTTGGCCTGAATTTCAGCTGCGGCTCAGGTGGGATGGCGTTTACCACGAGGTCCGCATCGCGCTCTCCGTCCCACATGAAGAAGTCAAAGCCCAGCGCACGCATGTCATCAACCAACCGCTTGGCCCTGTGCTCGCTCCTGTTCAATACTTCAACGGTGAAACCGAGCTCGCCAAGCGCCACTGATGCGGCCCTTGCGGCCCCTCCGGCGCCCACGAGAAGGCAACTTTGCCCTACTTTGCGCTGTAGGCGCTCTAGAACTCTCTTTACGGCCACGTAGTCCGTGCTGTATCCCTTTCCGCGACATATCGTGTTGACAGACATGGCCTTTCTTGCCTCCTCGCTCAGGCATCCGCTTTCCACAAGCATCATGGCCACGTCCTCCTTGTACGGAGTTGTCACGTTGAGACCGTCAAGCTCCGCTAGTAGATTAGGGATCTTTTTCTTCGCTTCATCCCTGCGAACGGGCAACAGCTCGTAATCGGCGCTAAAGCCCAGCTTCTCGAAGACGTACGTGTGAATGGCCTTGGAGGGAGAGCGGGAAAGGTCCTCCCCTATAAGCGCAAAGCGCAGCGTCACGACCGAACCGCCTCCCGAAAGGCCGATCTAAGCTCGTCAAGCGACAGCTCCACAGGCCTCCATCTGCCTATCTCTGTGACGAAGGGAACGATTGCCATTCCATCACTCCCAAGCTTCTTGTCCGTGGCCATTGCCCTAAGAGCTGCTGACAGGCTGAAGCGCTTCAATAGGCTAGCCAAGTCGTTGAAACCTTGCGGCAGACCGTAATCGCGAAGCAGCAGGCGCACCCCATGCACTGCGGCCTCGGAGGTTATTCCAAGCCTATTGCCCAGCGAGCACTCCATGGAGATGCCAGCTGCCACCGCTAAGCCATGCGGGAGAGAGAAAGAGCTTCCCGCCTCCAGCGCGTGCGCAAAAGTGTGCCCAACGTTGAGCACTGCCCTTGTTCCCGTGAGGTCAAGCTCATCCCGTGCGACCACGCGCATCTTGATGTCGATACTCCTGATTATGATCTCATCCAGTGCCCTGCCCTTCGAGAGCACTTCAGCTTTTTTCTCTTCAAGGTAGCGGAAGAGGTGCCCATCTAGAGAAATGGCGTACTTTATCACCTCAGCCATGCCGTTCCTCAGCTCCAGATCCGGAAGCTTCCTCAGAAGACCCACGTCAACGGCAACAAGGGAGGGTTGCCTTATGGTGCCTATTAGGTTCTTGACACCGGCAAAGTTCACGGCATTTTTTCCACCTAACGAGGCGTCAACCGCAGCCAAAAGAGTCGTTGGGGCGGTTGCAAACATAGTCCCCCTCATGTATATGGATGAAGCAAAGCCAGCCACGTCGCTTACCGTTCCGCCTCCAAACGCTATGACCCAGTCTTTCCTAGTCATGCCAATGCCGTAAAGCCACCTAAGCAGGGAGGTTACCTCCCTCGGGCTCTTCGCGCGCTCGCCATCGGGAAGCAGGTAAAGCCCTGCGTTAAGCCCGCGCGATAGCTCGATGGCCTCGTCCTCGAGGGCTGAAGGAGATACCACCGCCTTCTTTCCCCGCAACGAGCTCAACAGGTCCAGCGCGCCCTGTCCTACCGCCACCGACGTCTTTCCGCAAGCGGTTTCGTACTCGCCCTTCCAACTCATCTCTCTCCTTCACCTCCGTGCGGTTAACTAGTTCCCAGAGCGCCCTCGCCTTCTTCATCATAAGGGCGAAGGCATCCGGAGTTATCTGCTGATCGCCGTCGCTTAACGCCGTTTCCGGGTGTGGATGCACCTCAACGAGCAACATGTTTGCCCCCGCCGCCACCGCCGCCAGAGCAAGAGGTTCCACAAGATCCCTGTCACCGGCGGAATGACTTGGATCGGCGCAGATCGGAAGATGGCTTAGCCGCCTGACCTTTGGTATGGCTCCCACGTCCAGCGAAAAGCGCGTTGGCGTACCAGGAGCCCTTATTCCCCTTTCGCAGAGCACGACGCTTCCGTTTCCCCGCGAGAGCACATACTCGGAGGCGGCAAGCC
>ERZ1669250.737-NODE-737-length-13060-cov-2.758708_pt1 | contig 13060 bp, 12 predicted proteins | sample MGYA00579295_ERZ1669250 | MGnify/ENA primary metagenome ERZ1669250 (study PRJEB41166, sample SAMN08046056) | hot springs metagenome | biome: hot spring; feature: acid hot spring; material: thermophilic sediment; isolation source: thermophilic sediment from acid...
GCTGAAGGCCTTCGATATAGGAGCTGCTGACGTTATAAATATCAAACCAGGACGCATTGGGGGGTTCTCAGAATCGCTGAAGGTCGCAGAGATAGCTAGAGAGAATGGAGGTCATGTCTGGGTTGGTGGAATGCTTGAGACGGGCATAGGCAGGGCATTCAACATAGCCTTTGCATCCCTGGAGATGGTTGATTATCCTGGAGATACATCACCCAACGAAAAGTACTTTGGCAAAGACATCGTTCTAAACCCATTCAAGATGAAGAATGGGATCATAGAACCGTATCATGATGCTGGCATAGGGGTAAGGATCGATGAGGGCGCTCTGATTAGGTACATGGTCGAGGCGGGCACCATATCAGTCTGATGAGGCCTTGTAAATCCTGTCGATCGTTATTATGTCTCTTAGCGCTATCTCCGGAGGCATGGGTACAGGTTCGTCCTTCTCCACCGATTCAAGAAAGCCTCCGATCTCCTTTTCTATCACGTCATAAGTTTCGACGGGAATATGCTTCCCGTTGACTATTATATCTCCATAGGCCGTCTTTCTCTTCCTCTGTGTCCACGGTTCCAGTGGCTTCGTTCCGACATCTTCATAGATGCTTCCATTATCACCAATAATTTCAAATTCAGGTATCAGCGGATACTCTGGATAATACCATGAATAGAAGAATATGCCGTGCATACCGTTTTCAAAATTGAACACCGCCTCAGCCGTATCTTCACCCACATAATCCCACGTTCTGTGCACGAACGATCGAAGAGATCTGAAATTCCCGCCAAAATTAAGCAGTGTATCGATATAGTGCGTGCCTTCATCGATCAGTATGCCCCGGCCTACCATCCCCTTTTCGTTTCTCCAACCCTCCAGCTTTCTGTAGGACTGATGCCTCACTATGACTGTGTGCGGTGTCCCTATCTCCCCGTTCTTTATCCTGCGGATGGCCTCCGCAACTGATGGATCGAAGTAGAACTGTTCGGCAACCATGAACTTCAATTTAGACTCATTTGCCTGCTGTATCAGGCTTATGCCAGAATCTATGTCAGGTGTTATGGGTTTCTCAACAAGCAGATTCTTCTTTGCTCTGATCGCAAGTGTACCCATTTCGTAATGCAGGCCATCAGGTACTACAAGATCTATAATATCTGCATTTGATCGCAGAGCATCTTCATAGTTTTCGTATACCTTAGATATTCTGAACTGTTCCATGCATCTTCTGGCTTCTTCCGGATCTCTCTCCACTATTGCCACATCGTAGCCGAGCTTTGAATAGATCCTTAGGTGCTCCTTCCCGAAACCCCTGCAACCAACCAATACAATATCCATATGGGCTTAAAATTGCCCTATGACACTTAAACCTTTTGATTATAATTATTTTATTTAATGATAACGTAAAAAGATAGCATGCCACTATGACCCTTAAAATTATGACCTCTCTGAACTGAACTTATTTTCAAAATGTGAAATAATAAAAAATAAGTTTATACGCTGTGGGTCAGGTTATCGATCCTGCCTCCGTCGATCACGATGACCTGTCCGTTCATGTATTCTGAATCGTCCGAGGCAAGGAAAAGCGCTACGTTACCAACGTACTCTGGCCTGCCGATCATTTTCAGCGTTGTTCTGGATCTGAAATCATCTTCAAGCTTCCTGATCTCATCTTGGCTCTTTCCGCCTATGGTGAGATCGGTCTCGATCCAGCCCGGCGCTATTGCGTTTACCCTTATTCCATATTCTGAGAGGTCAAAGGCTAGCCTCTTGGTGAGCATGATGACACCGGCTTTGGTTATGGAATAGAATGTTGTGTTTCTGGCAGCTGTTCCTATTCCAGCGTTTGATGCTATATTTATTATCTTTCCCTTTTTCTCCTTCAGATCCTGGAGGAATTCGAGAGTTGTGTATATCTGCCCCATGAGGTTCACATCTATCATACGCCTGACCTTGGAGTCGTCATACTGGTCAAAGGGCATTAGATACCATATCCCTGAGTTGTTGACTAGTATGTCTATCTTTCCCAACTTGCTGTGGATCTCCATTGCCATCCTGTGAACCTGTTCACGGTCAGATACGTCTGCCTTGAATATTTCCCCACCGGTTTTCTTTTTCACCTCAAGGGCGCTTCTTTCATCGCTGTTGTAATTTATGGCTACTTTGGCCCCTTCTTCGGAAAATTTCTCTGCAATAGCCCTTCCAAGACCCTTGCTTGCGCCAGTTATGAGCGCAATCTTTCCCTCAAGCTTTCCAGACATACATGGTTATTAGGGCATCTTTGAAAAATATTTTCCAAATTGCATTATTATATATATTTAGTATCTTTATCGATTATTATTTGATATTAGAATATTACATTGGTTCTTCTTATTTCCATCCATGTTGATCTATATTAATTTTGCTGGTATTCATCCATTCTTTATATATTGGGTCATCTAGGTATTTATAATGATCTATGAAAATATATATATTTTAAACGTTCTGCAATTTAATGTAGGAAAATTATTAAGTATTATGCGGATTTTATAGCATGGAATCTTCAGTCAGATATTCAGAACTGATCGAAAGACTCGATATGAGCAAGGTCACCAGATTCTACTGGCTTCTGACGATACTCGCTACCATAGGCGGATTCCTTTTCGGATATGATACCGCAAATATCGGATCTGCTTTACCGTTCATAGAGAGGATATACCCAGGGATATCCGGATTTGTAGAGGGTTACTTGGTTGCGGGAGCATCTCTAGGAGCTGGCGTTGGTGCACTTGTTGCTGCAGGCCTTACTGACAGATATGGAAGAAAGTATCTGCTTATAGCGGATGCAGCCATATATGCGGCTGGAGCACTGCTTTCGGCCTTCACCGTCGATCTAGTCATGCTTCTGCTCTCAAGAACTCTGATAGGTATAGCAGTGGGTGCAGACTCTGGGATAGCAACTGCTTACATAGCTGAATATGCGCCGAAGGCTAAAAGAGGAACCTTGGGAATATTGCAGCAGTGGATGATAACGATCGGAATTCTCGGCGCTTATCTTGTTGGGATGGCTACCCTCTTCTTTGCTCCAGGTCTGGCGTTCAAGTTTGGCTGGAGGATAATGCTGGGGGTTGCCGCCATACCGGCAGCCATCGGCCTTGCATTCAGGTTTATGATGCCAGAGTCCCCCAGATGGCTCCTGGTCAAGGGAAAATATCGAGAAGCAGCCACATCGCTCAAAAAACTTGGAATATCAATGAATGAAGAAGAGCTGAAGTCTGTTAAACTTACACAGCCGCATGGTATAACTCCTGGTGTGAAGAGGGCTCTGCTGATAGTTGGCCTGTTCTTCGTGTTCCAGCAGATAACAGGAATAAACATACCATTCTATTACGGTCCGGTTGTTCTCCAGAACCTGCACATAGTGGGAAAATCGACGTCGCTCGTCTACAGCATATACTATTCGGTAGCGGCTTCTGCCATACTTGCCATAATAAACGTCGCGGCCACATACATAGGTTTCAGGTATATCGATTCTGTCGGTAGGAGGAAGCTGGCTCTGATGGGCTACGCAGGCATGACGTTCTTTGGAATACTTGGTGGCTTGCTGTTATACCTAAAGCTCGACATAGGCCTGTTCATAGCATTTGCCGGGTTCATCATATTCTTTGCATTCGGTGTTGGAGGAACAGGCTGGATGATACAGGGAGAATACTTCCCAACGAGCATGAGGGGCCTTTACGCATCCCTGGGTGCATTCATAGACTGGATAGCCAATTTTGCCATCGTTGAACTCTTCCCTGTTATGGATTCTGCCATAACGATAAAGAACGTGGAGTTTGTCTTCGGAATCCTGTCCCTTATAGCTCTGATACTGTTTTACTACATAATGCCAGAGACCAAGGGTCTTTCCGTGGAGCAGATAGACACGCTGTTCGAAAACAACACACTGGGACAGATGAAGAAAGCTTCTATATCTATAAGGAAAGAGGCTGCTCCAGCCGATCCCAAATGAATTATTTTATTAAATTTTTATCAAAAACATTTTAATAAGGCGATTCTGTTCTCTTACCATAATGAGGAAGAAGATCGTACTGATAGGTCTTATCATATTCATAGTCGGTATCGCAATGGCGGCTGGCGGGGATTACCTTGTTGGGCATTACACGGTAACGGGTACCGCTATAGAACAGATTTCAGCTGGTATGTACGGCCATGAGATCAACATATCCGCACCATCTCTTCTGACGGTGGACAGCACATTTTCATCGGTATACCTCGTGTCATCGGCTAACCTTACTGGCCTCAATGCATCCAATGTAGCGTCCAGATCCATAAGCCCGCTGACCACCACATCAGTATCCTCTGAGCATGTGTGGGCTTACGATCTCACTGCAGCAGGATCATATTATATAATTGCATTCAACAGCTCTGCTCCGACCATAACCTACAGCTACATACCTTTGAGCTACTCATACATATCCGTTGTGATGCTGATAGGCATAGTTCTCATAATAGTTGGAATAATAATAGCAGTGATCGGACTGATTCTAAGGAAAAAACAGGTGCCAGAAGAACCGCAGATCTGACTCTTCATTTCCTATCGTGAAAATATTTAATAAATTACGAGATCTTCAATGGATCAAATGTTATTTAGCTACTCTCTATTGATGACTTCGTTTGCTGTTTTTGCCATTACAGCTGTCTACTCGTCAATATCAGACATGAAGAAGAGGAGCGTTAATTCTTTCACATTTCTTCCCATGTTTGCAATTGCTACGCTTTACTACGCCTATATACACGACTATTATCTTGTTGCGTTCACTATAATCCTTATGGTTGCCACATTCATACGCACTGATTCCTATCTATATTTTATCTTGCCAATCACCGCATTTGTAATGGCCATGATATTGGGGGCCATGAGCATAGGAACGATAATAGCTGTTGTTCTGACACTGCTGGGTTACAGAGAGACTCTCTTTGGCATCGGAGATGTGAAGGCCGAGGTCTCGTATATACTGGCTTTCCAGTATATTAGCAGGCCGTTATTTGGTGCATCAGTTTTTGCGATCAGCTTTCTGATATACCTTTCAATATTCTCCGTTCTGGCTATAGCAGCATTCTATGTCCATGCTGCGATTATAGGTCTAAAATTCAGAGGTATTCATCTCGCATACGACGAAGCAGAGTATTCAAGAAACAGGCAAAAGTACAGAGTAATCGGTTCAGGCGACCAGGCAATTATGTCATACAGGATGCCATTCCTCGTTCCCATAAACCTCGCCGCCTTATTCGCAGTTCTGATTGGACTGCCACAGATGTTCATTTGATATTTCATTCGGCGAGATGTAATTTAGGGTTATTTTCCCGAAAGGAAGAGATAAAATACTGGAGGGCAATGCATCCTCGATCAGGTGCATCAATTGGCTGTGGAACAGAAAATGCCAGAATTTGTCATTCGCGATGTGGAAGAGGCCGATGCCAGGCTGAAAGAGCTTGGATCAAAGAGAATACTCCTGCAGCTGCCCGACGGCTTGAAGCCCTATGTATTTGACTATTTCAATTATCTTTCCCAGAGATACGATGTTATAGTGTCTTCGTCCCCCGTGTATGGTGCATGTGATATCGGCCCTTCGTATCTCTATGATAGGGTAGATGCGATAGTTCAGATCGGGCATTCGGTAATGCGGAACATTAAGTATCCGAAGCCAGTAATATTCATTGAACATTACAGGGATGTTGAGATAAGGGAATTTGATACGAAACCCATTGAAAAATATTCTAAGATAGGACTCATCTATTCAATACAGTATCGTTTTGCTGCTCAACGCGTTAAGAGCATACTTGAGGAGAGGTCGTTCACCGTCCTTATAGGAAAATCAGATAGAAGAATGGCCTACGACGGTCAAGTTCTTGGATGCAACTTCAGCTCAGTTCACTCCATTGAGAATGAGGTGGACGCATTTCTGATAGTTTCCACCGGTATATTCCATGCGCTGGGATCGCAGATATCCACAGACAAGCCCGTGTTTTTATTTGATCTGAACGAGATGTCGTTAAAGCCTATGGAGAAGGAGGCTGACGCCTTTATAAGAAGGCGCTATGCACAAATATACCGTGCCATGGATGCCAGAAAGATATGCTTTATCGTTGACACAAGGATAGGACAGCGCAGAGAGCGGCTTGCCAGGAAACTGATGCAGGATGCAAAGGGCCTGGGTATGGAGGCGATTCTGGCCTATACGGACAATATCAGCGATATGGACATGCAGAATATGGGTTGCAATCTCATCGTTTACACAGGATGCCCGAGAGTACCAATCGACGATCAGGAGAAATTTTCCGTACCCATATTGACGCCAGCCGAATTCGGGATGGCTTTTCTCAAATCAACGAACAGATACGTGCTTGACGAGATAGTTTCAGTCGACGATCCTGCCGATCAGTGAAGTGTTTTCGAAGCCGGTTATGCGAACAAGATGCCATGTGTATTTTCTGGCACTGGCTGATACAATAACTGGCCTGTATGCCACATCCCTCCCGATCATGGTTCCTGGCTTCCCATCCTCGGTTATCAGTATCCTCTCCTCCCTTCCGATCATGGCTGAAAACTTCTCCTGAATCAGCTGCCTGTGCAGTTCCGCTATCTTTCGATCCTGATCCTTCAACACATTTGTCGGTTTTGGTCTGCGTTCGAAATCCGCCGTCAGCTCCCTTGGGGAGAACCTTGTGACATTGACTATATCAGGCTTTACCTTACCTATGAGATCGTAGGTCAGGTCAAAGCTCTCATCCGTCTCGGCGTGATACCCTATGATGACATCGGTCGATATGGTAAGATCAGAAAAACGCCTCCTGAACGAGTTTACTATCTCAAGAAAATCTTTAACGGTGTATTCCCTGTTCATGGCCTGAAGTACATGATCGTCTCCGCTCTGAACCGGTATGTGAAGAAATTTGAACACCTTGGGATGATCGTAAGCATTCACGAGATCTTCGATTATTTCTGAGGTATTCTTGGGTTCCATCATGCCTACCCTGATCATGAAATCCCCAGGTATTTTGGAAAGCATCTCTATTAGTGATGGCAACCTGATACCGATGTCCTTTCCATAGGCTGCTGTATCGAGAGAGCTTATTCTTATCTCCTTCTTTCCGGACTCTATGATCATTCTGGCCTGATTCACAATTTTTTCTGGTCTTCTTGAAACAAGCTTCCCCCTGGCGATATGCGATATGCAGAAGTTGCATCTGCCTGTGCAGCCTTGATTTATTGGTATGCCAGACATGATTTCAGCATCTATTATCGAGGTATCATCGAGGTACTCCTGGAATTGCTGAAACCGATCCCTGTCAATGGACTCGATGACTCCTCCTGAGAGTTCCCTTCCCTTTATCGCGGACAGGCATCCTATCACCTGGACCCTTCCGTATCTGCTCAGTTCCTCTATCCGACGCATCATATGTTCTTCGGTCTTCTGTATGACTGCGCAGGTGCCTATTATTGAGACATCGGCTTCCTCAGGTCTTTTCACCAGTGTTGATCCCTCATTCAGCAATTTATTGACGTAGAGCCCAGTTTCTCCTTGATTTAGCGTGCAACCATAGCTCTCGTAGTAAATCTTCATTTGATGTGCATTTTTATCTCGTATATTAGTGTGATTTTCTGGGGAATCGGAAATTGATAACCATTTGATGATACGTCAAGTGTCGTAATTGACCATCGCAAAAACTAAATTACGGTTGTTATCGCATATTTGTTGATAGAAAATAATCCTTTTATAAAAAAATATTATTGCATCCGTTATTTAATAACAGAATCTTAAACTCAGAATTTATATATTTAAAATAAATAACTAAATATGGAAAAGAAAGACATATCAGATCAATATCTGGAGGGCTACAGCTGCGACGTGGCCATCCGCTGGTCCAGGATCGATCCATCACTTCTGCCTGTTGATGAACTAGACAAGCAGATAATATGCTTTCTCAGGTACAACGCAAGGATCTCAAATGCGGAGATAGCCAAGGCCCTCAATACCAGTGAAGCAACGGTGAGAAGGAGGATAAATGAGCTGGTCAGGAAAAAGATAATAATAGGATTCTCGGCTCTGGTCGATCTTCAGGCAGTGGAGAACAGTATAAAGGCCTACATAATAATAGACGTAGATCCCAATAAGATGGATGATGTTGCGAATTCCATAACTGATAACATAAACGTGCTGAGCCTTTATAGGAGGAGAGGAAAGAATCAGTTGATAGCGGAAACGCTGTTCCTGAATCTTGAGGCTATTGAAAATTTTGAGAGTCAGATCTCAAAGATGAGCGGCGTGAAGAACTTCGAAACCATGATCATATCTAAAGCCTACAGGAAGAACCCATGGATAGGCATATGATTATTTTCTAATTTTTCAACTCATTACGTCATTTATCTTTATTTTACAATAGCGAAAAGGATCATCGTTGAACAATTGATCAGAAATGAAAAGATATGAAAATATTGGTTTAATCTTTCGGTACGCCACTGTCCATTATCTTCATATACTGTTCTTCCGTGAGCTTTCCGGTGGCTAGCACAAGGCTCTTTATTGACTTTCCAGTCTCAACAGCCTCCCTGACGATCTTGGCCACATTATCGTAGCCTAGATACGGGTTCAGCAGCGCAGCGGATCCAAAGCTGTTTGCCAGATGCTCTCTGCATACCGGAACGTTTGCCTTGATCCCATCTATGAGCTTCTCCTTGAACATCTTAAGTCCGTTGGTCATGATGTCTATGGATCTTGTAAGCTCGTAATCTATGTTGGGCATCATCACGTTGAGCTCAAGCTGGCCTGCCTGTACGCTCATATTGACAGCCTGCTGCGATCCGATCACTGAATGGCATATCATGTTCATAGCCTCCGCTATTGACGGGTTGATCTTTCCAGGCATTATCGAAGATCCCTGCTGTACAGCTGGAATTATGATCTCGTGGATGCCTGTGCCTGGCCCGGAGTATAGAAGCCTGATATCGTTGGCGATCTTTTCAACATCCAGGGCAAGGTTTGTTACGGAGTTCATAACCCTGGAAAAATCTGTCATGAACTGCATTATTCCAAGCAGATTGGAACTCTTCCTAAAGTTCTCCTTTGTGATCTCATTGATGTGCTTCACAACGTTTTCTTGGTAATTCTTTGCCGTATTGATGCCTGTTCCAACTGCTGTACCGCCTATGTTGAGCTCCATTATGTAGTCAGATGCGTCTATTATCTCATCACGATCCTTCTTCATTGCGTAAGCGTAGGCTCCGAATTCCAATCCAAGTGTCACAGGAGCAGCGTCCTGCAGATGTGTTCTTCCGGGCTTTGCTATGCCTCTAAACTCCTTGCTCTTGTTCTCCAGACTCTCTATGAGCTCGTTCAGCGCGTTCTTCAACTTCTTGACCTTTTTGGAAACGGTCAGGCGCATCATGGTGGGGTAAACATCATTGGTTGACTGGCTCATGTTGACATGGTCGTTTGGGTGTATCACGGAGTAGTCACCCTTGTTCTTGCCCATCAGCGTGAGCGCCACATTGGCTATGACCTCATTGGCATTCCTGTTGTAGCAAGTTCCGTCTCCCTGTCGAGAGATCCACCATCGGCGTTGGCAAGAGCAGCAGCCTTTTTGACCTGCGCTATTGAAACAATGTGGTCAGAATCTGCGGTGAGACCCGTGATTCTGAAATTTTCTCTGGCTCTTGCTGTGTTTATGCCATAGAAAACATCATCAGGCAGTTGCACTTCCCCTATAACGTCTCTTTCTGTCCTCATGAGTGACTATCGTTTGAACATATAAATTTTTGATTGCCTCATTTACACAAGTGATGATCAAATGTTTTCTATATGTTCAATGGCATGACAAATATCTACAATGATCATAATTGGTATCTTACCGATGCTATATATCAATTAGTTTAGAAAAGAGAAAAAACATATTAATATCATTCGGTGATAACAATAGATGACAATCATGAGGCAAAATGAGGTCATTATCAGAGTAGCCGGTGCAGCCGGTGATGGTGTGCAGTCGGCTGGTGAGATCTTGGTGAGAACTTTTGCAAGAAGTGGGCTTTATGCCACATCCTACAATTACTATCAGGATATAATAAGGGGTGGTGAATCTTGGTATCAGGTCCGTGCTTCTGACGTTAAGGTGAAGAATCAGGGGGACGGTCTTGACATACTTGTGGCACTGAACCAGGATGGTGTTGAGAGGCATACAAATCCAGATATAAATGAGGGTGGTGCTTCTCCTCTGGGAAAGGACGGAATCGCAATATTCGATAACTCGATCAAGGGTTACACGAAGAGAGATACCAACTACTGTCCAATGCCCCTCGCCGATATAGCGGCGAAGTACAGTAAGAATACGCTGCTGAAGAATACTGTTGGTCTTGGCGCGGCGATAGCGGCATCAGGAATAGATTTCAACATCTTCGCGGATGTGATAAGGGATCAGTTCGGCAAGAAGGGAGATATAGCTGAACTGAACGTTAAGGCGGCAAAGGAAGGCTACGATTATTTCCTGGCGAATTACAAACCGCTTGGTAAGAAATTCAAATTCGGAAAGAAGAAGTACATGATCTCCGGTGGTATGGCTGTTGCATTGGGTGCCGTAGCCGGCGGACTGAAGATGTATGTTGCTTATCCTATGACGCCTGCATCTTCAGCCCTTCACTTCCTTGCACAGCACGCCAAAAAGTATGGTGTTTTTGTCAAAATACCTGAGGATGAGATATCTGCTATAAACACGGTTATAGGCGCAAACTATGCTGGTGTCCGTGCCATGACAGGTTCCTCAGGAGGAGGCTTCGCCCTCATGACCGAGGCCGTGGGTTTATCCGGCATGACCGAGGTACCTCTCGTAATATATGAGGCGCAGAGGCCAGGGCCTTCGACTGGTCTGCCCACCAAGACGGAGCAGGGAGACCTAAATCAGGTCCTTGGCGCTTCGCAGGGCGATTTCCCGAGAATAGTGTTTGCTCCAGGCGACATAGAAGAGGCCTTCTATCTCACGAGGGAAGCCATGAATATAGCGGAAAAATACCAGACACCTGTTTTCATAATGTCCGATCTGTATCTGGCTGAGCATTACGATACCATAGACAGCTTCGATTTGAACTTCACCATAGATCACGGGCTCAGGGCCAAGGACAATGAACAGGATTACAAGAGGTATCTTATAACTGAAACGGGCATATCGCCGAGGGCAATTCCCGGACAGCCTGGAAACATGCACAACGAGGATTCGGATGAACACAATGAATACGGAGACGTCGTCAGCGACGCCGTAACTAATCCACAGGACAGGATAAGGATGATGCAGAAGAGGATGCGCAAGATGGACACATACATAGAGGAGATGAAGCCTACGCCCACGTACCATATTGAAGACGCCGAATACGTGATAATACAGTGGGGAAGTACGAAGGGGGCTGTAGAGGAGGCCGTAGACATACTCAGATCAAAGGGCATAAAGATAGGCGCCATAGAGGTCAAGAACGTGTTTCCGCTGAATCCTGACATAGGTACTCTCCTCAAGAACAAGAAGAAGATCATAGCGGTTGAAAACAACTATTCTGGGCAACTTTCAAAGTACATATCAGCCCAGTTCCTCGTCAAGCCAGATCTCATAACGAAGTACGACGGCGAGGCGTTTTATCCAAATGCGCTTGCTGACGAGATCGAGGTCAGGATTGGCAAGAAGAAGGAGGTCATAAGGGAGTGATCAAGATGAACATGAACGATTATAAGAATAAGAGGGTGCCGCCAGATTGGTGCCCAGGTTGTGGTAATTTCGCGCAGCTTTCTGCAATAACGATGGCTCTTGCGGAACTGAAGATAGATCCTAAGGATGTGGTTGTAGCATCTGGTATCGGATGCTCATCCAACATGCCTGAGTTCCTGAACACATACGGCTTCCTTGGTCTTCATGGAAGGCTTGTGCCGTTCGCCGCTGGCGTAAAGTGGGCAAACTCAAAGCTGACAGTCATAGCATACGGTGGAGACGGTGATGGATTCTTTGAAGGCACACAGCATTTCTACCATACTGCAAAGAGGAATGTTGATATAACGTACATGGTATCCGATAATCAGGTCTTTGGTCTGACGACCGGGCAGGCCTCGCCTACAGCGCCCATAGGACTCAGAACAAAGACTACACCGGACGGAAATATAGAGACTCCGTTCAACCCGATCGCCTTTGCGCTGAATGCTGGAGCGACATTTGTTGCAAGAGCATTCTCAGGAGATGTGAAACACCTGAAGGACATAACGGTACGTGCTATCAAGCACAAGGGGTTTTCCTTCATAGACGTCATCAGCCCATGCGTTACATGGAACAAGGAAAACAGCTATGAGTACTTCAGGCCCAGAGTCTACCATCTAGAAAACAACGATGTCACAAACTTCGACCAGGCATATAAGCTCGCTTTTGAATGGGGCGATCACATACCGATAGGCGTCTTCTATGAGGTGGAAAGGCCAACATACGAGGACCTAGACGAGGTTCTCAAGGATGGACCGCTTGTGGAACAGAAGGTACATACGCTTACCGAAGAGGACTTGGAAGAATTTGCATAATTCTTCAGTCCTTTTTAAATTTTGTTAAATAAATCGCAAGCAAAATTGTTCCGGTTATTAGAGTTAATATGCCAATTGATTCTATAGAAATATTTGAGTATGCGGTTTTTGCAATCTTCGTTGAATAAACCAGCGAAGTGTGCGAATTATTTCTTGTCAAAATCTGAACATCATAAGGGATGTTGCTGTATTGGGCTGGAAGAAATATATTGAAGTTAGTCCCTGGATCTAATGTGAGATTCTCGATTAACTTCGTGCTGGTCACGGTAACGCCAGTAAAATTTCTGTATTCTGAAATTATGTAAATACGTATCCATGTGGTGGAATTGCCTGCTATTATGGAAAGGTTTGATGGGATTCCGTAGAAGTTATATAATGTAATGTTTGAACTTCCATTGACTGAATAATCCTCGATCGAATAACTGTAATATATCGGATGCTGAGTGTAGGAATAACCTATAAGAACAGATCCAAGTAAGATTAGCAATAT
>ERZ1669250.738-NODE-738-length-13049-cov-6.370402_pt1 | contig 13049 bp, 16 predicted proteins | sample MGYA00579295_ERZ1669250 | MGnify/ENA primary metagenome ERZ1669250 (study PRJEB41166, sample SAMN08046056) | hot springs metagenome | biome: hot spring; feature: acid hot spring; material: thermophilic sediment; isolation source: thermophilic sediment from acid...
AAATTAAAAAATATAAAAATTAAAACTATAATAATTTGGGGGAAATATGACAATATAATAGATATAGAATATGCAAGAAAATTTCATGAAAGTATCAACAATTCAAAACTTTATATTGTTGAGGGTGGCCATATGCCTATGATAGATAATCCTGAAGAAGTTTCAAAAATAATAAATGATGAATTTTAGGTCACAAAGTTTTTCCGTAAATGGATATTATTGATCTCATCCCTATGGATGAATAAAACTTGTGAGCCAGCAAATTTTCTGATGGAAATTCGACTGTTAATATACTACAACCTTTTTCTTTTTCATAGTTTGCTGCATAGTTCAACAATGCTCTGCCTATCCCATTTTTCCTGAATTCTGGCAAAACATAAAGATCCATTATCCTTACCTCTTTTTCTGGTATGTAAAATCTTCTATCGTATATATGCGCTATTATTACACCAACTATTTTTCCGTTGTAATCTGCAACAAATATATCTACATCATCTCTTTTCAATGATTCTAATATGTAATTTTTCACTATATCTTCTATATTTGAATTCAAATTAAATAAAGGATCATGCTCTGAATTGAACCTCTTTAATCTTATTATAAGTGATTTTGTTTGCTCTAGGTCTTTTTCTTCAAACTTTCTAATTTTTACATCCATATTTTTACCTCCTTATATCTTCAATGTAACCCATATTAATCATTTTATCTATTAAATTTCTAGTCTTTGAAATTATTTCCTTTGCCCTTTCATAAAAGAATTCATAAGACCCAGTTTTTCTAGCCATGTTTTCTTCAACTGCCTTTTTGGCCACTGCAGCCGCAACTCTTGGAAAGACATCCCAATCTGTCATTCTAGGTATTATATAATTTTTGTTTAAACCCTTTTCTTGTGCAAATTTGGCAAGCTCTTCTGATGCAGCTATTACCATATTCTCAGTAATTTTTCTTACCCTTGCATCCAAGGCCCCTCTGAAAACACCAGGAAATACCATACTGTTATTTATTTGATTTGGAAAATCTGACCTACCAGTGGCAACTATTGCCGCACCATTTTCTAATGCCTCATCTGGCCATATTTCTGGTATTGGATTTGCAAGTGCAAATATTATTGAATCTTTATTCATTTTTTTAATCCATTCGCCTTTTACAACACCAGGCCCAGGAGTTGATGCAGCAATTAATACATCAGCATTTTCCAATGCCTTTTCTATATTTCCCTTTATTCTATCCCTATTTGTTTTCAATGCAATATCGTATTTCCAAGGATTTGTCTTCATCATATTATCTATATCATATCTCTCCGGTTCTAATATTCCCCTTGAATCAACAACAATCATATTTCCAGGATCAAAACCATATTTTGTTAATATCCTAACTGCTGCAATGTTTGCAGCACCTGCGCCCAAAAATACTATTCTAGTATTTTTTACATTTCTTCCTGTATATTTTAGAGCATTTATTAATCCTGCCAAAATAGCGCCAGCTGTACCCAATTGATCATCATGCCATACGGGAATTTGAACACTTTCTGAAAGTTTCTCAAGTATCCTAAAACATTTGGGTGATTCTATATCTTCCAAATTGATTCCACCAAAAGAAGGCTCGATTGCTTTTCCAACTTTTAAAAAATCATATTCATTTTGAACATTGATTGGCAATGGAACTGCATCAACACCACCTAAATATTTAAATAGTAACGATTTACCTTCCATTACAGGCATTGCAGCATATGGACCCACGTATCCTAGTCCTAATACTCTTGTTCCGTCGGTTAATATTGCAATAGAATTCCATCGATATGTATATTCATATGACAAATCAGGGTCATTTGCTATTTCTAGAGATACTTTGGCTACTCCAGGCGTATACCATATTGAAAAGTCATTTAAATCTCTTATAGGAACTTTAGGAATTGTTTGAATTTTACCACCATATTTTTTTGAATATTCCAATGAAAGTTCTGAAAATTTATCGTGTCTATCTATTTTGTCTGAATTTTCCATATTTAGTAAAAGGATTTCAAAATTAAAAAAATTATTATTTTGGAATTTCAATTACTTTAATATGGGTCTCAGCAAAAAAGATCTTTCTAGGAAAAAAAAGGCTTTGGAGGCTAGGATTGCAGAATTGGAGGAAAAAGCTAAGAAAAATCCTTTAGATAAAAGTATAAAAGAAGAATTGGAAAATTTAAAGAAAAAATTAAATAAAAAATGATTTATTCTTCAAATTCCCAATCTATTTTTTCTTCAACATTTCCTTTTATAGCCCTTGAGATAAAGCAATATTTATGGGCAAGTTCCATTGCTCTAGGTATTTTTTCTTTGTCCTTTTCAGAAACGTTCATAATGACATGTATTTCGATCTTTTCAAACCTGTAACCCTTTTCTGGGCTTGGTCCTAATGTTGTTTTTATCTTTGCTCTCCAGGACTTCAAATCTATGCCCATCTTATCCTTAAATTCTAAGAACGTTGTTAAAATACAAGATGCTAATACACCTGGAAATAATTCTTCCGGGGTCATTTTATCAGGAGGGCCCTTAAATTCAGGTGGTGAATCTACTTCAATCTCATAATTTTTGACTTTTAATAAAGTCCTTCTATCATCTAACCATTGTACTTCACTGAAATATTCATATTTATTTTCATCATTCATAATAAAACCTCCCATTTTTGATAAGATAAATATAAAAAGATATAAAAATTTGCAATATATTTCTATATTTTATTTTTGCAGAAAATTCATCTTTTCAAATAAAAATTCTACTTACATAAATTCTATATTATTACATCAACAATTGAAATATCTCTTATAACAGTTAAAGATAAACTTTTATATAATAGTTAAATATAGTATTCTAAAAGGTGCATTAGGATGACATTCTGGCAGGGTAGATCTGTAAGGAAATTTACTGGAGGGAAATACAGGCATTTCAGAAATAAAAGAAGGTATGAAATTGGTGGAGACCCAGTATTGACAAAAATTGGTAAGGATAAAAGAAAAATAGTTAGGGCATATGGAGGAAATTTAAAGATAAAATTGTTGGAAGCTGAATTTGTTAATGTCTATGATCCAAAAACAAAATCAATGAAAAAGGCTAAATTGATAACGGTTAAAGAAAATAGCGCAAATCCACACTATGTTCAAAGAAATATAATCAATAAGGGAGCCGTTGTTTTAACAGAAATTGGATTGGTAAAAATAACTTCAAGACCTGGACAAGATGGAGTGTTGAATGGTATCTTAATTGAAGAGAAATGATAATTTATCCATCATATTTTTCAAATAAAAATTCTAGAAAGATGGGTAGAAAGGTTCCAAAGAATTTAGCGTTTGACCCAAACCCTGAAATAATTGAAAAGGCATTGAAAGTTTTAGGATATAAGTACGAAAAACAGGAGAAAAAATATCCAAAACAATGGTATTCTGATAAAATAAGATTTTATGTTGAAACTAGCGAGAAAAAAACAGAAGTTTTAAAAAAAATATCAAAAATTATAAAAAATAATTTTAAATCTTAATTAAAAAATCAATCCTTGAACCTTTTCTTAAAGTCCCTTCTTCCTCCTCTAGATCTCCTATTATGGAAATCATCGCGGTGCTCTGCTGCACTAACATCATTTTCCATATTTATATTATCTACGGTCTCCTCAGATTTCTTTATGCTTCCATATTTTCCTACATTCAACCTCATGTGGCCTCTAACCAATGTTATGTATCCATTGTCTATATACAATGTGTCTCCCTGAGAAATTCCCAGATTTTGGTCTCCCCATAGGGTAAGGGTAATTGTTCCAGTCTCATCACCTATTACTACTTCTGTCAATTTCCTAGATTCTCCATATTTTGTTGTTATCTCTTTTGTTTCGCCAACGCTTGCCACTTTTCCCAAAACATTGACCCTTTTAGAATCCGGGGTCAAGTCTTTTATTTTCGTCACGTTCTCCATACTTTCTTCCTTCCTTTTTCCTTTCGACGTCCACTCTTCCCAAAAAGAGAAAAGTTTACGCCTAAAGATTACTAATTTATTCAAGTATATTAAATTTTCCTATTTGGTGGCCTTTTTGGCCTTGCACATATTGCTTGAAGATCCCCATCAAAAAATATTTCATAATTTTCATATTTTTTATCATTTTGAAATTCTGTCATCTTTTTAAAAAATTCCTCTACTGTTATTTCAGGATTATCTTTTAAGCTGAATAGAACTATTTTGTCTGTTTCTTTTTTATTTTCAACCATATACCTAATAAATATGAATTCAGATATACTATAAAAAAATATTGTTTTAAATTTATTTTACTCCATAAATGACTTACAAAATAATAAAAATTTTTTAAAAATTATAAATTTTTTAATAATCGAAATAAATTTTAACCATTATATCAATATCCATTTTATGTATGGATTTAAATGCAAATTGGTATCATGGCACGATATCGAAAGATGGGTAGATGATATTATAAAGAAAATGGAGAAGGACAATTACGAACCAGAAATAATAATTGGAATGGCAAGGGGTGGAATTGTACCTGCTAGAATTGTATCTGACAGATTCCAACAAAAAAATCTTTATACAATAAAGACAGAACATTGGGGGATAACGGCTACTGTTGATGGACAGGCAAAAATAGTTCAAGGATTGCCTGTGGATATAAATGGAATGGATGTGTTGATAATAGACGATATAACGGATACTGGCCAAAGCATGAAATTGGCGCACGATTATGTAAAATCTTTAAATCCAAATTCTATTAAATCCGCAACTCTACTTCATATAACAAGGTCTATATTTAAGCCTGATTACTATTCTCAGGAAGTTCATGAGTCTGATTGGGCCTGGTTTATATTCCCATGGAATGTTTATGAGGATTTAATGAATATTTTAAACAAAATTTTGGAAGAGGAAAAGAAAGTTTCATTAGATAATGTTAAAACAATATTAAAAAACAATTTCCATATAAACCCAGAGGAGGAAAAGATAAAAGAGGTATTAAGAAGAATGATAAATAAAAATATTCTAAAATTTATAGATGGATTTTATGTAAAATTATAATGTTTTTTCAATAACCTCATCAAATTCCTTTTTAAATGTATTTAAAATTTCTTTGAATATCATTTCTTTTGTACTTGATGGCAGGGATACTAGTCCAAGCTCTGTCATGACCTTTACAAATTTAGTCTCTGCTATAGTCTCCATCATTTTGGCCTCAATATACACTTTAATTGCCTCATTTAATTCCTTTAAAATTTCAGGATTTTCTTTCAATTTTTCTAAGAGATAATTTTTTATATGTTCTTTTAAAAGATCTTTCAAAACTTCTACAAAAATTTCTTCACTTGGTAAGGCATTTTCTAAATTTTTTATAATATCATCTACATTCATGTTATTATGTAACATTAAAATCCATTTAAATATTTTTATTCAGAATATTCTATCTTTGCCTTTTCACTAATTATTGCGCTATTACCCGTTGGATCATCTATCCTAAATGTTAATTTATCTAAACCTCTTCTCATATGAGCTATCTTTTTCATTTTTTCATATATCAAATTCTTTGTAATTTCATCAGAATCTCTTAACAACTGTTTCATTATATCCAAAATTCTCATCAATACACCTTCTATATTGGATACAAATGATTCACCACCCATCACAGGCTCTATCGAGACACCAATTTCGTCCACATATATTGATGCCTGTGAAGATCTTATAACCCTAACGTTTAGATCTTCTTCACCAGATGCAACAAATGTTATTTTAACATGTCCCCTATTTTCGAGGAATATAACATCTGTATGCCTAAAACCACACGTGTAACATAAAGATGTAAATATGTTAATTTTTCCAAAAAAATTTAATTCTTCTTCCTCAATGTTTGTGTGAAGTGTTTCATTACCACATATTGGACACTTTTCTATATATTCAATTCCATCCATTCCTTCAGCCTTCCGGTTATTATGTATTTCTTTTTTGATAGTGCATCAATGTTTTTTGATCCTGTTAAAAACATAGTGGACTTCAATTCTTCAATGATTAACAAAATCTCATTCTTAAGGCTTTCATAGCTTTCAGATGCATTCTTTAAAAGATTGGCAGCAATACCAGCAATATCTGCACCCATTATAATGGCTCTTGCAATATCCAATCCATTTCTTATTCCTCCAGAGGCTATTATTTTTGTGTTTACTTTCTTCACAGTATATACAGCATATGGAGAAGGAATACCCCAATCCCAAAATGTTTTACCCAGCCTTATTCCACGCTGATCATTTTTCTCCAAAGCACGATAATATTCAACCGCAGCAAAAGAAGTCCCTGAAACACCAGATACATCTATTGCCAAAGTGCCCATTCTTTTTAATTTTAAAGCGGTATTATAATCAATTCCAGCTCCAGTCTCCTTTATAATCGTCGGAAAATTTTTGCAAATTGACATTAATCGATTTTCAATACCTTTAGAATTTCTATCGCCTTCTGGCTGTACGATCTCCTGTAGAAAATTAAAATGTATAGCGATGAAATTTGCATTTATAACGTCAATTAAGTATGTTAAATCCTCATCCTTTATTGGATCTTCATTCTTTTGTTTTATTAATTGTGGTGCACCTATGTTAGCTATTTTTAGAGGGATATCATAATTCTTTACCACTTTGAATGTATTTTCGACATCTTTGTTTTTGAGTAATACCCTCATGCTTCCAACACCCATACCTATGCCAAGATCTGCTGCAACCTTTGCTATGTTTTCATTTATTTTTTCAGAGCCTGGAAATCCTCCTGTCATAGATTCAATTATTATTGGATATTTCAATCTCCTTCCAAGGAAGTCTACACTCGTGTCAATTTCATCGTAATCTACTTCAGGCATACTTTGGTGTATTATCGATATATCATCCCAATAATTGTAGTGCGATTTAACATCATTGTTCAAAACAATATTAACATGATCAGATTTTCTATTTTCAATCATGGTATCACCTTTGTTCCTATTACATCTTTATCATAAATTGCATTAAAAAGTCTTCCCTTTACATTTCCATTTATTACATATACAGGGATTTTCAATTTTATTAATCCATTAATAACCCTAAATTTATTCTCCATGCCGCCTGTTACATCCTTCTCCTTTTTGCTAAATGATATTTCAATATGCCCTTCAATTTTTTCAATCAGCTTAGCCCCTGGAATTCCTGGATCTTTATCAAATATTCCATCCACATCTGTAACAAATATGACCTTTTCAGGTTTAAAATATTTCGACAAATGGTATACTAATTGATCACCTGAACAAATGCTAAGCCCTTTTTTTGGATTTAATATAATATCTCCAAAGGTAACAGGAACAAATTTGAATTCTAAGAATTTCTTAAAAATATTTACATTAAATTCATCCCCTACGATGTGAAATGAGTGAACAGGAAGGGATATTGGATTAATACCATGCTCGATCAATTTCTCTAAAATTATGTTATTCAATTCTAAAACATCTTTTGAAACAGTGGAAAAATATTTTTGATTACCAGAAAGTCCATTGTTTAAATTATGCTCATCTGATAAATAATGGCCATATGAACCAGCACCATGTACAAGAATAAAATCCTCCTTGGGTAATTCGCTTACAATATTGTTTAAAGTTTCTTCTTTTAATTTCTTGTATTTTGATTTGTCCGTTATTACAGATCCGCCAATCTTTATTATTAACATAATCAACCTAATTTTATAAAGATGCTAATTCTGGATATATATTTTTCAAATCATTGAAATTGTCAAACTTGTTTGCCATTAACCAGAAATTTTTTGCGGCCATTAAATTGTTCATTTTTAAGGCGATCCTTGTTTTGTAGAACCATGCAATGGAATTTTTGAAATCCTTGGCAACAATGCCGTTTAAAATTTTCTCGGCATCGTTATATTTTGAATTAACAAACAATGATATTGCATCCATAACATTCCCTAGTTTTTCATAAATTTCTTTCAATTCATTAGTTGTAAATCCAGATTTTAATAAACTTTCAAGCGCTGGAATAAATATTTGCTTGTTTTGCATATTGTTTAATAGTACTTTATTTAAATTGTTTAAGAATTCTGAGTTCTCCCTAAACTTTATTGAAATTTCCCCCAACTTTGGATTTTTCAATAATGCCTGTATTTCCTTCTCATTTGGAGGCCTTATCTGTATTTTTACTTGTGGTTGTGCCTTGGTGACCTGTACTTTTTGCTCTTCAGGTTTAGCAGTTTGTTGCATTGGCTGCACATTTTGGATTTCTGTCTTCTGTTCTTCTGGTATTTGTTCAGCTTTTTTAATCTCAACCACTTTTTTCTCTTCTACTTTTGTAGGTTCTTGCTTATTTTCTATAATATTTGTTTCCTGCTTTATCTCTTCAAGCTGTGGCTTTTGTTCTTCAGGTTTTGGCAATTCCTTTATTTCCTCAACTTTTAATGGCTCTTTTTCTTCTTTTACTTTGATTTCTTCTGTTTCAGACTTAACATTTTCATTGCTTTGTGGTAAAGTTTCACTGGGCTTAATTTCTTCAAAAATTTTTTCTTCCTCTACCTTTTGTTCTTCTTGTTTAATTTCCTCAGTTTTTGTAATACCTTCGTTTTTAATTTCCTCTTCTATTTTTTGTGGTTGCTCAACCTTAACTTCTTGATTTAGTTCTGGTTTCTCCTGATTTTCAATACTAATCTCTTCTTTTTGTTTTTCTTCTTTATTTTCTGATTCAACTTTTTCTTGTTTTATAATCTCCTCAGGCATTATATTTTCAATTCCCTTTATATTACTTTCAGATGGAGATATTTCTTCAAATAAATTTCCCTTATTAATTTCTGCACTTTCTGGTTTTATCTCTTCAAATAATTTATTTTCAGAACTCCTGTTACTAATCAATTCTTTTAAAATGTAAATTTCCGAATCACTAGGCGCAATTTCAATCAATTTATCCAATGTATTTTTGGCTTCTGAAAAATTTTTGTTTTCTATTAACAACCTAATTTTTGTTTTTAAGATTGAAATATTATCAGGAGAGAGTTCTAATGCTTTGTTAATATATTCAAAGTTATTTTCAACAGATGCCAAATGGGCATATACCTCAGCTGCTTTTTGTTTATCATTTATTTTGGTATAATATTCTAATAGAAGGTTTAGGACCTCAACATCATTAGGATCTATTGATAAAATTTTCTCAGCTATATCTGCTCTCTGAGGATCTTTTTTAAGTGCTTCCTTATAGTATTTTTTAGCTGTATCAAGGTCTTTTTGAATTCTATATACATCCCCCAATAAAACGTAAGTTTCTATATTATCTGGATTTAATTCTAATGCTTTCTTTAAATTTACAGTTGCATAAGGAATTTGTATATTTAATGTAAGGAGAGTTTTTCCAATTTCAAACCAAGGTTTAAAATCATTTGGGTTTAATTCTTTTATCTTTTCAAAAAAATCAAATGCTTTTTCCTTATCGTTTAAGTCAAATAATAACCTTCCTGCCTCCCAAAGTATGTTTATAACTTCATCTTTATTTTCATTTATAGATTGCTTTTCTTGCTTTGAAGCATCTTCTATCATTCTTAAAATTTTTCTCAACGTAACACGAGCCTTTGTTGGATCAATAGATGCGTATCCTCTACCCTCCTCTAAAGTATCACGTAAAGTTTGAACAAATGTTTTACTTGTGGAACGTTTTCCAAACAATGGCATACATCATATTATAAAATATTTTATTTAATAAAATCTTCGATTCACACAAAAAATTTAAATTGTTTTTTTTATAATAGAAGACTTTTCTAGATTTTAATCATGTTAAAAGTCTACTTTTTAATTTATATAATATTTTAATTTGAAAAGATTTATATAGAAGTAGAATTTTATCAAAATATAGAGGTGGTTTTAAATGATGGCTGGTCAACCAATATTGATTTTGAAGGAGGGTACAAAAAGGGAGACAGGCAAAGATGCGATGAGAAATAACATTCAAGCAGCAATTGCAATTTCTGATGCAGTAAGATCAACCCTAGGACCGAGGGGTATGGATAAGATGCTCGTTGATTCCTTAGGTGATGTTGTTATAACAAATGATGGAGTAACAATAATGAAAGAGATTGAAGTGGAACATCCAGCTGCTAAGATGATTGTAGAAGTTGCAAAAGCACAGGACACAGAGGTAGGAGATGGTACTACCACGGCCGTTATAATTGCTGGTGAATTATTAAAGCAAGCTCAAACCCTTTTGGATCAAAACGTTCATCCTACTGTAATTACAACAGGATATAGAATGGCCTCTGAGAAGGCAAAAGAAATTTTGAATGAAATAGCAACAAAGATTGATATAAACGATGATAAAACATTGATAAAAATTGCAGAAACCGCTTTGGGAAGTAAGAGCGCTTCAATGAGCAAAGATCTATTGGCTAAGATTTCAGTTGATGCAGTAAAGAGAATTGTTGAAAATGTTGACGGTAAAATAATTGCAGATTTAAACAATATACAAATTGTTAAAAAACAGGGAGGATCAATAGACGATACAAAGATTATTGACGGTATTATTGTAGATAAAGAGAAGGCCCATCCAGACATGCCACAGATCGTTAATAATGCAAAAATTGCTTTACTAAATGTTGCACTGGAAATAAAAAAGCCAGAATTTGACGCAAACATACAAATTAGGGATCCTTCAATGATTCATTCATTCTTAGAAGAAGAGCAAAAGATGATTAAAGAAATGGTTGAAAAAATTGCAAAGACCGGAGCAAATGTTGTATTCTCACAGAAAGGCATTGATGATACTGCACAGCACTTCCTTGCAAAGAAAGGAATATATGCAGCAAGAAGGGTAAAGAAGAGCGATATGGAGAAGTTAGAAAAAGCCACCGGAGCTAAAATAGTAATGAACTTAGATGACCTAACACCAAACGATTTGGGATTTGCCGAAAAGGTTGAAGAGGTCAAAATTGGAGATGATCATCTAACATTTGTTACAGGATGCAAGAATCCAAAGGCAGTTTCAATATTAGTAAGAGGAGGAACTGAACACGTAGTAGATGAGATTGAAAGATCATTGCAAGATTCATTGCACGTTGTAGCTAAGGCCCTTGAAGATGGAAAAATCGTACCAGGTGCAGGTGCCGCAGCAACGGAAATTGCAATTAGACTAAGGGATTATGCATCCTCTGTTGGAGGCAGAGAACAGCTTGCAATTGAAAAGTTTGCAGATGCAATCGAGATAATTCCAAGGACCTTGGCAGAAAATGCTGGTCTTGATCCAATTGATATGGTCATACAACTAAGAAAAGCACATAAAGATGGTCACAAGAACTATGGAATAAACGTATTCGAAGGAAAAATAGAAGATGTGTTTTCCAGCGGAGTCATAGAACCAATAAGGGTAGGACAGCAGGCCATTGACAGCGCAACAGAGGCTAGCGTAATGATTCTAAGGATTGATGATGTAATTGCAAGCAAAGGAACATCAAGCACAAAGCCACCAGAGAAGAAATCTGAGGAATCTGAATCCTCATCCGACTAAAATTTTTTTAGCTGCATTTTCTACCTTTTCAATTTCATTTTTTTCACAAGCAACCATCAAAGAATAATCGACCATTTTTCTATTTTTTATTGCTTTTACCAATGTAGATTCGTTTTCTAAAAAGGTTATTTTACCATTTTTATTTATCCTAATATCGTAGCTCTTTAACCTTTTATCGCCCATGTACAATTCTTGCAATGGAATATCAACAATAATTTTATTTTCATTAACACCAGAAAAATCGGATAATATCTTTTCAATCCTTTCAGGTTCAAAATTCCTATATTCCTCCGGTACAGAATTTAGTATTAAAACCTTTTTATATAATTTCCTGAACTTCAACCTTTCATAAATCTCTCTTTGAAATTTATCACCATTTTTTATAAAATTTAATAGATCAGAATCATTCATTTCAATTAATATTTTCCAATCTATATTCATGTTTCTTATGGCCTTTATAAGCATTAATTCAGCTATCCTGCTTGTTTTGTGAAAATATACAGAAGAATACATTAAAGATCGTGCAACCATTAGACCTTCCAAAGCTTCAATGCCCTTATGATCGAATACAAGCATGTTGTTATTTAAGCTCACTGTATTAAGTATTCTTGGAAGGTCTATAACGCCGTAAGCCACCCCTGTATAATGAGAATCTCTTATTAAATAGTCCATTTGGTCGGCATCTAGATCACCGTTTATAATGCTTTCAATTGCATATTTCATTTTTCCAAAAGAATCTTCATTTATATTTGAAAATAATTTTATTATCTCATTTTTATCGATCCCATTTCTTTCCAAAACATATGATAAACTATTTTCTCCAATTGAATTTTCAATGGTTAGCTCTCCCCTTACAATCTTTTCACCAATCTTAACGTGGTCAAGACCAGTATACTTTTTGAAAATATTTTCCATTGTATGGGAATAAGGTAAATGTCCAATATCATGCACAAGACCTGCTATTTTAAGCAATGTAATATCATGATCGCTTAAATTCAACCTTTTCCCAATCTCTCCAGCAATATATGAAACGCCAAGTGAATGTTCCAACCTTGTATGATTAGCACCTGGAAAAACAAGGTAATTAAAACCCAACTGCCTTATACCATTCAACCTTTGAAATTCTGGTGTCTCAACTATTGAAAGCATTGGCTCCTCGATTTTTATAGAACCATGTACGGAATCGTGAATTATTTTATATTCTCCACCCATATTTATAATAAATAAAAAAATAACCTTTTAAATGTTTAGCCGGGCACACCGGCCTCGATTTCCTCGCAAAGTCCAGTGATACCTGCAGATATCTCAGCCCCGCACCCCTCTGAGCACCTAAGGTCCGCGTTACCGCTGCTCCCTTCCGGGCCTAACGGATTACCGCGGCAAAGATGCCGTTGCTTTCCTTTGAAAGCACGTACATCACCCTCGGTCCCAGAGGACAGAGCATCACCGACATTCTGCAGGGCTGGAATCCCTGCGATTCCACCTCAGCCGGCTGTCGCCCCCGCATCTAGACTTCGGGTAACAGGAG
>ERZ1669250.739-NODE-739-length-13047-cov-6.030326_pt1 | contig 13047 bp, 12 predicted proteins | sample MGYA00579295_ERZ1669250 | MGnify/ENA primary metagenome ERZ1669250 (study PRJEB41166, sample SAMN08046056) | hot springs metagenome | biome: hot spring; feature: acid hot spring; material: thermophilic sediment; isolation source: thermophilic sediment from acid...
CTGCCGCTCCAGACCGCTATGGTTCAGGGCGGTCTGAAGCGATAGGGACAAGCGGTTATAACTGCAAGGGGTTGGAAATAAGTCACAGCGGCGGCCGGGGAGTGCGCCGCTATCCTGCACATGGCTTCGATCCATCTCTACATACTATGCCATCTGCGCAAGAGCTCCGATGAACCCAGGAGTGATGACATCGCGAAGCCCGAACTCCGCTATGTATGATAGCTCGGGCATGCCGGCACTACCTAACCTGCACCTACTCACGAAGATCCTAAGAGAACGACCAGGCGCCTGGCCAGCGCCAGCGTCGCTGCGAACACAATTGCGACAGGTATTACCAACACCAATATTGCCGTCCTTAGGCCCATAAGGTCTGCCAGTATCCCCAGCAATGCTGGCAGGAAAGCCCCTATCAACATCATAGTGGACGAAAAGTAGCTATTTGCGGCGTTCCTAGTTTTCATGTCGAACACCCTGGAGAGTGAGATGACGCTTATCGTATAAGTCAGGCCATGTGGTATGCCCAGAATCGCTAGCGCTGCGGCATATATTATTATGGAAGGCGCTGCCCATGCCGCGAACAACCCCATAAGCGTCAGCGTTGCCGACAGTATCATAAGCGCCGTCAGGTTCTCGGCGGGGCGCGCGGTCAGCGCGAACCTGGCGGCGAAGGAGGTAGCGTAGAATGCGACGTATAGGAAGATCGCCGCGGAGTTCGTCGCCGAGAAGCGCTGCACGGCATAAATACTTGAGAAGGTCACGATGAATGCGAATGGTATCTGGTATGCGAGCTGATTTAGGAGCGATACGGCGAAACCGGGGCTCCTCAGCACGCCGCGCGCGAGTGCGCCGCCCCGAGCGCCTTCCTCCGGGAAGGGCAGCGCCGGGGATAGCGCTCCCACGAGGAGCGCTATCGGCTCAAACAGCAGGAACGCCTCCCTGAGCGTGAAGTACCTGAGGATCAGGCCCTCTAGGGAAGGGCTAACCATGAGCGAGGTGCTCAGCGCTAGAGTGTACAGCGCAAGCGCGCGTTCCACCGATTTTCTATCGCGACCCGCCCCACCGGCCGCAGTCATGATGTTCGGCATGACGAATCCCAATGAGAATCCGGCCAGCGCCGCCAGGATCCATAAAGTGATGGGCCCTGAGAAGTAGAAGAATGGAAATACTAATGAGTATGCCCAGGAAGCCACCATGAAAAACGCCCTGCGTCTTCCTGAGCGGAGCCTCGCGTTTATGAACGCGCTCGAGATAAATGTGCACCCCATGAAGGTGAGGGCAAGTGCCCCTATCTCAGACTCACCAAATCCAAGATCCTTCGCGATCAACGACATGGTGGGCGGTATCATACTGTTGGTGGCCCTGAAGGCGAACGTGATTGTGACTATGATGGCCATCATCCTGAGGTATCCGGCGGCATCCCGCGCGCGGGGCTCCAAGTCGCGCACCCAACTCATAGGTAAATTATTAACTTCGCGCATGAACCCCAGCGCGTCCCAGCATGGCATTCAATTCAAACATATTCGTTTTATACAGTAAAAAATAAAAACAACATAATTGAGCGGTATGGCATGCATACCTCCAGGGCGTTCGTCATATTCGTGCTCGCGATCATTGTCGCGTCATCGATTGCGTCCTACGCGCTGGGATATCGTGCGGCATCGCCCGCGCCAGGCGGCGTCGTGACAATCGCCGCGTCGCTCTACGCGCCATATCTCAGCTCGGTGGTGAAGGATTCCGGGGTGAGCGGCACGGTGGTTGGCATGGGGTCAGTGGCGGCCGCCAGGCAGATAATCCTGGAGCCAGCGGCCTACGGAGTATTCCTGTCCGTGGACCCCGCGGTCATTGAGGACATGCTGTATCCGCGCGGCATATCATCCTGGTACGTTGCTATAGCGAGCGACCAGATGGTTATAGGCGTCTCACGTTCCTCTCCCGCGTACGAGGAGCTCGCCTCGCTGAATTCATCGCTCAACGTCGCAATCTCCGATGGCAACCTGAGCGCAGAGAAGGAGATATTGGGGAGGATACTAGCGGTAGTGCTCTCCGGCAACTACACAGTGGGGACCTCGGATCCCAACACGGATCCGGAGGGCTACAGGGCGCTCATGATGCTCCAGCTTTCCGGCATATGGTTACATGGGGATCCGGGCTACTATGCTCAGGGGCTCGACGCGCTGAACTCCAGCGGAAAGCTCTACGAGGTTCCCATGGGGTCCGCGCTGTTCTCATACCTTGAGTCTGGCAGAGTAGACTTCGATATAGCGCTCTACAGGTCCTCTGCCATCCAACAGGGGATTCCGCGCATATTGCTGCCGCCCCAGGTCAACCTGGGCGATGCCAATTATTCCCAGTTCTACGCGCGCTCTTCCGTGGAGATAGAGTCCGGCGGCGAAGTTGTCGACCTTCATGGGGCTCCAATATACATCTGCTTCACAATACCGGACACTTATCCGGACAAAACCCAGGCTGCCCTGCTGGCGCTCTACATGATATCCCCGGGAGGTAGGTCGCTCCTTCGCAGTTACGGCGCAGTTCCCCTAGCTACGCCATTGCTATACGGAAATGCCTCCCAAGTCCCGTATCCCCTCTCGGCGCTTGTGAACACGAGCGTGTTGAGCTATGCGGGACCTATCAATTAAGACGCCACTCTACGCGCTGGCAGCGGTCGTAGCGGTCCCGATCGCCGTGCTCTTCTACTCGGCGGGCCCCGTGGGGATAGCCTCATCATTCGAGGACCCGCAGTTCATCTCCTCGCTTGGCCTTACGATGCTGGGGGCATCGATTGCTGCGGCATTAAACGCCGCGCTGGGGACACCCGCGGCCTACGCGCTTGCCCGGGGGTTAATCCGGGGCGAGGGCGCGCTATACGATCTACTGCTATCGCCCGTCTCAATCCCGCACACCGTGGTCGGCATAATGCTGTTGATAATGTTCTCACCGGCGTCGCCGCTCCACTATCTGCTCGGCTCCCTCAATCCCCTCGACACGCTCTGGGGGATGATCCTGGCGATGTTCTATGTGTCCGCCCCCATCTACGTGATGTCCATGAGGGAGCATTTCGAGAGGTCGGACCTTGAAATGGAGCGCTTCCTGGGGAGTCTGGGGATGTCGCCCTCATCGATCTTCTACTCGGTGATCCTGAGGGGGTCGCTGGGGTCCATTGCCAGGATATCCTTGCTCAGCATGGGCCGTGCCATAAGCGAATTCGGATCCATCGTGATCCTAGCCTACTCCGTGTCCATGGCGCCCCTGTTCTACTATGTAAAGCCTGCAACGGTGCTGATCTGGTACAAATATGATGTATATGGCCTGAGCGCAGCAGTCGGGTATGCCTCCGCGCTGCTCGTGGTAACGCTGATACTCTCCCTCCTGGCATACCTCGCAAGCGAGGATTGAGCGGCATAGTCCTGAGGAACTTCAGGGCCAAACGCGGCGGCTTCGCGGTGGGCCCCATCGACCTGGAAGTGGATTATGGAGAGAGGGCACTTATCTACGGGCCAAACGGCTCAGGGAAGACCACAATTCTGCTAGGGATAATCGGCGCGGCAGATGCTGACGGTGGCGTGTCTGTTGCCGGTCAGGAGATATCCAGTCTCCCCATACATGAACGCGGCGTATCCTACGTGCCGGCCCATCCGGTCCTACCGGGGTGGATTACTGTAAATGAGATGCTGCGCATGACTGGGAGGCATGAAACCGCGGTCGACCTGCTGGAGAGGTTCAACCTAGGCTGGGCGCGGAATCGTCCAACGAACGCGCTGAGCACCGGCGAGCGTAAGCTCGTCCAAATACTCGTGGCGCTATCAAGCGACACAAAGGCTCTACTCCTTGACGAACCATTCTCAAATCTCTCGCGTAGCTGGGCTTCGCGCCTGGAGGAGCTGTTGAGGAGCGAGCCTCGGCCAATGATGCTGACTCATCACGAGTGGATTCCCAAGTTCGACAAGTACTTGCGCCTGCCCCTGACGGTGCAGGAAGATGGCTAGCAGAGCGATGGCCACGAACGCATGAAATGTTGTGCGCGCGGATAAGATACCCTTCAACCTAGCCGTCTCGTGGTGCGCATTACATGAAATCAGACAATCGGCGGGAATGCGAAGGAATACTACCCCTATTAAGTCGACGAAGCTATTACAACGCGTTGCGAGTATTTATAGGGAATTTCTAAAAATCGATACCATTTACGCACCATTGGGCAGACATCGATATCATCCGATGCCACCCTTGCTCCCGCGCCGCGGGGGAGGGCGCCCGTGCGTGGCGTCCGCTAGGGGCCCTGCCTTGTCCGGAGCAGGAAGGCCCTCATCAGGTTGAAGGCCGTGCACGTGAACATCGCCTTCACCTGACCCTGGGCACAGTTGTGACGAACGTGCGGGTGAAGTGGAAGACCCTCCTCATGAACGCGTAGGGGCGCTCCACGTGGGCCCTTATGCTCGATATGCGCCTGTTCAGGGCCCGATTCTCAGGGGTGAGCGGGTGTCCCCTGCTGGCCTTGATCGTGTTCAGCGCCAGCCCCCTCGTGACGGCGCCGCTGTACCCCCATCCCCTACCCCCTATCGACAGCTCCCCGGGCATGCATGCGAAAACCTAAAAGGCCATCAAGTTAGGGCTGAAAGAGGGCCGGTCGTCTAGTCTGGTCAGGACGCCGCCCTCACACGGCGGAGGTCCCAGGTTCAAATCCTGGCCGGCCCACTTACGGATTAGATCGCGCGCTCACCTTTATAGGGAATTTCAAAAACATGGACCATCAACATGGGACTACCAGATACCAGTTGTTATTAGAAATTCCCTACTCTATAGGACGGCAATTCCCCGCTGATCCCTCGAGATGCCGGCCGCCAGACCGGCGTTTCATCATCGCGAGAGATCCGGGGCGTCCACCTGGCATCCTCTCCGGCTCGCGGCGCACCTTCGCGATCAGACTTCCAAGATAATAAAATAAACTACTTCAATTCAACCTCTGAGTAAATGGTCTACACATGCATGTCCATTCCATTAGGTATGTGCCCGAGATCAGATTCTTGCTATATAGCTTATGATGTATGCTATATATAAACATAGCAAACAATATATTATGGGGCCAAACTATAAAGATACCTCAAGATTTTCTCTTGGCGATGGAAAGGGGAACGGGAACAAGCAGGGTCTTCAAAGGGATAGAAGAACTACCCTTCACGCGCTCGCACCTGAAGGTGTGGCTAACCGCTGGCATGGGATTCTTCACCGATGCGTACGATCTCTTCATAATTGGCGCAATAATAACGATATTCAACGCGTACAAGTTGCCGGGATTCTACGATCCCGCCCTGGAGGCGCTCCTCGCGTCATCTGCAATCTTCACAGCTATAATCGGCCAACTACTGTTCGGTAGGATAGCGGACGTAATGGGCAGGAAATTCATATATGGAATAGAGGCGGCCATACTTTCGGCAGGCGCGCTGCTGAGCGCTTTCTCCCCGAACATATTATGGCTTCTGGCGTTCCGGTCGATACTCGGATTAGGCATAGGCGGTGATTATCCGCTGTCAGCGACAATAGCCAGCGAGTACTCCGGCCGCAAGAACAGGGGCAAGCTCGTGGCGCTCGTCTTCGCTAATCAGGGGTTCGGCACAATAGCGGCCGTTGCGGCGGCCGTTGCGGCGGTGCTCATATTCCCTCCAAGCATCGCCTGGAGGGTCGCCGCAGGCATAGGCGCAATACCTGCGCTCTCCGTCATATATTTCAGGAGGAAGCTCCCGGAGACGCCGCGCTACTCCGCGCTCGTGCAGAGGGACTATGAGACCGCGCACAAGGCGGCCGGGGTCCTCGGCGCGAGGCTGGAGGGCGAGGGCGTCGTGGCCAAACGCATCACTATAGGGACCTTCTTAAGGAGGTACTGGGTCACGCTGATCGCCGCGGCAGTTCCATGGTTCCTCATGGACATAGCGTTCTACGGGACTGGAATCTACTCATCTAGCATCGTGAGCGGAATAGTCGGATCGGCATCTTCAATAGCAATGACCATCTTCGAGTCGGGGATACCGTTCCTGGTCGGTGTCCCGGGCTACTTCACTGCGGTGGCACTAATAGACAGGGTAGGCAGGAAATCACTTCAGATAGCTGGATTCTTGGGGATGGCTGTGGTCTATATGTATATGGGCTATCTGCTGGCAGTGACGGGCGGGGTCATCACGCGGGCCATTCCGGCATTCCTCGGCCTCGCGATATACTCCCTGTCATTCTTCGCAATAGATGCCGGTCCCAACACTACGACGTTCGTCATCCCATCCGAGGTGTTTCCCGTGAGGTACAGAACGACGGGTCATGGGATATCTGCAGCCATGGGCAAGCTTGGAGCCGGCATAAGCACTCTAATCCTGCTGCCATATCTCAAGTCAGCGTACGGGCTATCGACCACCCTTTACGTGTTGGCAATGGTCAGCATATTGGGCGCCGCAGTAACGCTCCTGCTCAGGGAGCCAGCAAGGAGGACGCTCGAGGAGGCCTCGATGGAGGAGCTGGTGCCAGAGGCTATCCCGCAAACTCCGTGACCCAGTCTTCAAATATGCAGCCGCATATATCTTTTTAATGAATACATTAATATCCAGTTGAAATACATGGCTATAGTCGTAACTAGTTCTCAGCTCCTGTAGATATGAGGTTCTGCCTAGCTTCCAGAGCGCCGGCAGAAATCGTATAGCCCATCAATTGGTCCCGCGGGCAGGATTTGAACCTGCGGCCCTCCGGTGTCTGTCCGCCTGGTATGCTGGGGCGCCTCGGCCCCGGCCGAGGACTACAGCCGGACGCTCTACCAGGCTGAGCTACCGCGGGTTGTCATGGCTTCCCCATCACAAAATAAAAGGATTTCTAGGTGGCCGGGCCGCTGACTCTCGGCCGCCCTTAATACAGAAATGCCGGCCTAATACCCGGGGAATACTAGATCTTCTGATTTATGCGTCACTCCACATTTATTCTGATTCCGCCCTTCCTGGCCTTCTCCTTCGTCTTCAGTTTTATCTCCAGGACGCCGTTCTTGTAGTTGGCCTTTGCGGATCCAGGATCCACCTTCACGTCGAGCGGCACAGTGGTCTCGTACTTCCGGTCGGCGCCCTCGGCCTTTATGTAAACGCTGTCATCGGCGGCCTCAACTGTTATCTTATCCTTGTCGACTCCAGGCATCTCCGCTATCACCTTCACCTCATTGTCCTTTTCATCATATATAACGTCCACAAGAGGCTCACGGACATCACTGGCCACGACCTTTCTTCCACCCGATGGCTTCACGTTGCCGAACTCCCTGACCACCGGCTTGCCGTCCGGGCCGACCGTTATCGAGAACCCATAGAAAACTGGCTTGGTGGACACCATTCCGCGCTCCAGATCCTTCGTCATCTCCTCGAAGATCTCATCGAACATCTCGAAATCGCGCTCTATCTCATCGAACATCCTCCTGAACCAGTCCCTTCTCCTGAGCTCGTCTGACATAGAGGTCAGTGGCAAATGCCGACGCCTTCTGATAAACATTACTGATCCTCTTAAGGTAGGAGCGGCCCCGGCATTCCAAATAACGGATATAAGTTCCGGCTGGCCGGGAGGGCGTTCATGGGGCATAAATACGACGTCGTGGTCGTGGGAGGAGGTCCGGCGGGTCTCGCAGCGGCGAGGGCCGCGGCCGAGGCTGGGGTCAGCGTCGCACTCCTCGAGAAACAGCCAGCGATAATGGCGTGGAAGCCCTGTGGCGAGGCCACGAGTAAGGGCACATTTGAGACCGCCGGCGTGAAGCCAAAATCCTACATAGTGCTCAAGGAGGCGTATGCTAGGGTATATGCGCCGAGCGGCAAGTATGTGGAGATAAATGAGCTCGGCTACAGCATAAACAAATCCGCGTTCCTACAGGCAATGGCCGAGCGCGCTGCGGAGGCTGGCGCCGCCATAAGAGTGCGCGAGGACGTGGAGGCGGTCACGAGGAAGCCCTATGGGGCCATGGAGGTCAAGACCAGGAACAACATCTACGAGGCATCGGTCGTGATAGGTGCCGATGGCTACAACTCAACAGTCGCGAAGTCGCTTGACATCAGGGAGAGATCCGAACCCATCCCCACGGTGCAGTACGTGATGGCGAACACGAAGCTGGAGAACTGGGATGCGGTGAGGTTCTATCTGGGTAACTCTATAGCGCCCCGGGGCTACGCGTGGATATTCCCCAAGGCCGGCACGATAGCCGAGGTCGGGATAGGTACCAGGGGGGTGCCGGCGAAGGAGTATCTAGACAAATTCATCGCAAGGGTATCCAGCGAGGTACAGGGCGCACAGGTGATAGATTACAGGGGGGCCCCGGTCCCCATCGGGGGGCTGATAAGGAGGAATGTGGTCGATGGAGCAATCCTGGTAGGGGACGCAGCTGGCACGGTTATACCGTTCACCGGCGCCGGAATACACTCATCCATAGCCGCTGGCCTCGCGGCGGGCAAGGTCGCCGCAGGTGCGGTGAGGGACAAGGACAACAGCGAGCGCAGATTGAGGGAGTTCGACGCGGCATATGAGGAGCCGTGGGGCAGGCGCATAAGGGATAGTCTGAGGGCAATGAGGGTGTTCGAGCGTCTGAGCGATCAGGACTTCGACGAGCTGGCGGACGTCCTCACCCCCCAGGACGTGGTCGGGCTCGCCAACGGTCTGAACGTCAGGTCGGTGGCGGCCAAGTTGCTCTCACACCCAAGGCTGGCGCTCAAGGTGGCCAGGGCGCTCATGGGATGAACTTCAGCGGCCTCCGAGGCTGAGCGATAGGAACTCATCGTATCCAACCTTCAAAAGATTGGCGCGCACGAATCCCGGAAGAAGTGAGAGATACTCCTTACGTGCATACCTACCATCCGCTAAAAGGAATACTCCTCTGTCACTCTCTGATCTTATGACCCTGCCCAGTGCCTGCGCTGCCTTCCTGAGTGCCGGTACCACGTATGCAAGCTGCCTGCCCCTCTCCCTACCGTACATCCTCTGGTAATACGCCACGTAGGTCCTCATCCTGAGGGTTGGGCGTTCGAACGGTATTCCCACCATCGCGGCCGCCTCCAGCTCCTTCCCCGGGAAATCCGCGCCCTCGGAGAATCTACCCGAGGCACTGGCGAATAGAACGCCCTTCCGATCGGACCTCGCGGCCGCCTTGAACGCCTCAAGGACCTTCCTGGACTCGTCCCCGCTCATCCCCTCCCTCTCCACGTACGCCCTCTCCCGCAACCCCTCGGGAAGTGCCTCGAGGAGCTCCTCCTGTATCCTGTAGCTCGACGAGAATATCGCGACGTTCCTATCCGAGAGCTCTGTGAGGAACTTGACCAGCAGCTCGCGGTAGCGGCGTAGCATCTCCTCGCCCAATCTCTCGCCCCTGGTTGACACGCCTCTGACCAGATACGTGCGCACGTTCTCGGGATTCACCTCGAAGTCGGACCTCACCTCGTTGCACTTGCGTATGCCCGCCACGTCCGCGAAGGCATCCAGCGGCTCCAGGGTGCCGGACATGAATATGACCCCCCGGAACTTCTTCCAGATCTCGGAGAGTATCTCGGCGGCCCTCATATCCCACCTCTCCAGCTCGTAGCCGTCCTTCAACCTGCTGAGGAAGAAGGCCACGCCCTCCTCCGTGGCGGCCTTCAGCGACTCCGAGATAAATGAGTGCAGGTGCCTAAGGCTCGAGCGGGGCCTCTCTCCCCTTTCCAGCCTCATCATCCTAATTCTCTCACCCAGACGTCCTATAATACCCAATATTTCCTCCTCGATCCCTGCGGATACCAATATCTCGTCCATGCGCACCCTGATCTCCTTCCTGGGCCCCAGAACGGAGCGAAGGGTCCGATCCAGCCCGTCCAGCGCGCCCATTGCCTCGGGATATTCCCCGAGCTCGCGCAGCTCCGCCCTCGCCCTCTCGAGGGTTACACTTGTTATAGAATCGCTGTTCAGGTTCATTGCGGCAAACTGCAGGTTGTGCGCCTCGTCCACCACCAGATACAGATCCTCGAAGTCAACGGCGCCCCTGAGGGTCCAGGAGATCCCCTCGTTCAACACATAGTTGTAGCTGACCGATATCACGTCCATGAAGGGGAGGATCCTCCTCTGGTAATAATAGGGGCATATGCCCTCCTTACTGCCGAGTTCCAGCACCTCGGAGTACAACATCGGTTCCCGCGGCACCCGGCGATAGCGGCTCAGGCCCGCGTAGTACGGGCATTTCTCCTTGGTCTTGCTGCAGAAATATGCCACGTCCTCATAATCAACGCCGGCCCCCAGCTTCTCCCTGGCCAGCAGGCACATGTCCCTTTTACCTCTGAAGGATATACCCCTGTATGGATTGCCGCCGCGGCGGAAGTTCCTCAGCTCCTCCACCGGCCTGTCGGTCTCCGTCCCAGTGCGCACCGACCAGAGAACCTTATGGCCGGAGTCCAGTAGCGCGGCCAGCACTATTGGGGTCTTTCCGAATCCAGTCGGCGCCTGAAAACATGTGGCACCTCCGCGCCCTATGGCTTCCCGCAGCGCATCGTAGGCCTCGCGCTGTCCTCTCCTGAATGTATATGGAAACGACGTCACGCGGATCCTTCCGCGTTCATAGCGCCCTATCAACCCATCTTCAGTCGCCCATTTCGGAGAGCTTTTTTGTAGAGAATATAATCTCGCGCAGTTCCCGATCCATCGCCTCATCGTGCCTCCTTATCCACTCCAGTATCAGCGACGCATGCTCCTTCTCGTCGTCCCTGTTATGGGCCAACACGCTCCTCAGCTCCTCGTCCTCGGTCTCCTCGATCCGCTGGTCGTACCACATCATGGCCTGGAGCTCCTCTATAAGCGACTGCCTAGCCCTATTGAGGTCCTCCACGGATTTGTCCATAGGAATATAATATGTTAAGTTACTTATAAAGATGTTTCGGGCTGAGCAATCCCCAGTGCAACAGTGCGGGGTGGGTGCCTCAAAATACACAACGCGGACAGCAGATTTCTCCTCCACAGCATACTCTTCCGCTCCACTCCTACACCTCTGCCAGGTGCGGCTAATCGACGGAAGGAGTCCTCGTGGCGATCACCCTCCCCCTGGTCACGGTCAGCACCACGTAGAGCGAGATTCCTATAACGGCAGCTCCCACCGCCGGCAAAAGTGATTCCTGCGCGATCGCCGATACAGCGTCCCAGCGGGTAGCCAGCGAGTATCCCGCGCCCATCAGCACCGCATCCCAGAGCGCTGAGCCTGCAGCTGTGTAGAGCCCGAATTTCTTTGCGCCCATCCCCAGGGCGCCGGCTGGAAATGATATCAATGTCCTCATGCCCGGGATCATCCTGGTCACTATCACCATGGGTTCGCCGTAGACGCGGAACCACGACTCGGCCCTGGCGAGGGCGTCACCGCTTATCCATGGCAGCCTCCGCAGGATCCCCATGCCGAGCGCGTATCCTATGTAATAATCCACGTAGGATCCGGCGAGCGATCCGGCGAGGGCCGCCAGAAATGCGGCCAATGGATCCATGGATCCCATGTGCACGAGGTATCCGGCAAGGGGCAGTATCACCTCGCTCGGCACGGGAAGCGAGGAGCTCTCCAGCGCCATGAGCGCGAGCACCCCCATCCATCCCCAGCTCCGGACGGTCTCCACGGCGGCCGAAACCACCCAGGTGGCTACACCGATCACGGGGGTTCCACCAGCGACGTCCACGTCCATCTCGTACAGAACAGCAAACGTCAATGCCGCGGCGAGCGCGCTGACTATCGCCGCACGCCTCGGCGCCGACATGACTCACATTCAGCGCCTCCAGCAGATAAAGGTTGCCAGTTTCTTGGTACTAGCATGAGAATACTTCAATCTCCAGCTACGCGGTAACGCCCCGCATACGCATTTCTTCCTAGGGCTTTGACGAGGCGGCTGAATACGGGCTGATACTTAATAATGAAGGGCGCAGCCGCGCCCACATGAACGCTCCAAACGAGAGGGAATTGCGCACATATGTCCACGACGCGCTCCTTCCAATCTACAGATTCTCTCTCGGAATACTCGATTACCGCGCGCTCCTAGGGCGCGAGCTGGAGGGAGTATATGTGATAGATGCGCTCGAGGGATCGCACGCAGATGCCGTGGCCGGCGGCGGCCGTGATCTGCCGGGCGGATCCGGGCGGCTTCATGCGCGCCTGTTAGGGCTGAACTTCGACTTCGACAGCTTCCTATCCGACATGAGATCGGGCAATCCACGCGCGCAGCGCGTGCACTTCACGTGGACGCCGTTTCTAGGGTTCTTATCGTCGGTCGTGGATGCCATGAGGAGCTGCGTGCTTCCAAGGTTCCCGGACCTTCAGGCGCAGGAATCAGCAGCGTTCCACGTAACCAATTCCATCGAATTTGTGGAGGCCCTGGCAGGGTTCTTCGAGAGCTACGTAAATGCGTCGCCCGCGCACGACCGTGTAGCGTTCTTCTTATGGTCCCTCAGGAAGAACCACCCAGAGCTCCTCCGCGCAGCATATCCGAACCTGGACCTGGGGTCATTGTCCGAAACACTAGGATTATCCACGTTCACGTGGGCCCCCGGCGTTCACCTGGTGGGCTACCCAGAGTATAATCGGCTCACACTGTATAACATGTACGGTCCCTCTGCGCATCACGGGCTACTGCGCAGGTTTCTGGACGAAGGAGCCTGTCGTTCGCTCGGGGGCGCCATCAGCCTGATAATAGACGCGCTCTGGCTATACTCCTCGTACAGCCCCGATATCCCTCTTCTACACGAATATTTAGATGGGCTAGAGGATCCTGCTTCCAAATACTTCGGGCTCGTCGAGAAGTACGTGCAGGATTTTCCGTGCAATTCCGGCGACCTCAGGGGATCCGCCGTGCACTTCCAAGGATCCATTCTGGGACTGTCGGAGCTCCTGTGGGGTCCTGGGGGGTTATCGCAATTTTACGGTCTGCGGGAATACTTTCTGTTCCGCGGCCCGCATGGAGATCGCATCCTATGTCTGAACAGGAGGTCCATAGCGCGTTGACGTCGTGGGCTCCGGCCGAGCCGGAATTTCTGCCCAAGGCACGCGTTACCCCACGCACCATC
>ERZ1669250.741-NODE-741-length-13038-cov-7.543634_pt1 | contig 13038 bp, 11 predicted proteins | sample MGYA00579295_ERZ1669250 | MGnify/ENA primary metagenome ERZ1669250 (study PRJEB41166, sample SAMN08046056) | hot springs metagenome | biome: hot spring; feature: acid hot spring; material: thermophilic sediment; isolation source: thermophilic sediment from acid...
ATCATTATTAAAATTTTTATTGATTTTAAATTAAAATTTAATATAAAAATTAAAGCATTAAAAAATAGAATCAAAACGAAACTATTTTATCATTTCTTTCATTATTAAATTGGGTGCGATCATGGATAAAATAAAGCTTGGAATTGTTGTATCTGAATATAATTTTGATATAACCATGATAATGTTAGAAAGAGCTAAGGTGGAAGCAGAATTTTTGGGCGCTGAAATTTCCCATATATTGTATGTTCCTGGCACCTTTGAAATTCCATTAGGTGTTAAAGCACTTTTAGAGAAAAATGATGTTGATGCAGTTGTAACTCTTGGAGCTGTTATTGAAGGTGAAACTGAGCATGATGCAATAATTATGGAAAATGCAGCAAGGAAAATTGAAGATTTGCAGATTGAATATTCAAAGCCCGTAGCATTGGGTATTACAGGCCACGGAATGACAAGGCTCCAGGCAATGGAGAGGGTAGAAAAGGCCAGGGAAGCGGTTCACAGCGCGGTAAAGATGGTAAACGCATTAAGAAACCTTAATAGAAAAATTTAAATATTAAAATAAATCATTTTAACTAAAAGTTAATGGGGTGATCATATGGCTGAAAATAATGAAATAGTATTGAAGGTTGCCGAGGCCCCCCAGATGGATGTAGGCCTTGGTAGGGCTAGAATAGATACAGCATCAAGGGAGGCGTTGGGTGTAGAGGTAGGTGAAATCATAACCATTACAGGAAAAAGGACAACAGCAGCAAAGGTTTACAGATTACAGACTGAAGATGAAGGTAAGGGCATTATAAGAATCGATGGAGACATTAGGATGAATGCAGGCGTATCTCTTGGGGACAAGGTAAAAGTTGCTAAAGCAAATTACGTTCCTGCGAAATCAGTAACATTTGCACCTTTGATTGAAAGAGATCAAAAATTAAAACTGGGAGAAGGTATTGAAGAGTTTGTAAGGAGAAGTTTATTAAACAGGCCAATCGTTGAGGGAGACATTTTAGTGATCCCAGGTCTAACTTTGATAGGAAGGTCTGGACTAAAGTTTAAGGTTGTCAGGGCAAGTCCAAAAGGTGTTTTAATAATCAAAGAGAATACAGAAATTGTTGTCAAGGACGAGGCCGTGGAAGAAATAATAGGCGAAGCAGGAAGGGTAACATATGAAGATATTGGAGGTTTAAAAGAAGAGCTGCAAAAAGTAAGGGAAATGATAGAACTGCCATTAAAACATCCTGAATTGTTTGAAAGGTTGGGCATAAAACCTCCAAAAGGTGTATTGTTATATGGCCCACCTGGAACTGGAAAAACGTTAATAGCCAAGGCTGTGGCAAATGAAAGTGGAGCAAATTTCTACCTAATAAATGGTCCGGAAATAATGAGCAAATATTATGGAGAATCTGAAAAATTCTTAAGGGATAAATTCGACGAAGCTGAAAGGAACGCTCCTTCCATAATATTCATAGATGAATTGGATTCAATTGCCCCAAAGAGGGCAGAGGTTCAGGGAGAAGTTGAAAGAAGGGTAGTAGCGCAATTATTGACGTTGATGGATGGACTAAAGGAGAGGGGACAGGTAATTGTTATAGGCGCTACGAATCTTGTAGATTCAATAGATCCTGCGCTCAGAAGGCCAGGAAGGTTTGACAGGGAGATCGAAATTGGAATCCCAGATAAGCAGGGAAGATTGGAAATATTGCAGATACACACAAGGTTAATGCCCATGGACATGAACGATGAGGAAAAAATGAAATTCTTGGAAGAGCTTGCAAGCATGACGCATGGTTTTGTTGGCGCAGACCTTGCTGCCTTAGCAAGGGAGGCAGCGATGCATGCGCTGAGAAGGTATTTGCCTCAGATTGATTTAGACAAGCCAATTCCTGTAGAAATGTTAGAAAAAATGTACGTTACAAAGGAAGATTTCAAAGAGGCATTGAAAGATATTGAGCCTAGCATATTAAGGGGTGTTTTGATAGAAATACCTAACGTAAGGTGGGAGGACGTTGGCGGATTAGAAAATGTAAAGCAAGAATTAAGGGAAGCAGTTGAATTGCCAATAAAAAATCCAGAAAAATTCAAGAAATTGGGAATTAGGCCTCCAAAGGGTATATTGTTATATGGTCCACCTGGAACTGGAAAGACTTTATTAGCCAAGGCTGTGGCAACTGAAAGTGAAATGAATTTTATAAGCATTAAAGGACCAGAAGTCCTTAGCAAATGGGTAGGCGAATCAGAAAAAGCGATCAGAGAAGTGTTCAGAAAAGCAAAACAGAGTTCACCTGCAATAGTTTTCCTTGATGAAATTGATTCAATTGCACCAAGGAGAGGATCATACACTGATTCAGGCGTTACAGAAAGAATTGTAAATCAACTATTGACCTCTATGGATGGCTTAGAAAACATGGAGGGTGTTGTAGTAATAGCATCAACAAACAGGCCTGATATAATAGATCCAGCTTTGTTGAGGCCTGGAAGGTTTGATAGATTGATATATATACCTCCTCCAGACAAGGATACAAGGTTGAAGATACTTAAAGTACATACAAGAAATATGCCATTGGACAAAGATGTTGATCTAAACACTATTGCTGAAAAAATGAACAACTATGTAGGAGCTGATATAGAAAACGTATGCAGGGAAGCTGGAATGTTTGCTATTAGGGAAAATAGAGAGATCGTAAAGGCCATAGACTTTGAAAGGGCGTTGCAAAAGATACCTCCGTCTTTGACAGAGGATACAATCAAATATTATGAAAATATAGGAAAGATTATGTCAAGAACTGGAACTAGGGAAGAACCACAGTATTATAGATAAAATTAAATAAACCTTTTCCCTATATTTTTTTGTCCCATTAAAAGGTGGTAAAAATGAAAAAGTTCATCAGTGAAATAAGGGGGAAAACCGTAACAACTGGCGACGGTTTAATTTTGGGTGTTCTGGATAATGTTGTTATCGATACTGAGACCGGTGAAATACAACATTTGCTTATAAAGCCATCAGATGATTTGGAAATAAGAGGATACCAGATGGATGCCAAGGGAAGGTTAGTCTTGCCTTTTAAAAGCATGAAATCGGTAAAGGATGTAGTTGTTGTAGATTTAATAAAATAAATTTCTTTAATCTTTTTTCTTGTATCTTAATATTGCTCCAATACCGCCAAAACCTTTTAGGAAAAGTTTTCCCTCTTCACTTTCATCCGAGACTAAATAAACTTTTGCGTTTGATGCTTCCGCCAATTTGTAATATTCATCTATAATGTCAGTTTTTTCTGCTACATTCATTAAAGTGTTGCATTTAGGACAATATTTTTCCGGTATTTCGCCAACGATTATATCTTCAACCCTCTCCCCGCAGTTTGGGCATTGATATACAACCTTGTACTTCCTAAGGGCTTCTGATATTATCAAGGTATCTACCTGATTATTTTTTAATGCCTCAATAACCTGGTTTTCTCCATATACTGCTAAAGAATCATTTTTCCTTATTTCTGACAAAAATCTATTGATTATCTTTTTCTCTTGCGCTATTTCAAGCTCTTCCAATTTTTGCGACGCCTTTTCTACCAACTCTCTTAATCCATACTCGTCCGTATATCCAGTGTCAAAAAGATCAATAATCTTCTTTTTAAGTTCATGGTGTAAATAATCTCCATTGGCAAAAACCTCTTTTGTTGATCCTGGGCCACCAATCAATATTCCTTTTAAATCACTTTCATTGAGAAAAGCCTCATTAGCGGAATCTCCTACCCTTTTGAAAAATTCGTGTGCTGCCTGTTCAATCAATCTTTCAAATCTTCGCGATGATTGACCGCCTTGATGGTGCTTACTTGGAACGTTCGATTGCATATTTCTTACGACCTCAATTCTAGTACCTCTGAGAAATCCTATTGTGGCCTCGCTCCTGTCAATTACGATCAATCCATAAACGTCTTTTTGACCTAGCATGGCCAAAAGAGGATCTAAGTAGAATTTCGAATCGCACCTGTAAATCAATGATTGTATTGGCTCTGGTGGCTCTAATATATATGTAACCATCTGTGTTTGATCCCCTCTGTATGGAACTGTTCCAATAAACAATGCAAGACCATTTGGAGGTGGCATTCTATAAACCTTTAACCTTGAAATCATAGATTCTATAGCACTCATAACATTTTTTCTCGTAGTTTTACTTTTTATGTTACTGCTTTGTGAATATTCGTCCCTTAAATAATTTATAACATCGGAAATAGGCCTATTTGGAGGTACGTACAATGAAATCAACTCTGTACCTCTACCCTCGTATTTCATTAATTCCTCCAAAGACCTTTTGAAATCGTATCTACTTTTATCGTCCATTTTTGTTCACATCCAAATTTTTTTATCCCTTTTATTTTTTATGATACCGATGAAATATATTATCCTATCTCTTGGCGGTTCCGTCGTAAATCCAGGAAAATTTGACAATTCATTTTTAACGTCATTTTCTGAAATGATTGAAAAATACGCCAAAAAATATATGTTTGTAATAGTTGTTGGAGGCGGAAATGTTGCAAGGGAATATATATCATATGCAAGGAACAATGGATTGGATGAGTATAATTTAGATTATATTGGAATTCTTGGAACAAGGATGAACGCCATGATAGTCTATTCCCATTTCCAAAAATATGAAAATTCGTGTTATTCAGAACATTTTTATGATAAGAAATGTGAAATATTAATTACTGGAGGAACAGTTCCTGGACATACCACAGATGCGGTATCAATGCTTGCAGCTGAATATTATAAATCTAAGAAAGTAATTAACGTTACATCAGTCGGTGGTATATACGATTCAGACCCAAAGATAAACAAAAATGCAAAATTGATAGAATTAATTGATTATGAATCATTATTAAAAATGTTCTATTCTGAAAAATCGAATGCTGGTCCAAATTTAGTCTTGGACCTTTTGTCTTTAAAAATTGCAGAAAGGAGTTCAATTGAGATTGACGTTGTCGGTAAGGACATTAAAAATATTGAAAATGCTATAAATGGTGAAAAATTCCAAGGAACAGTAGTGAAAAAGATATGATATCGACAATAAAATTGGTATTTTTGGGTACGAGCGGATCATGGCCAAGCCCTGAGAGGGGAATGCCATCCATAGGCGTTCAATTGGATAGCGAATGCATACTGTTTGATATTGGGGAAGGAACACAGAGACAATTGATGATGAGTTCCCTTAGCTTTATGAAGGTAACTAAAATATTCATTACCCATTTCCATGGGGACCATTTCTTAGGCCTTGGAGGCTTGATACAAACAATGACGTTGAACGACAGAAAAGAAAAGCTTGAGATATATGGCCCTCCAGATACAATAAGGCAGGTTTCAACATTTTTAAATCTTGGATATTATTCATTATCTTTTCCTATTTTTGTAAGGGAGATTGAGGATAATGAAATCTTGGATTTTGGTGATTATACAATAAAGGCAATAAGGGCAAAACATCCAGTTCATTCATTTTCTTACATATTAAAGGAAAAGGATAGGAAAAGGATATCCAGAGAATTAATGGAAAAATATTCATTAACAAGCAAAGAAGTTGATATAATTAGTAAAAATGGTTCTATAAATAAAAATGGTAAACTTATAACATTGGACGATATTTCCGATGGTATTAGAAAGGGAAGAAGCATAGTTTATTCAGGTGACACATCACCAAATGACATTTTAGCTGAAGAGTCAAGGAACATGAAAATTATGGTCCATGAAGCTACAGTGGATTCATCATTGGAAACAAAAGCGAACGAATATGGTCACAGCTCTGCTAGGCAGGCTGCAGAAATAGCCAAAAAAGCCAACGTTGAATATTTGTACTTGACACATATAAGTCCAAGGTATAGAGCAGATAAAGTAAAATTGCTAGAAAATGAAGCAAAATCTATATTTGAAAAAACTGTGGTAGCAAGGGATTTCATGGAAATCATGGTCCAGGTGTGAAATGTTTATATTCAAAACCTCTTGAAGAAAGATTTTTGATTGCAACGTATCCGGGCATTGGATTAAGGTTCATCATTTTCTGATAATTTGTCTGTTTTTGCCATGTCGAAGCATTCAAAAGCAAAATCCCTCTATAAATACCATATTTAAACATATGTATATGCCCGGTTATAAATAGATCTGGTATTTCATCAATAACCATTACGTCATTTTTTATTGGTGCAATTGGAACATTCCTTCCATAGAACGGGGCTAGATGCCTTCTTTTTATTAATTCTATCATCAATCTTTCCGTATTTTCATATTTCATTCCTTTTACCAGGTCTGCCACATCATTTAAACTTGCCCCATGGTATATCAAAATTTTAAAATCCTCTATTGAAATGTAAGCTGGATTTGTCAAAAATTTCACGTTGGAAGGAAACATATCCATAACGGCCTTTGGTGGCCTGTTCTGTGGTTCCAATATCCTTGTAAGATCATGGTTTCCAGGTATCATGAATATTTTTATATCATCTCTTATTTTGCATATATATTTTGACAAATTATCGTATTGAATGTAAATATCATCTATATCCAAATCCTTTTCTTGCCCCGGATATATGCCTATACCATCAACCAAGTCTCCTGAAATTATCAAATATTTTATTTTTTTTGCAGAATCTTTAGTGCTATTTATCCATTCTATAAATTTTTCAAATGATGATGAGAGAAAATTCTTACTTCCCACATGTATATCAGAGATAAAAGCTATAGAATTATCGCTTTTAATTAATTTTTCCTGCTTTTGTATATTGTCTATCCCTGGATAATTTATTTCCTCTGCTATGAACTTCCCATTTCTTATTTTTCCCTTTATTGCAATAATATCATCATTCAATACTTCATCATACATTTCAGGATTTAGCTTAACAACGATTTGACCCGATGGATCTTCCACCAAAATTTGGTTATATTGGCCAGGATATTTTTCCATCACCATCCCAATTATTGTACCGCTTTCATTTTCCCTTCTTTTTATGAAATCTATGTCCATAACGTTTGAAACCGATATTTTGCTCGTCAAAATTTTCTTAATCTTTGAATATCTGCTTAAAAAAAGAAGTCTGAAATTTTCTGATTTATCGGATACATTTTTGAAATCCTCCTCCCCAAATATTATTTTTACATTTTCCTCGCTCTTTGAAGTCACTATTTTGCCCATTTCCCACATCTTTTCCAAATATTCTTTATCCATAGAAATCCAGCCTCTTTTGTAAATAATTCTTTTTATATGTTCTCGAACCTTTTATTATTTCTTTTATGTATTCTGGAATAAAATTCAATTCATCTACATTCTTATAATTGGTGTGAAAAGCATTTTTCATCGCATCTTTAACTGTATCCCTTATCACCCATACACCTAAAGGTATATTGTATTCTTTTCCTATTTCCCTGTAAACTATTACAGATCCTGAAATATTGTTTTTGTTCAAATATTCTAAAACTGATAGTCTTGCGGCATAATATGCCCCTCCAACAATATTGGCATAATCTTTTCTTCCATAATAATTTTCATAATCTCCATTTTCCAATGCATTTATTTTATATTTTTCCCCATACCAGTTTTCAATCATTTCAAATGACCAATTCCCAGGGAGAATAAATATGTAAAATTTATTCCACATATATTCCTTGAATGAAAATATTATATCATCTGTACTATCAAATCCCTTCACTTTTTCAATTAATCCTTTTCCTATAATATCATCAACAGCTGTAATAGACCACCTAGTAGGAATAAACCTTCTGTCCTTTATCCTTCCCAAGGAACCAGATGAAAATATCCTCCTTATGTAATCTAAGTCATAATTGTTTTCATATAATATTAAAATTGCATCATTTGCATTTAAATCAAAATCATTTGTAATGTATTCAATCCTTTTTGGTATCTTTAATTCACCTATATAATCCAAATTTTTTACTACCATTTTTGGTCCTATGGGAGAATGTTCCCTTCCTAAAAGTATTGAATTTTCAATACTCTTTATATCCGCTTCTATTTCTACATTTTTTTCTGAAAGAGAAATCTCCTGTATCTTTTCACCAATTTTATCTACCCTTTTTATATCCAAATTTTTACCAACCCTGTAAAGTGAAGTTCTGATAGATAGAATTTCATCAATGCTTTTTGGATATAAATTAGTAAAAGAATAAAAATTTCCTGCTAATGTATACACATTCACCCTTGGATATGAAAACCTACCTACAAATATGTCTGGAGGCGAAGGGCCTTTATAATAATCCAATTTTTCAGGCAATGGACTAGAATATTTCATCAATGGACATGGATCTAACCCACAGAGATGCTTGATACCGCGACACTTTATACAAAGGTCAGGATTAATATTCACAATAAATAAAATAAACAAATTGTTTAATAAATTTTAATAAAGGAGTGTAGCAGATACAATGTAAATGTTTTGCCCAGTTGATCTTTGTGTGTTTGATATTATAAATTCATATGTCTGAGGACTTAAAGGTGTTCCATATACAGGCACATAATACATAGATGTTTGTACAGTTCCATTTGAAGAATAAATAACCTGAAATGCAAGATTGTTATTTACAATTTCAATGGCATATGGGCTTGTCGATTTTATTATTATCTCTAGAAGACCAGAATAGGATATTGTGAAATTATAGTAAGCCAGCTCTCCTGTTGATAGCAAAAAAGTATAATTTGAAAGTAAAGGATTAGAATAATTTCCATACACTATGTTGTTTAAATTATTTATAGTGTTATTTTTTTGTTTTAATTCGTATTGAAGCATTGATATTTGTTGAGAATAGTTGCTTACCTTATTCTGCAATAACAAAATTTGGTATGTTTGATTATTTATCGTCTGTTTTAAATTATACAATTGGGCATTTGTTGCATTCAATTGATTCCATAGGTTATAATATTTTTGTTGTGTTAGATTTAGATCATTCTGAAGATTTGATATACTTATATCCATATAGACCGCGAGAATTATTATAACAGCTATAATTGCAAAAAATATTATTTCAAACCTCTTATCCTGAGTTATAATTCCAATGAAATCAAACTTTTTCTTTTCGCCTTTTGGTGCTTCTATCTGTTTTTGCAGTTCTGGGAAAATTTCCTGCCTTTTTACTTCTTCTCCAAATTTATACCCGCATTTAATACAAAAGAGTGCGTCGTCCGTGTTAGGTGAACCGCACCTTGGGCAATATTTCACCATTAATTTTCACCAAATACAAATCTTTAATACTTTATTTAAAATTTTTTGTATTCTGAAGGCCACCAGTTATATTTTTTCATCCAAAGCATTACAGAGGGTATGAAAAACATCCATGATATGTATGTGTCAATTATAACGCCTAAACCTAGACCAACGCCTATCTCTTGTATTATTCCTATTGAGCTAAAGTACAATGATGCAAACGTTGAAAATAATATTAATCCAAGGATTGATATTACATAACCGTTCTCTTTTAACGATATATGTATGCCTTCAGAGTCGTCTTTTCCTTTCATAACTTCCTCTCTCACGCGAGTTATCATGAATATGTCATAGTCAAGTCCAACGGCAAGCAAGGTAACGAATACAAAAAGAGGCATAAGGACGAGGATTGGCATTTTCATAATGAAATAGAATATTATGTAAGAAATAGACAAAGAGATCAAAACGGATCCAAGGACCATCAATATCAACCTGAGTGGTGTGAAAATAGAATTGAATTGTATTAAAAGTATAAAGAATGCTGCAACCGACAATATAGGAAGTATTGAATAAAATGCATCATTTGTATGTACTTGCGCATCGTAAAGTCCTTGTGAAAGTCCACCAACATAATACGTAATGTTTGATGGTACTATGTTTTTCAGTGATTTGTCTAAGTATCCTGTATACATAACTTCCCTATTATCCCAAGATATAATTGAAGATCTATATATAATCAAAATTGTTTTATTGTCAATTCCAACGTAATTCAATTTATATTTCTCAAAAGTTTCATTGGCCAAAATTGATGAATTTTTATATAATTCATAATTGCCGAAGGGATGATTAACTCCAAATACCATTGATACGTTTTTGCTTTGCAGGAGATAATTTTCTATATTATTGGAAACATTTAGGGCATATCCATTGATTTTACCATCTTTTAATATTGTGTTGTTGAATTTTAATATAATGTAATTTTGGAAAACTGCATCACCATTGAATGAATTGTTTATAACAATAACTGCATTTATTCCGCTCTGGTGTGGAACCAAATCGAAAACATCCATGTTTGTTGGAATCGATATATAAAATATAAGGCCTATAATCACAAGTATAATGAATATAATAATTAGATGCTTGAAATATTTCATGTCCACATAAGATATCTTTTCCATTATTCTTTCATTTTTATGTGAATCAATTTTAGAAGGCCAAAACATTCTTTTGTTGAGCAAATATGTTAGAGATGGTATTAATGTGAGGGCCATTATAACGGTTATTGTTATAGATATTGCATTTGTTAAACCAGAGTCTCCAAAAAGTGGTACATCAAAAAGCCATAATGTTATATATGACAATATTACAGTTAAACCACTTGTGAATATTGCATGCCCTGACCATTCAGTCATAGTCTCGCTTGGCTTTTCATTCCCTTTTCTCAACTCATTTCTATACCTAGAGAGCATATAGACTGTGTAGTCAGTAGATAGTCCCAAAAGTAATATTAAAAGGAGTGTCGGTGTTATAAAAGATATCTGTGACTTTAAAACATACTTATATAAAATACCGTTAAGGCCCATTCCATCTATTGCAGACATACCAAATATTGTCAATGGTAAAATTCCAGCTATTGGGGACCTAAAGAAAATGATACTGATTAGAAGAGATACTATAATACCTATAAATAGTGCCCTCAAAAGTCCAAGGTTAGTTTCATTTGTCAACTGCGATTCCATAGCTGCAGAACCCGCTATTAAATATTCTAAATTATTCCCCAAAACCTTTTTTGCAATATTTCCAATAGTGTATGTTAAGTTAACTGGCGCACTGGCATTGGTAGTTATTAAAATCATTGAAACGTTGTATTTATACCCAACAAAACTATGATAAACATATGGCCCTGGAATAAATGGATAACTGGAGAAATTGCCATCCAAGAATGTCTCATTTTCCAATTCATTTATATTTGTAGAATTATATTTTAATATGTAATCTTTTAAAGATGGTTTAATGTTCAAGAATGGATAACCGTTGAAATAATACTTGGACCAATTATATGTAATGTTTGCGCTATTATAATATATTGATCCATTTAGTGAAAATTTTAACACATCTTCTATGTTAATATTTAAAAAAGATGTAAAATTAATTAAAGTATTGTTTGATTTTATATAATTTAAATATTTATTATAAGTAAAATTATATATATTCAATGAATTAAATATAAAATATGTAAAATTAAGCCCAAATATATTTTCCAATTTTGTATAATTATTCCCTAAAAATTCTTTTGTTATATTAAGTGTTAAATTTAAAGATGCTGATGAATTGTATGTTTCCAATACAAAATCTCTAACGCTTATGGGCAAGTATTTTTTCAATTCAGTATTTTAGAGGTTGTTTATTATGTAATTCAAAGAGAATTGCAAAATTAACGTGGAATTTTGAAAATTTGTTACATTAAAATATTTATATAAAATATCAAAGAATCTTAAAGTGTTGTTGTTAATATAATATGATGAAAATGATGAATTGTATATTGTTATCCCAATAGAATATTCTTCAACGTTTAAATATTGAGACACATTAGTTAATGAATAGTTCCATATCTTTGAAAAATTGTATATATAAGATATTAAAAATGTTTTCATTATTGATATATTATTTTCAATAAAATTAATTGTTTTTTTCAATGCATATTCATTTGAAATACTAACATTCTTTGTTTTTCCATAAACATAAAGGAACACGTGAACGTAATAACTGGGAAGGCCAAATTCCAACAAAAGCGTTTTATTTGTTATATTTACAAAATTTGTTATATTTTTATAAAGATTTTTTTCTGTATTATATATAAATATTTCATAATTTTTAATTTCTAATGTAGAATTGTATAAAATGTTAAATGAATTCTTAATATTTTTTAATAATATTAAAGTTGAATTATAAATTTTATATGTATAATTTGTCCCCTCTTTGATTATGTTTCTCTCCACAATCAATATATCTGAGACATTACCGTTGTATTTTTTTATAATACTATTATTTTCTAATTCATTTGTCAAATTCCAGATCAATTTTATATTTTTTGAATCATTTAAAGAAGCATTTTCGATCAAAATCAAATTGGCTGAAACATTTGAATTCTGAGACGGAAATTCTTGAGCGTATATATTTGATGCCTGATATTCCATGCTATTTTTTGGTATAACCGAAGATGAAATGTCGTATGAAGTTTCTTTAAACAATAAATTTGAAAATGGTAACATCAATAACGTAAATATTATCCATATTAATATAATAATTTTTGAATATTTTACAATTGAATTTGAATATATTTTAAATTGTTTTTCCAACATAAAAATTTGAAAAATAAAGAAAAATAAAAAGGTTTTTCAAAAAATTTAATAATTTCCAGATAGGTTATTCAAAATTGCATTTGCAACGTTCTGGTCTTCAAAGTAACTTATTCCACCCAATGTGTATTTGTCCCAGTCTGGTGAATGTAAATCTGGGAATACATATTGATAATTATGGTGGAATCCAAGTGCAGAATAATCTGGAACTAAACCATCATTGTCTGCTCCAAAGAATATTATGTATCCCCACCATGGATCATAGTTGCCTGCATATGCAATTATCACAGTATTAGGATAATTTGATGTCACATTTGATTGATAATAGTTGAGTTTTGTTATGAATGCTGATCCAGGCATCATTTCCTCATCCTGATAGCCTGGATTCTGGTATCCTGATACTCCAATCATGCCAAGGAAGTATGCAACATATGCTGCATTTGTTCCTTCAAATGGTGATCCAATCGTTATTACATTTTTTAGATTTATTGGCA
>ERZ1669250.742-NODE-742-length-13013-cov-3.956166_pt1 | contig 13013 bp, 13 predicted proteins | sample MGYA00579295_ERZ1669250 | MGnify/ENA primary metagenome ERZ1669250 (study PRJEB41166, sample SAMN08046056) | hot springs metagenome | biome: hot spring; feature: acid hot spring; material: thermophilic sediment; isolation source: thermophilic sediment from acid...
TCAAGCTTATCTCCATATTTTCTCTTTATCTCAACAGCAGCTCTAAGACCTGCAAGGCCTGCACCCAAAACTATAATATCATGAGTTATAGTCTCCACAGTCAATTCGGTGTACGCCTCTTAATTCACAATTTAAACATTAATATCTGAATTTAAAAGGTCTATTATTATAGTTGTATAATACAGTATATTATGTTTTAATATAAATTAATATTACTGCTAATATAAATTAATGTAAACTTGGAATTAGAGAAATCATTTTCTTTTTGATATGTTTTCTACATATTGATTATGAGTAAGAAATTCTTCTTTATTAAAATTATTCATTTCTATAACTGCAATCCATCCATTATCATAGGGTTCTTTATTAATTAATTCCGGCTCATCTAGAAGCCTCTCATTAGTTTCTACAACTTTTCCATCTATTGGAGAGTATACTTCGGCAGTAGCTTTAACAGATTCCAATACTGCCAAAGTTCCATTTTTGCTTATGTTTGAATCTTTCTTCGGTAAGTCTACGCCTACAATATCTTTTAGTTGTTTTTGGGCAAAATCTGTAATTCCTATTCTTGCATTTTTACCTTCTACTTTGATCCATTCATCGCTGTTGGTATAAAGAACTGAATCATCAATTATAACGTTCAAATTTCCTATCTTAACTTGATATCTACTCATAAATTTCACCCAATATTATTTGCAAATACAGAAATTTAAACTTTTAAATTTGTTTATGTTAGATTATAATTTTTTATGGGTAAAGGTTATTAAACGGATATTTGAATACTTTATTAGGATCAAAATTGATGAAAAATGAATTTGAAGTTTTTAATAAGTACACTTATTTAAATTGGGCATCTGTAGGAGATCCTCCTTATAGATCTATAAAAGCAATGGAAGACTACTTAGAAAATTTGAAATCTACACCAGATGAGCTAACTACATCTAACTATTATGGTAGCATAATTGATGATATCAAAAACAATTTGGGAAAGTTAATAAATGGCAAAAAGGAAAATATAGCCTTAATAGGTAATAGCACAACCCCAGCTATTCAAACTGCTATGAATTCAATAAATCTCCAAAAAGGAGATGAAATGATTGTATTCGACCTAGATTTTCCAACGGTTTATTCGGAATCATTAAAATGGAAAGAAAAAGGAGTCAAAATAAAAGTCATTAGAAACAAAAAAGGAGATTATAATATAGATGATATTTTGCATGAAATTAATAAAGAAACGAAAGTAATTTTAACGAGCTCCGTTTTTTGGGTTAATGGACTTATGCTTGATATAAAAGAAATGGCTGATGCTATACATGAAAATGATGGCTTTTTAGTAATTGATGCAATACAGCATATTGGACAATCAATTTTTGATGCATCAAAGAACAAAGCAGATTTTGTCGCATTTGGAACCCAAAAATGGTTATTATCTCCTTTTTCAGTAGGGGTTCTTTATATAAGTGACAGAGCACTTAAGCTGACAAATCCTCCAAATTACGGATATTTAAATTTAGATGTGGGGATGAGTTGGGATGAATTCTGGGGTTATGCAAATAAATCACCAGCTAATGAATACAAATTGAAAAGAGAAGGTGCAAAATCATATGAAACAGGGGGCTTCTTTTCAATACCGTCCTTAATAGGTCTTAGAGAATCATTAAAACTAATTAATGATATAGGAATTGAAAATATCAATACCCATATATTAAAATTAAGGAGGATACTGGTTGAACATTTGATTGAGAACGGAATAGAAATAGTTTCTCCATTAGATGATAAAAAAGCATCAGGAATATTAACATTTAAATTGTATCCTAATATCTATGATAACTATAAAGTTGTTGATGAACTTTATAGGAAATTCTTTATTAAAGTTTCAGGCAGAGCAAGTGCTGGTATAGGAGGTATAAGGGTTTCAATTCATTTCCCGAATGAAGAAAATGACGTATATAAGTTAATTCAAGCATTAAAATCAATTAAAACTTGAAAACGCAGTTTTGATCTTTTATCATATTATTATTTATTGTTCTTGCTAGGCAACCGCCTTGGCATAATGATGATATACTACATTGTTTACAATCATTTAAATTTAGCCACCAATCTTTTCTAAAAGTTTTGAACTTATTTTTCCAAATATCCTTTAGATCATTTTTTGTAGCGTTTCCTTCTTTAAACATTGGATTTATTAAAAGTTCACAACCATATATATCACCATTTGCATCAATAACAAATCTAGACCTACCGGCGGGACAAGAATAATAATTAGCTTTAATTTTATTTTTTAGAGATAAATATACATCGTAAATATTATTCAAATAAAATCTAAAACCATTGGTTGTTATTTTGATTTTATGATTATCCTTAATTTCTTTGATTTTTTTATAAGCTTCAATAGCAGAATTTCTTTTTAATAATAAGTTGTTTAATTTTGCCCTTCCGAATATTTGGACTGGAGAAAAATTAATTGACTTTACTCCAAGGTTTTCTGCTAAATCAATCATTTCTTCTATATAATCTTTATTGTGTTCTGTTATAACATAGCTGATAGATGTAGGTATTTCCGCTTTTATTAAATTCTTTACTCCATTTACTGCTAAATTAAAGTTATTCTTTCCTCTTATTATAGAATTTATACTTTCATTTGGGCCATCAATACTTACTTGAACTTCATTAATTTTAGATTTCTTTAAAGTTTCTGCGATTTTATCTGATACTAATATACCATTAGTACTCAAGCTAGTATATAACCCTAAAGTAGTAGAGTAATGAATTATTTCAAATATTCCATCCTTTAATAAAGGTTCACCACCTAATATATATAAAACTTTTGTGCCTAATTCGCTAAGATTTTTTATAATATGCTTCCATTCTTCTTTTCCAAGTTCATCATTTAAAGGTTTTCCAGCGGATATATAGCAATGAGTGCAATTTAAATTGCATTCTCTGGTTATGTATATTGTTACTTGATATGGATTATTATCAATTAGATGCTGTCCATTTGATTCCAGATGTGATAGTGGGGTTGCTGGGCAATCTGCTAAGAACGTCATTTCATCAAAAGATAATTCCATCATATACCCTATTTTTCACTAAATATTTTAGACCTATAAATTAGTATTTTATACATGTAAATACTTTATAATAATAGAAAGTTCTCGATTAGTTCTACTGTATTAAACTGTTATCATAAATTTTAAAAAAGTGAGATTGAAAAAATTTTACTTTAGATAAAAATTTGAATTCTTTTATAGAAAATCTATTACCTATTGATTATTTGTTTTCAAAATTAATCAATTTATTATAGAGATCATCTAAAACATAAAAAACATTTTCTCTATTTAATCCTTCTATTTCAATTTTTTTAAATCTTGCTTTTATTCCATAAAAGTAAACTTCATTTATAGGGGTACCTTCCAAAGCTAATACTGCATTTATGGGCTCCATTGGAGGAGACGCGTAAAAGTTACCTGTAAGCAATATATGCTCAATATAATTGCCCTTAATTTTAGCATTCAAATTAATAAAGAATCCATTATTAGTTGAAGATGAAGATAGCTCATAATTTTTATTTCCATAAAGAATCCAACTATCTTTTAAATAAGAATTGGCAACTTCTTGGCTTGATTTTGCATTTATTTTTTCTTCGATTACATTTTCAAATAAATGCTCTATACACCAATTAACATCTTTGGTATTATTATTTGTTATTATTTCTATTAATCCTACATTTCCCAGCTTTGTTATACCATATAAAAGTTTCTTATCCCTTGATAATGAAATCCCAGCATACGGCTCAATCCCAGATACACATTTAGCGATATTTTTAGCTCTATCATTAATTTTTTTAAGTGTTTCAACTCTACTAGTTAAAATAGTTATATATTCATAATCTTCGTGAAAGCTTATTTCAGGACCTCCAGTTAATCTCCTATAAGTGTTTTCTTTGCTGGTATATTTATAATATAGACCTATCGAATTTCCTGCTTCTTTTAGATAAGTTAAAAAAATATATGTAGAATTAATTTCTTTAAACAAATTTTTTATTATTTCTTCAGTAAACGCTTGGGCCTCATTAAATTTTAGCTTCTCTCTATTTATTAGGAATTTTGTAATCAAATTTTCACCAATTAATATTATAATTTAAAAGCTAATTAATTTATGCAATGCTTAATCCTGATACTTTCATTTTACCAGAATATACTTTATCATAGGATATAACATCACTACTAAACCCAATTATTTTATTTAGCAAATCTTTTATGTTTCCAGAAATAATAATTTCTCTAAATCCTCCATCTTTATCCCATGAAACGTTAGCTGAAACACTGAAGTCTCCAGTATCGAAGTTGCTTGTATGAACTCCTTGAACTTGATCTATATATATTCCATCATCATCTTTAAAAGATTTTCCTTCGAATACTAAATTACTTGTAGAAATTCCTGGTAACGAATTAAATGATCTAAAAGCTGAATGCGTGTTCTCCATGTTAGCTTTCTTTGACCAATAAGTATTGGAGAGATACTTCATTAATGTACCATTTTTTATTATTTCTGTTCTAATTGATGGTAGCCCTTCTCCATCAAATTCTCGAGACCAAGGTAAATAAGGTATCAAAGGATCATCTGTTACACTTATTTTTGAATCAAATATATCGTTTAACTTAAACGGTGTTCTATTTCTGTAGTAACTTTCTAAAGTTATTCCATTCGTAAGCAAAGGAACTACAAGCTCATTTATAGCCTTTTGAGTAAATATAATGTCTATATTCTTTTTATTGTTTTCAAATTTTCTTCTTCTTTTAGTTATATCTATTTTTAAAACTAGGTTATTTAATAGATTATCTATGTTAATTTTTTTAAAGAATTTTGACGATTCTCCCTCATAAATTTCAGGTCCTACCTCATCACCAAGGTAATTTGCTACCCCTCCTATCCATATAAATGATGTTTTTGATTTAGAATCTAAACCAAGACTGTTCTTAACTTCAATAGTTGTATATCCTGCTACAGCTCTTTGATTGATAAAATTAACCTTATCTGATATGGAATCTAACGATTCTATATAATACTTCAAATTATCAATTGGATTTACTACACTTTCGTCAAATATACCTTCTAATTTAACTTTTCTTGAGTCATAAGATAAAATATTAGCTTCATCCTCTTTTCCTGCTGCAAGAGAACTCACTGCCAATTCATATAACTCGTCAGATATCTTATTTCCATAAGAAAAGCCTAGCTTTTTATTTTTTATAATTCTTAGGCCATACCCATCTTCCTCATATGCCATACCGTGCTGTTCATTCTTTTCTTTAGAGACTTCATAGACTTTAATCTTAACGTGCAGTATTTCAGCTTCTGCATTTTCTTTAGATGCTTTATTTATTATGTAATCTAAATCTTCTTTACTCATTGGAGCCACCTACCTTAATTTTCTCTACTTTTACATAAGGACCTCCAGTACCAACATATACGCTTTGTCCCATTTTACCGCAAACTCCGGGCCAGACATTGAAATCTTTTGAAACATCTGTTATTTGAGATAAAGTTTCTAATGTATATCCTGCTATACCGACATTTCTTAAAGGATACTTAATTTCTCCGTTTTCTATTTTATATCCCTCTTCTATGCCAAACTGGAAGGTTCCATCTGGACTCGTTTGACCGCCGAGGACTGAACTCATCAAATATCCTTCTTTTATATCTTCCAACATTTCATCAAATCTAGATTTTCCAGGCCTGAAGTAAGTATTTCTCATTCTTATTAATATGCTGCTTCTAAAATCCTCTGATCTACCATTGCCTGAAGGCAATTCATTTGTATATAATGCATATGTTCTATTGTTTAAAAATTCTTTTACAATACCATTTTCAATTATATTTACTTCTCTACCTTCGACTCCTTCATCATCATATGGTGTTATCCCTATAGCTGTTGGATAATCAAGATAAGGAGAATCTGAGACGTTTACTATATCTTTAGCAATTTTTTTACCTTTAAGCTTGCCTAATATGCCAGATATGGCTAAATCTGCTTCTGCAAGATGACCTAAAGCTTCATGAGCGAATACTCCACTAACCTCTGGAGATAAAATAACTTTGGCCTCTCCTGCCTTAGCTGATTTCCCTTTTAGTTGCATGGATACCTTATTTAATAATTTATTTACTGATTCATTTATATCAAAAACTTCTATAGGGTAACCAAGATATGTTGATAAAGAAATATGGGAACTGACATTTATATTGTTTTCTCTAGCTACAGCTGAAATTGATAAAGATGATATTTTGTATTTTATTTCTATATCTCTTCCATCACTGCTTAGATATTGTTTTTCAATTGAATTTTCAGAATATCTGACGTTTATCGATTTGATCCTCTTATCTGCATTAAGTATTTCTTCTTTAATTTTTGATATATCTTCAATGATTTCGTTAGGCTTTTTGCTATTAGGATATTTTTCTTTTATAATAACAATATCTTTTTTTGGCTTTAACTGGTAGACATTTGTTTTTTTATCACCCACAGCTAGTAATAAAACATCTTTTAAATCAAGGTTATTTAAATTGGTTGTAAATTTATAGCCAAAATTTCCCTTATATAATACTCTTATTGCATATCCTTCAGATATGCCGTTATTAGAAATAATATTTCTTACTTCGCTGCTGTTAGCAATTAATGTCTTGCTTTTCATATATCTTATATCAGCAAAATCTGCTCCCATAGATAAAAGTGAGTTTAGCTTTTCTTCCAATTTAACCACTAATAATATAGAAAATGATTGAAAAATATAAAGTTTTGTTATTTAATATCTTTTTCTATAAGAAGGCTTTCTACCATAACCACCGTAACTTCTTCTTTCCTCTTCAACTACCCTATCCGACATATTATTATTTGTATTCACATTTTCTATTTCTTTTTCAGATACTGTTATTGTGCCATTACTTTTGTTTAATGATAGTCTCATGCTTCCTTTGAATGTTGAAACAAAGGCGTTTTGGATTTTTATTGTTTCTCCCTCTTTTACTTTATTTATAGAGTTATCCCATAGAGTCATAATTATTGTACCGCTCTCGTCTCCAACCAATACATCAGAAACCTTATGAGACATGCCATCTTTTCCAAATACATTCCTAGGTTCTGATACCTTCATGACCTTTACACTTATTTCCTCAACAGCGCTTTTAGGCGCTAATTCATTCACTTTCAATTCTTTCGCCAATTACTAGTTAAAACCTCTGTTAATAAATTAACATGAAGATTATCTCGGTATTCTTTCTATGGTTCTAAATATAAACACATTAATCAATAGTATAATAGCTGCTACAATATATGTTAAGCCAAAGCCCATGTATCTAGCCATATAACCAGAAATGAATGATCCAAACGTGGTTGCTATTCCTGTCAATGTGCTATATACCCCTAAAGTAGAGCCTTCTTTTCCGCTTCTAGCAATTTCAAAAATCATTATGCTAGTTGAAGTATAGAATATAGAGAAGGCAAGACCTGCTGCTAATGGATAGAAAATAACTCCAGTTAGTATAAGGGAAATTTTATTAACTATTAATACAGTTAATAAACCTATCATAAAATATGATGACCCCCTTATTAATAGTGACATCCAAGAACTTCTAGCCTTACCGAACTTGTTAATCACTTTTGGAGAAATGTAATAAGAAATTATTTGGAAAACCATGCCTATAGAAAATATCATCAATACTAAGCTATTAGAAAGTCCTCCTGTTTTAAGTCCAGCAGGATATTCTGTATTGAATATACCAGAGGCAATGTAAAATAGGAACATACCTATATATAATAAAGGTACATAAGCCGATGGTAATGATTTTAATCTAGATAAAGAAAATATTTTGAATGAATGCTTTGATGGCAAATGTATGAAAATTGTTGGAATCTGTTTTAATCTAATTAAGAAAGATTCTAAATTATGAAGTAAAGCAGTCCTTTCAATATGTAATTCAGGTTTAGGCACAAAATATAGTGATAATCCAAAAGATATGAGAACCAGCAACCCCATTATTAATAATATTTCATTAATTTTAAAATAAAATGCTAAAATAGAAGAACCAACTAAACCAATTAAATATCCTATAGATGATAAGTAATTTAATTTAGCATAAGCTGATGTCCATAAATCCTTTCTAACGGTACTCATTATTAATAAAGATATAGGCGTTGCGCTTGCCGAGTTTAAAAACGATAATAATGAAAATATTAGCTCAATGGATCCAATAGATCTAACATATGATATAAGAACTAATGATAATCCTACCATTGAAAAGCTTATAAGTATCTGCTTTTTCCTATCAAAATAATCAGCAGTGAACCCCCATATCAAAGAGCCAATTATACTAGATAAATTAGCTAACGAAATGGTATAAGCAACATCTATCACATTACCTCCTAATTTTAAGATTTGTAATGTAATTAGAGTTGATAGTGGTCCCATTGCTATATTATATGGTATTAAGCTGTACATCCAATTGTCTTTATATAGCTTTATCCCCACCCTCCCACCCTTCTAAACCATTTACTTTTTAAATAAAGAAGTATATTGGTTTTATTATATTTTTTGGCATAAGAGATGCAAGCTTAACACTTTAAAAATGTTTTATTAATAATTATTTCCTGTCTATAAACTTATAATAAAATCCTGTAAAGTATATATTTTTTCTTTTCAAGCTATTAAAAAATATTTACTTCTAAATAAAAACTTTTAATTAATAGAAGAAAAATGGTGAAATAACATGACCCTAAGAGTTTGGATAGAGCCTAGAGATAATTGCATAGCAGATATGGTATGTGTTAGCCTATGTGGAGATGTTTTTGAAATGTCAGATGTAGACGGTAAATCTAATGTAATTGCTAAGTGGAGAAAAGATCCTAATAACATATCAGAAGGTTTCGTCCCAGATGATTTGAAAGATTGCATAGACGCTGCTGTTCAGAGTTGTCCAACACAAATAATACATAGCGAAGTATCCCAAGAAATAGTTCAACCTCAAACAGCGTAAAAAACTATTTTTGAAATAAAAATAAATATCACAAATATTATATATATTCTGGGATATATTTTGGATGACATATTAGGAAAATACAAAGATGGGGGCATTAATTATACTTTTAGATACGCAAAAAAAGAAGATAAAAGAAAAATAATAGAATTTTACGAGTCTATGGATAATGAATCAATATATTTTAGATTTTTAAGTTTTTATAAGGATTTTTCATCACATGTTGAAAAAATATTTGGAGAAAAAAATAAATATGGATTTGCAGTTATAGGAGAGGATGAAGGGAAAAATATAGCTGCATTAGGTGAAAATTTTTCATATAGTATTGATAGTGCAGAGCTTGCATTTATAGTAAGCCCACATCATAGAAAAAGAGGGTTAGGAACTATAGTAGCGGCTTTCCTAATACTTGGTTCATATATTAGGGGAATTAAGATTATGGAAGCTTATTTTCATGCAGAAAATTCACCAGCTTATAAAATAGGATTAAAAATGGGGTTAAATATGGAATTTGAAGAAGATGTTTATCATGGTAAAGCCCCTTTGGAAAAAATATACACAATAGCTTTAAATACACTAAAAGAAAAAGGAGTGCAAGTATATTTAGATATTAAGAAATAAATTAAAAGAGATAAGCTATTTGAAAAATGGAGGGAGAATTATGGTCAAGTTATCTATGTTTTCAGGTGGAAAAGATGGGCTTAGGGCAGCACAATTAGAATGGCCAGTCGATGCTTTTTTGTTTTTGATATATGAATTCCCAGAGCCTAGTCCGCATATAGTTAACTTACAATCAACTATTGCATCGGCCTCCGCTATTGGAGTTCCAATAATTGTGAAAAGACTGCATAAAGGGAAGGAATTCAATGAAACTGTAGAACTGCTGAAAAAGCTTAATGTTGATACATTAGTAGCTGGGGATGTATATGTTGAGGATCATTTAAAATACATGGAGAAGTTAGTAAACGAGGCTGGGGCTAAGCTTAAAGAACCTTTATGGGGTTTGGATACATTAGAAATTCTTATGAAAGATATAAATGATAACTATTCGTTTAAGGTCTTGGGCGCAAGACCTAAAAAATTAAGAGAAAGTGTTGGAAAAATTATTGATAAAAGTAATGTGGATTGGTTTATTAATTTAGCAAAGGAAGATAATGCAGATCCTTTAGGTGAAAATGGAGAATACCATACGATAGTTTTAAACAGTCCATTGCATAAAGAGAATTTTAAAATTGTTGATATTAGTATTAAAGAACTAGAATGTTGCAGAATCTTATTAACAAGCAGCTATTTTAACCAACTTTAATATTTTTGAAAAAATTAGAACATTAATTTTTAGTGGGAAAAATTTATATACCCAAACAATAAGTGAAAAAAGGAGAGGTGTTCGTAATTGTCGACGCACTCGTGGTTGATAACGTACCTGATAGGCTAGTTTTTCTGTTAAGGAGTAATGGAATTAATGTAAATTATAGCCCAGGCATACATAGGGAAGAAGTCATTAAGGTTTTAAACAATTATGATATCCTTGTTTTCAGAAGCAGGTTAAAAATAGACAAGGAAATAATTGATAGTTCAAATAAATTAAGATATTTAGCTAGATTTGGGGTTGGTTTAGACAATGTAGATATAGAATATGCTATGAAAAAAGGTATAAAGATTATAAATGCTCCAAACGCACCTAGTAAAAGCGTCGCTCAACTTATAATATCAATGATATTCATTTTAGAAAGAAAACTTTATAATATAATCGATATGGTGAAAAATGGCGAATGGCCTAAAGGAAAAATTATAGGCAATGAGATTGATGGAAAGACTCTAGGAATAATAGGCTTTGGAAGAATTGGAAGGGCAACTGCAAGGTACGCATATCTATTAGGTATGAAGATATTAGCTAATGATATTATAGATGTAAGCGAAGAAGTTCAAAAATATGAGGGCAAGCAAGTTTCATTAGATTATCTTCTTAAAAATAGCGATATAATTTCATTGAGCGTCCCTTTAACTTCTTTAACATATCATATGATAAATTATGAGACTATTTCTTTAATTAAAAATAATGCAATATTAATAAATACAGGTAGAGGAGAAGTTATAGATACGAAAGCTTTATTAGAAAATATAGATAAATTTAAAGGCATTGGACTAGATGTTTTGGAGCAAGAACCTCCTAAAGATGAAATGTTCAGAAGATTAATAAAAAATGACAAAGTAATAGTAACATCACACATTGGCTCTGAAACTTATGAAGCTATGGATAGACTAACTGAAGAGTTTGCTGCAAATATTTTAAAGGAGGTTTGGAATAAATGAAATACTTAACCCCAGGGCCTATACAACTACCGAGAGAAGTATTAAATTACATTAATAATCAGCCATATTTCCATAGATCTAATGAATTTAAAGAAATTTTTTCATCTGTGATTGAAAAAATGGAAAAAATTATTGGGGAAGAAGTCCTTATATTTCCAGGAACTGGAACATTTTCAATAGATACAATGGTTTATAATTATGTTAATCCGAATGAAGATGTACTACTGATTGATATAGGCGAATTCAGCAAGAGATTAGGTGAATCATTAATTTCAAGAAATGCTAGATTGCACATAATAAAAAGTGAAATTGGTGACGTTGTAGCTCCTGATATAGTTGAAGATTATAGTAAAAAAATTAATGATTTAAAAGCAATTGCAATGGTTCATAATGAAACAAGCTTAGGAGTTGCTAACAGATATGTAGAAAAAATACAAGATATAGCTAGTTCACTAAATGCTATTTTATTAGTTGATAGCGTATCAGGAATACCTGCCGAAAAGATAGGGGAAAAAATAGATGTTATAGCAACAGCTTCACATAAGGCATTTATGTCAATCCCAGGCGCTTCAATTATATTTTATAACATTAAACCAAGAAATTTAGACAAAATACCTCCTAGCATGAATTTGAATAAGTTTATTGATATGAAGAAAAATCTTGAAACTCCATACACTCCGCCTATAAACGTTATTATGGGCTTAGATTATTCAACAAATTATATTTTAAAGATAGGCGTTGATAATTATGCAAAAATGCACAGAGAGAAAACAGATTATTTAAAAAATTTAGTTAAACTGAAACCAGTTGCAAAAGAAGAATTTAGTAGCAATACAGTTTCAGCATTTTATACAAATAATGCAAAAACAATAATAGAAGATTTGAGAAGGAAGGGTTATACCATAGCATCAGGAATGGGTAACTTAGCTAAAAATATTATTAGAATTGGAGTTATGGGAGATGTAAATTTCGATGATATAAAAAACATTGCGGAGGTTATTAATTATTATGATTGATAAGAGATGTAAACTTTGCCTGATAGAAAGTAGGGTTAACGATTTAATTAAACTGGGGAATGATGATAAAATACCAGAATTATTAGAAGAAATTTCACGCAATTTAAAAACTAATAAAAACAGGGATGAATTATTTGTAGACACCTTTAATTATATAAAAAAATTGGTAAAAAACGACGATCCTTATAATTATATAAAAAATTATTTGAATGAAATTGGTAAAAAGGCATCTTTGCTAATAAAAGAAAAACTAATAAAAAATAATTGGGATATAAATTTAGCATTGAAATTCTCAGCTGCTGCTAACATAATAGACTCAAATGTATTAGGATACGAGCCTATTGATATAAACAATGCATTGTATGATGAACCCAAAATTTTTGGTGAAATTAAAATACCAAAAAATGAAACAATTTATTTGGTACTCGATAATTCTGGAGAAGTTTATATTGATTTGCTTTTAAAAGAAACTTTAATTAAAAATGGTTATAAAGTAAAAACTGTAATGAGGAAGGAAAGCTATGAGATAGATGTTTCGATGAATAATGAAATATTGCCAGACATAGTTGTGGATGGCAATTATTCACCGTTAAAGAGCATTAATAATGGTTTTTTAATAGCAAAAGGAATAGCTAATTTAGAGGCTTATTTATT
>ERZ1669250.744-NODE-744-length-12985-cov-2.887780_pt1 | contig 12985 bp, 10 predicted proteins | sample MGYA00579295_ERZ1669250 | MGnify/ENA primary metagenome ERZ1669250 (study PRJEB41166, sample SAMN08046056) | hot springs metagenome | biome: hot spring; feature: acid hot spring; material: thermophilic sediment; isolation source: thermophilic sediment from acid...
TGTAGAGGTTAGGAACCTAAACCTGCCTAAATGGGATGGTTCTCAAAACGTTGATGTGGCCATGGTATTGGGAGGCGATGGCACGGTCCTTAGGTTCATCCACGAGATGGCCGATTCGATCAATATACCAATACTACATATAGGGACTGGCCGTGTTAATTACCTAAGCGACGCCAGCGCCAGGGAGATACCACTGGTCCTTGATAAGGTAGTTAAGGGTGAGTACCAAATCGAGGAGAGACTAACGCTTAAGGCCGTTAGTACTGATTTTGAGTGTACAGCACTAAATGAGGTTCTGGTTAAGGGTGTAGATCCTGGTCATCTAATAAGTGTTACAGTCATTGAGGAAAACGGTGAAGAAATATTGAGGGCTAGGATGGATGGCATCATAATAGCTACCCCGACAGGCTCCACGGCATATGCCTTAGCGGCAGGAGGCCCTGTTGTCGATAGTAGGCTGGCCGTGAAGCTACTGGTTCCACTTGCACCATTCTCTAGGGCCTTAGTCCCTATTGTACATCCTTACGAGGTTCCGATTAAGGTTATGACTAGTGAGATTGCGCATATACTTTGTGATGGTATTGTTGCCCAAAGAGGTGCCGAGATAAGAATCATGCCTGGTAATAAGAAGGTTAGGTTCATTAGGACGAAGCAGTACAAAATGTATGAGAGGCTCTTAAGGAGGTTATTCATACCATGACTGAGGGCTCAGCCGTAATCCTAGACACATCGGCAATCCTACATGCGAGAGATTTACGTGCACTTAGTAGTATTGGGCAATTAGTGACTACTAATTACGTAATTAATGAGCTTAAGGACATAAGGGCCATGGTTGTACCTGAAGTTCTTAACATAACTGTATATGAGATTAGTGAGAAGGAGATTGAGTTAACTAGAAGGAATCACCACATACCTAAATTGTTGAGCGATACTGATGTGTCGCTAATAGTGTTGGCCATGAAACTGAGGGATAAGGACCCCATTGTCATTACTGATGATTCAATGTTGATAAAGTTCCTTAGAAAACTCGGTATTAAGTACTCGGTGGTCTTCCTAAGGAGGCATTAGTACGGTTTCTGCTTTAGCTTCAGTTTCTTAGGCACGTTATCTGCAGGTAATTCAGCACCGACCAATTCAATAGTCACCGTGTCTTGGAACCAGGGTGTAGACCTTCCAAAGGCTCTCGGCATGTAATTCCTTATTTTACGACCCTTATGAATGGCCGCGTGTATTATAACTACGTTATCAACGTTCAACCCCCTATAACTAGCATTGTTCTCCAGGTTCTTAAGGACCTCGAGGTAAGCCTTGGCCACCTTAACCGGCCACTTAGCCACGGGCCAACCTTCCCAGGGTGTCGTGTGGTGAGCCTGCTTCTTGGTAAATCTCCTAATGGGTACCGGCATTTCCATCTTAATGACCTTGTTCATGTAATCCTCAGCCTGCTTAATGGTGAAGCCCCTAATGAACCTAGCCACCTCAACAGCCTTCTTCCAACTGATCCTATATTCATAACCACGGGCTTTAACCACCTGATCCTCAGTAATGCTAACGCCATACACATCCTTAACGCGCCTAATTATATCCTCGGCATCAACACTCCAGTCTATCCTAGCCATAACCAGAGACCATAGAGGGCATATGTATAAAAACATTTACCCAACGTAACCTACGACTAGCCACTAAAGATCTTATTAATTAATCTCAAATACACCTCTGAAGCCATGATTATATCATTAACGCCTATATATTCGTCGGGCCCATGGGCAGACCTATAATCACCAGGCCCATAGGTAACAGCATCAACACCCTGTCTCTGAAAATACCTAGTATCAACGGGTACCCTAGATATGGTCAATGACGGATCAACACGCAGTGAATCCTTAATTGACGCCATTAACTCCCTCGTTATAACCGAATCGTGATAATTCATTGCCGGCTCAATTATATTAACAATATTGACATCGATGGCAGACCCAGTATTGTTTTTCCTCCTAAACTCATCGATGTAGCTCACTATTTCATTAAGAACAGTATTCACATCCTCACTCGGTAATATCCTCCTATCTATTGAGAACTGAAAATAATCAGGAACAAGGTTACGCATAAAACCACCCCTAACAAACCCTCCCAATGTTAATGTAGCCCTCTCACCCATGAATACCCTACCCTCAATGCTCCGCTTCAAATCATTGATCAACGAATACGCTAGTGATACTCCGTCTTCAAAGGCATTCGTACCAAACCAAGGCTCTGATGCGTGAGCCATAATACCTCTAACAATAATATCTAGTTGAAGTATGCCCATACTACCAAGCCAAATATTACTTAATCCAGTCGGCTCCGTTACAATGGCATAGTCGGGCTTAGGTGCAGTCTCAAGCAAATAATTGGTGCCTGTTAGCCCACCAATCTCCTCGTCAGGTGTGAATGAGAACTCGATACATCCATGAAACTCCCTTAAGGTACTGACCCTCTTGGCTAAGAGAATTAACGCAGTAATTCCACCCTTATCGTCAGATGCACCACGACCATAAACCCTACCATTGATAAAAACCGGCTTAAAGGGTTCCGTAATAGACCAACCATCACCGCCTAAAACTACGTCGTAGTGTGCATTGAAATGAAGCCTCTTACCTTTTGAATTACAAAGTTGGGCAAATACTATGTATCTTGGGTAGTCAGCGAGGTCAGGGTAATTCTCCTTAACCCTAGATTTAGGCACCTCGATCAAGTGCACATCCAGGCCTAATTCGATCAATTCCCTATCAATACGATCAACAAACTCCGAGTAATTCTCACCAGGTGGAACGACAGTCCTTATCCTTATTAAGTCCATCAATAGGGACACTACGTAATCTACAAATTCACTCATCACTCAACTCCCTATAGATTGCCAATAACTCCTTACCAACAATGCTCGGCGAATGCCTCTGTGTGACAATCGCCTTAGCCCTAGCCCCAAGCTCCATTGCATACTCAGGCGAGTTAACGAGCTCCTTAACACTGTCCAGGAAGCACCTAATATCATCGACGTCACATATTATACCACCATCACTAACTACCTCGGGCATTGAATCGACGTTAGACGCAACTACTGGTATTCCCATACTCATAGCCTCAAGGACTGTGAACCCATAGGCTTCACCCCTCGTTGGAAACAATAATACGTCAAACTCAGCCATTAATTTTAAGAGGTCGTCCCTCCTCATTGGGTTATAATACGTAATACCATCAACCCTCCTAGGGCTTTTACCGACATATACCTTCCTAACCCACCTAGGCAATTTAGCCATGACGTCCTCAGCAATATCGCCACCCTTTCTATGGTACTCAACACCTATAAACCCTACGGTTACCTCATTATCAATTTTCCTAAAGCTGGTTCTCATTGGTGGTGGAACAACCCTAACATCCCTAAATCCCTCCTCCTCAAGACCCTCCTTACTCCACCGTGTCCAGGTAATCATTATGACATTATCCCTATTAAATAGGCGCTTGAAAGTCCCGACTGCAAGCCTATAGAATGCACCATTCCTGGGCTTATTTAGGTACTTTTCGAATAAATTGAATATTGGTTGGTCAATCTCCTGAACCCAAGGTGAGTGGGGTATGTATAGGTTCAGGAAGAATGCGTGTGTTAATTTCCTTAATTTTAATGAGTATATTGGTTCCACGATGGTCTTAAGAAACCACTTAAATGTGGTGTCGCTCGTTATGTAGAAGTCGTTGTGCGTTGGTGACAAACCCACCGGATCTTCTATAACCCTGTAATTAACTCCGGGTGGTGAGTTCTCAAGCCTTAACCTAATACCAGTCCTCACCTCCCCAGATATCCTATTTCTACTGACAATAATGTTTACGAGCATCTAGTCAGTAATAGATGTTTAGGGTTTAATTATAAATGTTAGTTTTTTGCATTGGAATTGAATGTTCTATTTATCGTTTTAATATAGCTCTCAGGATCACCCACACTTAGCCAGGAATCACGGTTAAGCAGTATACCATAAACCTCACCACCGCTCTCAATGAGGTTCTCGATGCCGTAAGTAAGCTCAAGCTCGCCATTGGATCTGGCTGCCCTGAGCCCGTCAAATATCTTTCTATTAAATATATAAACAGCGGAAATGGCAATGTTAGATTTGGGGTTACGTGGCTTCTCCTCAACATTCAAAACCTTAACAATCTTATAATTGTTGTACGTAGCCTCATCTTTAATTACGGCAATACCATACCTACAGGGATTATCAACCTCCCTTAAAAATAACAAGGCGTCTGGGTTAATCTCATTATAGAACTTAATGCCCTCTAGGTAACCTGTGGTTAGTATACCATCGTCAGCGTGGACAAAAAATGGCTCTGAGTTTACGAAATCCTCAGCCCTAAGCACGGCATCGCCAAAACCAAGGGGCTTTTCCTGAAATGTGAATGATAGTTGCACGTGTAGGGAGTCTGTAAATATTTTGTCCATTAAATAATCAATTAGTGGTTTACCATTCTTGCCGATGACAATGAGGAACTTGGAAATACCAACCTCCTGAAGCCTGGCAATTATTAATTCAATAATTGGTATTAGCATTGGTGTCTCGTTTCTACGTATTATAGGCAATAGGGCCTTAGGGATTATTAAGGTCATATTTCTCATTCTAGTGCCTAACCCAGCGGCAGTTATAACCGCCTTATTAATCATAAACAGTGACAAAAGTAAGACTATAATATATAAGTATTTCACTTTCGAAATCAGAGATAATCAAGTATCGAACCACGTCTCTTAGCATAGCCCTGCATACTCCCTTCCCTACTCCCCTCCGTAATTGCAGGCTTAATAACCCTACCCTCACTAACAAGTTTTCTGGCTTGCTCAACAATAGAACGGGCAAGCTTATCACCAAAACCCCTAATACCACTTATCACCCTGGGATCAGCATTGGCAACATCAACAACACTCTTAAAGCCGGCATTATACAGCGCTCTGGCCCTAGCCCTACCAACACCCTCAAGATTAATCACAAGCTCCATCAACTCCTCCTTGATACCATACGTCAATCTCCACCTAAGTATGTTCAACCTCTCCTCATGCGTTCTCATATTAAGCGCCCCAGCGAGCCTAACCAAGGCACTGGCTAACCAATCCATTAAATCACTATAAACCCTTAAATCACCAGGACCAACCTCATAATTCCTATAAAGCTCATCCTCAGAAGCCTCATTGGCCCAATCAAGAAGCATGACGGCGGTCTTTATGGTTGATAAATAATCCTCAAGCTCCTCATCCTCAAACTCACCACTCTCAAGCTCATCCTTGGTAAACGAAGGTTTGATCAATAGATAATCCCAATTATTAATCACAAGCTCAAGGTAATCATCAAATTCATTCCTCCTAACCCTCAACCTGGGAACCTCAGGAGATTGCACTATGAGGTGTGTATAACCAAGGTCATTAGTCACATCCCTAGCTCTAAGACCACGTATGTAGGTGTTCGCGGTATATGGATCCAGGTACAACGTATTCAATAACGAACCCAACGTAGTAGCAGCGACACTATCATCAACCCTCTCAAGAAAGCCAGATTCAATTAGAAAATTCACTATATCTTCAATCTTCCTCCTAAGAAGATCCCTAAGAAACTCGTTCTTATCAAAGCCACCCTGTAGATAACCGAGGGTTGATGATACGAACCTCATGACTTGATCCATATCAGAAGCATAACCACTGGCTATAGCCGATAATAAGTGCGTAGCTAAGTTCTTGTCAGTCAAGAACTTTGACTTGATTTCCTCGACCCGCGCACTTATGTAATTCTTGAGCAAGTAATCAACCTCGTCCTCACCTCTCGCAATCAGTATGGCCTCGCCATAAGGATCAAGACCAGGTCTACCAGCCCTACCAGCCATCTGCTTATACTCCATGACAGGGAGCTCCTCCATGCCAAGGCCTGGCTCGTACCTCCTATACTCATGGATAATAACTCTTCGGGCAGGTAAATTAACACCGGCGGCCAATGTCGTTGTTGCAACAACAACCTTAAGCAACCTATCTCTGAATGCTTCCTCAATTATCGACCTAACATCCATCTCTAAACCGGCATGATGAAATGCAACACCGCACTTTACAACCTTAGCCAACTCCTCACCCAACAACTTGGATTGGGAAGTCTCGACAATGGCGTTAGAGACCTTGATCAATTCCTTAGGCTCTATTAATTTAGCTCCATAATTACATATGTATTGAGCAATCTGCTGTGCAAGCTTTGTGGTATTCGACCTTGCATTTGCGAACACTAAGGCTTGACCACCATTTATTAACGTGTCTATCGTTAACGAGATTACGGGATTACCCAGATCCTTTATGAGCGATCTATCACCATCAGAGTAATAAATAACACCATCATAATATACACCCTCCCTAAGCCTAACAGGTCTCCAGTCAGACTCCACAACATCAGCATTTAAATATCTAGCAATCTCACCGGCATTGCCGATGGTTGCTGATAATGCCAGTATTTGCGTACTTAATTCAAGGGCCCTAACCTTAGCAATTATGGATTCGATTATTGGGCCCCTCTTATCATCATCAATATAGTGAACCTCATCAATAACTAGGACACCGACTTGCCTAAGCCAATCAACCCTATGCCTCAATAGGCTATCCAACTTCTCATATGTAGTAACCACAATATCATAATTCATAAGCCACGCATCCTCCTTATCGTACTCGCCTGTCGTAACAGCAACCCTAATACCTAACTTCTCATAAATACTCAAGTCCCTAGCCTTCTCGTAAGCCAAGGCCCTAAGTGGAACGGCCAGAATGGCCTTGACACCCCTGGTCAATACGGCATTAACCATAGCCAATTCAGCCATCAACGTTTTGCCAGTAGCTGTCGTAGTACACATCACCAGATTTTTACCATCAAATAAGCCCTTACGTACAGCTTCCTCCTGCGGAGGATAAAGCTCCTTAATACCCCTCTCCTTAATCACGAAGTCCCTAAGCACATCAGGCAATGGTAGGTCCTCAACCCTCAACACCAATCTACCAAAAGTAGTAATTCTAAAGGATTAATAAGGAATTAATGTTAAAGCCAAAATAATGCGGGAGAATGAACATCCCCAGACTAGTCAACGCATAATTCATGAGCTTCCTTATTAATATCCCATACAAAATCCTGAGCGTTACCAAACCTACTAACTAGGTATGGCTCGGCATATCTAGGCCATGTACCATTCAGTAGCTGCTCAGTGACGGCTAATGCCAGGGCAGGACCCACCTCAGCACCATATCCATTAAAACCACCAATTAGGTACAACCTATCCTTAAGTAAAGGCACAATTACAGGTCTCATATCCGGCGTTCCTTCACAGTAGCCGAACCTCGCACCAACACGTAGTACCCTACCAACCCTAAGCCGTAATTTACTCATTAACTCGCTTAGAAATCCTTCATCAATATACCCATTAGTACCTGGTTCCTTAATCTCAGTATTACCATCACCAGCGGCGATAATGGATAAACCAAACCTACCTAATAAACTACTTAGCATTGGTGTTAATGGTCTTATGTATATATCTAATACATAATCATAGACAATACCATTCACCCTACTACTTAGGAATGCGGCTGCTTGACACTTATACGGTAATAACGGTAATTTAACATCAACATTCCTCATAATTATTGAGTTCCAAGCCCCCGCGGCAATCACGACATGATCACCGACATACCTATCACCGTTTACTAAAACCTCTATGTTTTGTTTATTCCTCTTTATTGAAGCTTTACCATTGATATAAACTATATCCCTACTCCTACGTACATGGTCCATAAGTTTAGGCATATTGACTAGGTGATCACCACCATTACTTACTACGTATACCTCATCACTCTGCACGCTCTTTAATCCATAATCCTTAATATCGCTCGCATTGAAATAAACCTCGGTCTTAACACCGGCATCTTTCCAGATCGTTAGTAAGTCCTTAATCTCCCCTTCATAGCAGTCCTGTTTTACGATTGTTATTGAGGCAATATCATGAAGTACATTCATGCCCAAGTGCCTGGATAAATCTCTGTAAATATTCTCACTAACCTTAGCAAGCTCGATATCCTCCCTAAACCTAAGTAATTTGGAGTGCACTAATGGATAGCCAGGCCTCTGAAGACCGGCGTCTATTAACGTAACACTAACTCCCCTCATATTGAGTAATAGCGATAATACAGTACCTACAACACCGCCACCAATTACGATTACCTTCACGGGCGTAAATAACGACTGAGCATTAAAACTTAATCCACATTAACACATCACTTCATGAGCCCCCTATTTGATGGTTTAGAAATTACGATTAAATAGTCCTTGACTCCGTGTTCACGCAGAACTTCATTAAGAAATCCCCTGGATGGTTCATTAGTAAACACACCAAATAGTGACGGACCGGCACCAGAGAGGGCAACTCCAACCGCGCCAGCCTTCATTAATGCATTCTTAACGCTATCGTAATGATTATAGAATTTAGCCCTGGCAGGCTCGACTATCGCGTCACCCATTAATGCCTTCTTAAGTGTACTAATGTCCTTACTAAGTAGTGCATAAATCAACATCGAGGCATACGCAGCATTATTCTTATGCAACTCAATATCTATGTTCCTAGGTACGACCTTCCGCATCTCACCAGTACTAACCTTACTGCCCGTAATCACAATTACGAACCAGTAATCCTCAGGGATCCTCACCTTGACAACATCGCCGCTAACGGGATTAATGATTACTAAACCACCTAACAACGAGGCAGCTACATTATCCATATGTGGCGAACCAGCAGAAACAGTCTCGCCAAGTGATGCTATCTTAACGAGGGCTTGAGGGTCAAGCCCAGTATTAAGCAGTTTATTTAATGCATAGGCCATGGCAGCAGCATCAGCACCACTGCTGCCCAAACCGCTGGCTGGTTTAATCTCCTTCCGAATAGTAACATTAACTGAAAATGATTTACCCGTGATCTCCCTGAACCTCTCGACCACTGGGTAGATGGTTGTCTCCCTAAAGTTGCTCGGTACGTACTTGGCGTAGGTACCAATAAACGAGACTTTATCCTCACCACTTGGCATTAATTCCACAAGTACGTCATCGTACGGATTACTAATTGCTAGGGCCGCTATGTCATATCCAGGGCCTAGATTGGCTATAGAGGCATAACCCCTAACACATATTCTCATCGAGCATTAATATATTGCCTATTTATAATTATTAACCCAAATCATCTGGTTATATATAATTAGCATAGCCAGGGTTATCGCCATTTAAGTATGATAAATCAAGTAATTCCGTAGGATAGATAAGCCTTAGATTATCAAGTCCGTAATTCCGTACTATATTTGTCCAGTGAGCCTTACATGTTACACTTTCAAGTATTAACGCGTCTGACCTAAGTTTCCTGAGCTCCTCAATCTTGGGCCTTATTATCTTATCGGCGAGGTCAGGATGTCTATCTGGGTACATCATACCTGCACCACAGCAGATGTCTGCCGTCTCTAAACCCCTGATTTCTAACCCAGGTATTTTGCTAATGACTCTAATGACGGCATCATGAGCCTTAGCAACATTCATTAAGTGACAGCTATGTTGTATTGACACCCTCATTTTAACAGGACCTAGATCACCAAACAAACCGACCTTATCAAGCAGCTGGAGCGTATTAACTACTTTCTGCTTAAATCCTACCTTCGTATTTAATAACTTCTCATACTCCAACCACTGCGCCTGACAGCCGCCTGAGTCGGGGATTACTATATAATCGATATCACCATACCTATTCATGTACATATTAATCACATCAATATTATGTCTAGCTAATTCTATTGCCTCATTAAACCTGCCCATGTGCATGTATGGAGCACCACAACACCTAAACTCCCTAGGCACTATCACTTCAAAGCCGTTCCACGTCAAAACCCTTATCGTAGCATACACAAGGTGTGTATGTGATTGCCAAGCCACACAGGAATTCGTAACAAAGAGAATAACCCTACCCCTGGTGGGCCTATTAGGTTGTGGCTTAAAGACTCTGCCAAGGACATCATCCAGTCTCTCTTTATCCCTAGACCTGGCAAAGCCTCTCATGTGCTCTGGTATTCCAGGTAATGATGAAGACGCTGATAGTGCTAGCTTAATAACGATAGGGTTCTCAAGAAGCTTGAACCCTATCCTCACATACCACGGATAACCATATTTCGTTAACTCATCACCTAAGTAAGCATAGGCTGCCTCTATAATCTTACTATACACAACACCAGAAGGACATGCCGTTTCGCACCTCCTACATATTACACATCTATCTAGATGTTCTAATAGAGATTCTGTAGGCTTAACACGCCCGGTAAGCAATGCTTTGACCAGGTATATCCTACCCCTAGGGCTATCTGCTTCATCCCAGGTAGCCCTATACGTTGGGCATGTTGGTAAGCAAAAACCGCAATGCACGCACTTATACGTCTCGTTAAGCCCCTCCTCAATTACCAACTTCCTGTAATCACTCATCATATACCACCAACAAACCTACCATAACTCATCACATTGTTAGGATCAAAAACGGCCTTTAACTTAGCCATTATATCGAGGTTTTGCTGCAAGCCCCAAATATCGATGCTTCTTTTCATCTCCAGCGGTGCCTTAACAATAATTAAATAACCACCCAATTCGGAGACCCTATTCCTAATGGCATTAATAATATCGGGGCTCAACGCACCTCTAAGCCCTAAATAGGCTTCCCCAATCATGGGCATTTTCACCACATAATCAGCCTTAACGAGACTTAACGCATCACCTAGTTTGTATTGTGGTAATATTACTTTCATTATTAGGTCATAGTTTTCGAATAGCTGATCCATGGACGTCAACCTGTACCAATGATCGTCAGCCTCGGCGCCGTAGAAAACCTCAGCCCTGGAAACCTCAGTTAATTTACTTAGTCTATACTCAACCTCATCCTTAACGCCCTCAAACCTAAGATACATTGTACCATTAATAACCACGACGCCAAAGGGCTTTAGTCTTCTCGTAACTAACAGGTCAAGTTCCCTATCAAGCCTAGCAACAGCAATAACCTCAGGCATTGCAGCGAGCCTAGTCATGACCTCATAGATAATGCCTAAAGACCCACAGGAGCCGATATAGAGTCTCTTTATGTTATAGCCAGCAACATCCTTAATCATGCCCGTGCCCCACCTAACCACAGTTCCATCAGGCATCACAGCCCTGACCCTCAGTGTAATGTCTCGGGTACTCATGAAAACGTAAGCCAAAGGTCCAAACAAATTGCATGAGAATATGCCACCAATACTCGACCTACTCGATAAGGGCGGGTCAATAGGCAACCTCCTGCCTACACGGGAAAGTTCTCTTTGAACCTCCATAAATGGGACGCTAATGCCATAAATGCCAACCATCTCCTCAGGGTCCGGCTCAATGATCCTATGCACTCTACTTAGGTCGATGGCAACGTCATAACCCTTAGGTACGTTACCCAGGAAGAGCTTGCTCTTATTAACCATGGGTATTACCTTAAGGCCTGCCCTATTGATGTTCCTCATCATAATGCTCAGCTCATTAATATCCCTGGGATAAAGCACAACCTTAGGGACTAACCCATCAACGACGTAGTCATTGCTGGGTTCCTTAATTGAGTCGTTACCAACCTCCCGCTCAATATTCTTAATAACGCTCAATGACATGGTATCACCTTGGGAATATCTTTCCGGGATTCATAATACCCAACGGGTCAAAAACAGACTTAATCCTCTTCATAACATCAAGCTCATAATCAGTATAGAGCAAACTAATGAGGTGCCTTTTGTGATACCCAACACCATGCTCACCAGTTATTGTACCGCCAATCTCAACGCACATCCTGAGTATCTCATCCTCAGCCTGAAGAGCCTTCTCCCTCTCGCCAGGCCTTCTCTCATCGTATAGTATGAGTGGGTGCAGATTACCATCACCGGCATGGAACACGTTAGCGATCCTAAATCCATACTTATTACCGATCTCCCTAATCCTGTATAGAGCCTCTGGCAATTTCTTCCTAGGTATCGTACCATCACCAGTAATATAGTTTGGACCGACAAAACCCATGGCACCAAAGGCCTGCTTCCTAGCGCTCCACCACCTATTTGCCTCAGCCCTATCCTTAGCGAGCTTAACCATATATGCGCCAGACGATTTAAGAATATCAACAATCCTATTCACCTCAGCCACCGCACCTGGTTCAGAACCTTCAACATCAATGAGCAAGATAGCCTCGGCATCGGTAGGTAATCCACCACCCCAGGGGCCAGCTTCGATAGCATTAACGGCTATCCTATCCATAAACTCGAGAGCCACAGGCCTAATGCCGGAACTTATTATCCTTGACACGGCTAAGCCTGCATCCTCGATTGAATTGAACGCAGCCAATATCGTCTTCACAGATTCATAATTACTAACTATTCTCAACACAGCCTCCGTAACTATGGCCATGGTTCCCTCAGAACCGCTAATTATGCCAATAACGTCATAGCCAGGGCTTTCGATAACCTTGCCACCGAAGAACCTAATCTCGCCATTAGGAAGAACTACCTTTAATCCACGTACGTTATTCACGGTAACGCCGTACTTAAAGCATTTAACGCCACCAGCATTATGACTAATATTACCACCTATCGTGGAAACCCTCTGGCTGCCTGGATCGGCTGGGAAGTAATAACCAAGGTCTATTGGATATTGATAATTAAGCTTAGCCAGGGCATCACTAACCCATAGATTAATGACACCAGCTTCAACGGTGGCTGTTTCATTCTCAATATCAAGCTCAAGAATCCTATTCATCCTAGCCAGGGAGATGACAATGCCACCCTCGATGGGTAAAGCGCCGCCACTAAGACTCGTACCGCTGCCTCTACCAACAATAGGAATCCTATTCTCCCAAGCAACCTTAACAATCTTAGCTA
>ERZ1669250.746-NODE-746-length-12919-cov-14.337453_pt1 | contig 12919 bp, 8 predicted proteins | sample MGYA00579295_ERZ1669250 | MGnify/ENA primary metagenome ERZ1669250 (study PRJEB41166, sample SAMN08046056) | hot springs metagenome | biome: hot spring; feature: acid hot spring; material: thermophilic sediment; isolation source: thermophilic sediment from acid...
AGGTTCACCCCGGCCACTTCGTCGCGTGCCATTTCTGGAAAAATATTGAAGAGCAGAATGATTAAGGAGGGATGAAGAGTGAGAAAGATTTTTGCTTTAATCGCTGTGTTCTTGATAGGCATCTTCTCGATCGGCCTTGCCGAAAATGTCGTAAATCCCGACACGGTTGTAGAGGACACCTACTATAACATTCAAAGCCTTGATCCTGCATGGGTCTCAGACGTTGGATCTGAAGAGGCGATAAGCCAATTCTACGATAATCTCATTCAATACGATGGCACTTCGGTGACAAGGTTCTTACCTATGCTCTCCACAAATGTACCTTCAGTCGAAGACGGCACGCTCCTTGACAACGGGACAACATATGTTTTTCACATCAGACAGGGCGTCTACTTTCATAACGGAGATCTTCTAACACCGCAGGATGTTGTCTATTCTCTCGAGAGGGCCGTATTATTCGACAGAGCAGGAGGACCTTCATGGATGCTCTCGGAGCCTTTACTTCCAAAGATAGATGGGAGGTACGTTGATTCGATAACCCAGTGGGCTGTAAAACTCGCGGGAGTAAAATCGTGGAATGATCTTTTTGCAACCGGAACAAAAAAGCCTCTTAACGATACTTACAAACAAGCCTTAATAGACACGTTCAACCTTCTTGCAAAAGACTTTGAAATAAAGGGCAATGATGTCATAATCCATCTTCCCCATCCTTACGCCCCGTTCCTTGCGACATTAGCCCATTACAACACTTTAACTTCGATACTCGATGAACAATGGTGCGCAAATCACAACGCATGGGATGGCAAGGCCGATGATTGGTGGTATTACCACAACCCGACCGTTAACGATGATCCTCTCTATAACATAGAAAACGGTACAGGGCCTTTTAAACTTGTCAAATGGAGCGGAGGCCTTCAGATTACATTCGAAAGGTTTGACAGATACTGGGCAGGACCCGCAAAGATAAAATATGGTGTCATAAATGATGTTTCCGAATTCACGACGAGAAAGCTCGATCTGACAAGAGGACAGGCCGATGTCATAAATGTTTTAGTGCCGTATCTGAGTCAGGTCGAAGGAATTCCGGGTGTCAAAGTTTACACACATCTACCAACCTTTGCTATCGATTCGATATTTTTCACATGGAATGTAAACGATCAGGGAGGGAATCCGTATCTCGGATCGGGAAAATTAGACGGACACGGCATACCGCCGGACTTTTTCTCGAACAAAGACGTGAGAATGGCCTTCGAATATCTTTTCCCGTACTCGACATATATAAAAGAGGTATGGCTTGATCAGGCCTTAATTCCAAATGGCGCGATACCGAAGGGATTGCTCGGTTACAATCCGGCCACTCCGGTGGCATTCCATCAGGATCTTGCAAAGGCCGCCGAATATTTCAAAAAAGCCTATGATGGAGAGTTGTGGAAGAAAGGTTTCGAATTCACAGCAGTTTACAATACGGGAAACACCCAGAGGCAAACGGCCCTTCAGATGCTTCAATATTACGCATCACAGGTTAATCCGAAATTCAAGATAAACATAGCAAGTGAACTATGGGCAACTTATTTAAATGATCTGATGATGAATAGAATCCCGATGTTCATGATTGGATGGACGGGTGGCCCCGATCCATACGATTCAGCCCAGCCTTTCTACGGCTCCGGCGGGGCATTCGGTGCCTTCCTCGGTTCGTCTTACAGAGAATGGGCAAAGAAATACATGGATCCACTGCTTTCAGAATCGATGAGCACAACCGATCCGCAGAAACGTGCCGAAATCTTTACAGAAATGAACACTATGGCACACGATAACGCACTCTTCCTCTTCACAGACCAGCAGGAAGGCATAGCGGTTATGCGCTCCTGGCTTAAAGGATGGGAGTACAATCCAATGAATTATTTGAGACTGAATTTCTATTCCTTGTCCAAATAACGGGGTGATTTAGATGGAAGGGATCCTTAGGGCAGTCAGAAAAATAATAAGAAATGCGACATCACTGTTAGGCGTCATACTCGTTTCATTTTTCATAGTTGTAGCGATTTGCGCTCCATTTCTTGCACCTCCGCCTTACGGGGATCCTTACCAAATACCGCGAAGCGGCTGGAGCGTCACGCCCCAGCCACCTTCTCCTCAAAATCCATTCGGTACAACAGAAGGTCAGTACGACATATACTACGGAGTCGTGTGGGGCACAAGGACGGCCTTCAGGGTAGGGCTCATAGTGATAGGCTTTGCACTCACAATAGGTATGATAATAGGTACACTTGCGGCTTACTTCGGAGGATGGATCGATGAATTGCTTATGAGAATAACGGATATCTTTCTTGCATTTCCATTTCTTGTCGGTGTCATAGTGCTTGTTACAATACTCGGACCCGGTTTGAACCATGTAATGCTTGCGATGATAATCTTCTATTGGATGACCTTTGCAAGGCTTATAAGGGGAAGTATCCTTCAGGTCAAAGAAAATCAGTACGTTATGGCAGCCGTCGCTCTTGGGGCACCGGGATACAGAATTATTAGCAGCCATCTTATTCCAAATTCCATATATCCAATAATAATCCAGGTTTCCATGGATATGGCTACAGTTCCATTACTTGCGGCGGCATTGTCATTCCTTGGCTTAGGAGCCCCAGTTGGATATGCAGATTGGGGACAACTTGTAGCCTTTTCGAGAAACTGGATAATCTCCTCAAATGGAGGAAATCCCTTTCAATTCTGGTACACGATCTTCTTCCCCGGAATAACCATAGTACTTTACGCGCTTGGCTGGAACTTGCTTGGAGACACTCTAAGAGACATTTTAGATCCAAAAATGTTGATATGAAGGAGAGAAAATATGTATATTCTGAATCACATGAATTTGATCGATGGCAACGGTAATGTTTTAGAAGATGCTGTTGTCGTAGTTGATGGAACGAAAATTCAGGATGTTAAAAAGAACGGCGGTCACTTGCCGAAGGGCGAGATTATTGACATGAAAGGGTACACGATGCTACCGGGCATGATAGACGCACATTTGCATTTGGGCGGAAATGGAGAGCCAAACAGAGAATTTCAGATGCTCAAAGAATTGCTTCCAATGACAACCTTGAAAGCGTATGTTAATGCCAGAGCCGATCTTATGGCAGGATTTACGACTGTAAGGTCGATGGGAGACAGAGGCTTTCTCGATATAGCCTTAAAGAAGGCCATAGAAAGCGGTTTGGTGGAAGGACCGAGGATGAAGGTTTCGGGACAGGCGATCTCCATGACCGGAGGCCACGGTGATAGATGGCTTGCGCCCGAGGTGAATGCGAACGGATACGGCGCGATAGCAGATGGACCCGATGAGGTTAGAAAGGCTGCGAGATATCAACTGAAAATGGGAGCAGATGTCGTCAAGATGATGGCTACCGGCGGAGTTATGTCTGAAGGAGACGAGCCGGGCTCACCTCAACTTACAGAAGAAGAGATGAGAGCGGCAGTTGAAGAGGCGCACAAAGTCGGGAAAAAAGCGGCGGCCCATGCCCAGGGCGCAGAAGGCATAAAAAATGCCATAAGGGCAGGGATCGATTCGATAGAGCATGGCATATTCTTGGACGATGAAGCCATTGAAATGATGAAAAAGAAAGGAGTATTTTTGGTCGCCACTCTTGTCGCACCCTACAACATAAAAAAATATGGACGAGAGGCTGGAATTCCAGAACATGCGGTAAGAAAAACCGAAGAGATAATAAATTACCACATGGATAGTTTTTCGAGGGCCTACAGAGCGGGAGTAAAGATAGCGATGGGCACAGATGCCGCAACGCCTTTCAACAGACACGGCGAAAATGCCCAGGAATTGGTTTTGATGGTAGAAAATGGGGTAAAGCCAATGGATGTGATAATGGCCGCGACAAAGTGGGGAGCGGAACTCCTCGGGATGGAAAATATTGGCACGGTTGAAGTCGGAAAAGCGGCCGATTTAATAGCCGTAGATGGAGATCCTCTAAAAGATATATCTCTTTTGAAAGACGTCAAATTCGTCATGAAAGATGGAAAGATATACAAAAGATTGGCGTGATGGTTATGAAAATTGCATTCGTTGGGAGAATCATAGACGGTACGGGTAAAGCGCCGTTCGACGGGACAATACTCATAGATGGCGAAAAGATAGAAAAGGTAGGTCTGGCAGAAGAGGTAACAATTCCTCCAAAAACAAAGATTGTTAAAGTAAACAGCGGCACAATTCTTCCGGGTCTTATAGATTGCCATGTCCATTTAATGGGAGAGCGCACTTTAGATTTCATGAAATCTGCCTTTGAACCCTTAGAATTGAAATCCGTAAGGGCGGCAATGGATTGTTCAAAACTGCTAAATGCCGGTTACACTTCTGTAAGAGACGTTGGAGGACTTGGAATATATCTAAAACGTGCTATAGAAGAGGGAGAAATAAAGGGACCAAGGATTATGTCAGCCTTTAAAATACTTTCTCAAACAGGTGGTCACGGAGATATACATTCACTACCACTCGATATCGCAAAAAGAACTGGATTTTCAAGACTTTGCGATGGAGCGGATGATTGCAGGAAAGCCGCAAGGGAACAATTCCGGGAAGGGGCTGATTTCATAAAGATATGCACAACCGGAGGTGTGCTGTCTGAAAGAGATTTGCCAACCTCCGCTCAGTTCACGCTCGATGAAATTCGGGCGATAGTAGAAGAGGCACAAAGAGTCGGCTCATTTGTCGCGGCCCATGCCGAGGGGACTGAGGGCATAAAAAATGCCATAAAAGCAGGGGTAAAGACCATAGAACACGGAGACTTTATAGATGATGAAGGAATAGATATGATGTTAAAAAATGACAACATATTAATACCGACATTTTCTATAGGTGAAAGAATTATCTCCGAAGGAGAAAAGTACAAAGTGCCAGAATGGGGCATAAGAAAGATGCGCCAGTTGTGGGAAGTTCAGAGCAAGAATTTCAAAAAGGCAAAAGAGGCCGGTGTGAAAATAGCCGCTGGCACTGATTTTGGTGGAGGACCTCTTACTCCGCTTGGAGAAAATTCACAGGAACTTGAAATTCTCGTAAGAGAAGGACTTACGTCCATGGAAGCCATCATTGCCGCTACAAAGACGGCATCTGAGGCGTTAAACATGAAAGACAAGATTGGGACTTTAGAGACGGGGAAATTCGCAGATTTAATTATCGTAGATGGGGATCCTCTGTCAGACATTTCTATATTGAGAAAGGCGGAGAATATCAAAGTCGTGGTAAAGGGCGGCAAAATTGAAAAGCATTTGAAATCGAGTAAAATAGCGTTCTCATGAAAGAATTTCATACGGAGGTGATTAGATGAAGTGTAAATGGTTTTGGGTAACAGGCATACTGATTTTATTTTCAATTATGGTTTTGGCTAACGTTCCAAATCCCGATACCGTAATATACGAGCAGGAAAGAGCGGCGGAGACTCTCGATCCGGCCATGGTTATCGATACAGCCTCTGGTGAGGTGCTCGATAACATCTACCAGACTCTTATCACCTTTGATGGCACATCTTTGACACGTTATGTACCTGTTCTTTCAACAAATGTACCTTCCGTTAAAGATGGCACAATTCTCGATAATGGTATGACCTATGTGTTTCACATAAGAAAGGGAGTTCATTTTCAAAATGGTGATCTGCTGACGCCTTACGATGTCGTTTATTCACTTGAAAGATTCGTTGTGACGGGTATGGCGGGAGGAAATTCATATGAACTGACAGAGCCTCTACTTCCAAAGATAGATGGAAATTATGTGGACAACATCTCAAAGTGGGCAGTCAAACTTGCAGGTGTCAAATCATGGAATGATCTGTTCGCAACCAGTACTACAACGCCAAAGAACGAGGCGTATAAAAATGCCCTCATAGATACTTTTAATCTGTTATCCAAAGCCTTTGAAATAAAAGGCGATGATGTGATAATACACCTTGCCCACCCATTTTCATCTGATCTTTTTCTTAATTATCTTGCCGGGATAGATATTCTCGATGCGAAGTGGGCTTCAGACAACGGTGCGTGGTCAGGAACGGCAGATACATGGTGGAAATATTACAACCCCCAGCGTCAGGCCGATCCTCTCTATTCCATAACAAATGGGACAGGCCCATTTGAATTGCAATCATGGACTCAAGGGAGAGAGGTTGTTTTGAAACGTTTCGATGGTTACTGGGGAGAGCCGGCAAAGATAAAGTATGCCGTGATAAAGACAGTTTCTGAATTTACGACAAGAAAATTAGATTTGATGCGCGGAGATGCAGACATAATTTCTGTCCCTCCCGCATATATTCCTCAGGTTCAAAATATTCCCGGTGTTAAAGTCTCGGAGAACATACCTGAACTTGCTCAGTATCAGCTTTCATTTGCGTTCAGCGTAAATCCACACAGTAAATATATTTATTCGGGAAAATTAGACGGAAACGGCATTCCCCCCGACTTCTTCTCGAACCTTGACGTGAGAAAAGGCTTTGAATATCTTTTTCCACATCGAACGTATGTAAAAGATGTATGGAATGGGCTTGGAATAGTTCCCAACAGTCCAATATGCACAGGCCTTATAGGATACGATCCTGATCTGCCTGCATACCATCAGGATCTTGCAAAGGCCGCCGAATATTTCAAGAAGGCCTATAACGGAGAGGTATGGAAGAAAGGATTTAAATTTGCCATAATCTACAATTCTACAGATCCGACAATGCAAGAAGCGTGTCAAATGTTAAGTGCCTACGCCCAGCAGGTAAATCCCAAATTCAACGTTGTGCCTGTGCCGGTATTATGGCAGACACTCGTTGGAGAATTTCTTAGCAATAATATTCCGATGATAGCGCTTGACTGGTTTGCAAACACCTCCTATGATCGCGTGTATGGTTATTTGGATTCATCTGGAGTTTACGGAGAAGCGCTCGGCCAGAATTTCCGTGATTTTGCAAAAAAGGAATTTGATCCCCTGATAAATGCCGCAATTTCGGCAACCTCTAACAGCGTTGCGGAAAAGATTTACAAAGAGATAAGCCTTAAAACATATGAAGATGCCATCATGATATGGTTGATCCAGCCGTCACGGCAGTTAGTTTACAGGGACTGGCTGCATGGACTTTATCCGACAAATTACAATCCGAGTTACGCCAAAGATCTTCACTTTTACGGTCTGTACAAATCAAATAATTAAAGAAAAAGTTTTAAATCGAGAGGTGATTTTATGGCAGATCAAAGCGAAATAAGGCCGGCAGAATCTATAGCAAGAGAGTCAGATAAAAAACTCAAAAAGGCTTTAAGCCTTCAGGATTTATTTTTTCTGTCAATGGGAGGAATAATAGGTTCTGGATGGCTGTTAGGAGTTGCAGGCGCTGCCGGTACGGCAGGACCTGCATCGATACTCTCATGGATAATAGGAGGAATCATAGTTTTATTTATAGCCCTGACCTTTGCAGAAATATCAGGTGCGATTCCCAAAAGTGGTGCCATTGTAAGATACCCTCATTTAGCCTACGGCGGCTATACGGGATACATAATAGGATGGGCTTACATGTTAAGTGCCGTGACAGTGCCAACTGTTGAAGCCGAAGCAGTGTTGACCTACGCTTCAACATACGTGCCGGGGCTTTTCCATACAGTATCAGGGGTATCGGTTTTGACTCCAGTTGGTATATTGGCCGGTGTGGTTTTGTTAATCGCATTTTTCTTTTTAAACTGGTTCGGTATAAGGTTCCTCGGCAAATTCAACTCGGTCGCCACGTGGTGGAAATTCATCATTCCAACGCTTACATTTATCTTTCTGCTTTTCATGTTCAACAAATCGAATTTGATCTCTCATGGAGGATTTTTCCCTTTGGGAGTAGGAAGCATGTTTTATGCCATTCCATCTGCGGGGATAGTCTTTTCTTACCTTGGATTCAGGCAGGCGCTTGAATTCGGTGGAGAGGCGAAAAATCCTCAAAGAGATGTTCCAAGAGCAACTGTATATTCTGTACTTGCCGCGATAGCACTTTACACGCTTTTGCAGGTTGCTTTTTTGGGAGCGATCAAATGGCCTGCTGGCACAACATGGTCTACATTGACCTCCTCTTCTTTAGGTTCGGCGCCATTTTTCACAGAATTACAATACAGCGGAATAGCATTGTTCATAGCATTTTCTTATTTTTTACTTATTGATGCATGGATTTCTCCCAGCGGGACTGGATGGATATATCTTGGTAATTCCGCAAGAGTATTGTATGGAATAGCGGCAGATGGATATTTTCCATCTTCGTTACTGAAAGTTCACAATAAAACAAGAATACCATACATTGCCCTGATAGCAAGCCTTGTGCTTGGAGTTATCTTCTTTTTGCCATTTCCGTCGTGGTATCTTTTTGTGGGCTTTATATCCAGTGCCACAGTGCTAACTTATATAATGGGCCCATTGGCACTTATGACATTTAGAAAGCATGCTCCTCAACTTCATAGGCCATTCCATTTACCGTACGCATCTGTAATATCACCAATTGCCTTTGTTGGAGCGGCCCTTATCGTTTACTGGTCCGGAATCACAACACTTACAATGATCTTCTACACGACATTTATAGGGATACCGATATTTTATTTTCTTTATGCCTCCAAGAAATTAAATCTTTCAAAACTTTTTTCTTACACAATAGGATTAATAGAATTATTTATATCGATAGGCGCTTTGGTGATCAATTACACTTATGTGCTCTACCCGCCTTCCAAAGAGTCTATGGCTATCAAAACAGAGATATTCGTTTTAAGTCTAATTGTGGTAAGCGGCACTGTGTTTTTGTTCACGGCAATAACATCTCTAAAGGTTTCCTCAAAAGATAAACAGATGTTTTTAAGTTCTTATTGGTTACTTTCTTTGATGGTAGTGACCGAACTATTTTCATATTTTGGGGCATTCGGAAATGATATTTTGATTCCATTTCCATGGGATACGATCTTGATGATCGCTGTCTATTCGGTCATATACGTTTTTGCGATTAAAGGTGGACATAACACAGAAGATCTCAGCGTTATAGTAGAAGAACAGAAAGATTTAGCCTAACTGAAATATCAGGAAGATGCTAAATGAAGAAGAATGCCATTGTTATTGGTCTTGTTGTGGTCTTTTTCTGGGGGATTTCTTTTGTCGCGATAAAAATAGTGGTGGGTGTTATCCCTCCAATAACAATGGCAGTATTAAGATTTTGTATTTCATGGCTGATATTGTGGATCTTTTCAAAGTTCACAATTAGAAATAAAATCAGTCTTTCAAGACAGGCGAAGTGGTTTTCCATATTAGCGGGATTATGGGGAATAACGCTTTGCTTTATCTTTGAAAACGTTGGGGTTAACTACACGACACCGGCTCAGGCTTCGATTTTGATATCTACCATGCCTATTTTCACCATCGTCATAACTGATTTTGCGAAGAGAAAAATCAGTTCGCTAAAGCTTTACATGATGTCATTGATAGCATTGATAGGTGTCGTTATAGTCGTGCTTTCAAATGGCTTTGATCTTGGAGGAGACACATTTGGAGATATTATGATCTTGCTCGCGGCTTTTTCTTGGGGTATGTATACTTTCTACATTGACAGACTTTCAGATTACGATAATCTTGTAACAACCATTGAAATGACAAAGTGGGGAGTCATTTTCCTGATACCATTTTCATTGGCGGAAATAATTTTAAAGCATGGTGAATTTGCTCCTATAAGAGCGGATACATTACTGTGGTTACTTTTTCTTGCAGTGTTGTGTTCTGGATTTGGATATCTTATCTGGAACTACGTTATAAGAACAATAGGACCAAAAGCGGCTGCCAATTTAATATATCTTGTACCTTTAATCTCAGTTATTTCTGATTTTTTGATCTTAGATAACATACCATCTCTTTGGTTTTACATCGGCGGGTTAATTCTGATGGCAGGAATAATTTTAGGAGGAATGTTTTCTGGAGAAGAAATTAAGGATAGCAAAGAAAATCTAAAATCTACACAAGGAGGCTAAAATGAAATTACTGTTCAAGAATGCGACTGTTTTTCCGGTTACGTCCAAATCATTCAAAGGAGACGTGCTTGTAAAGGATTCCAAAATATACAAAATCGGCGAAGCGATAAAAAAGGATAAAGAGACCGAAGTCATAGATTTAGATGGCAAATACCTCTTCCCCGGTTTCATAGACGCGCATTCCCACATAGGATTATGGGAAGAAGGAGTAAATGAGCCAGTTTCATCAGACGGTAATGAATGGACCGATCCGGTAACCGCGGACGTTAAAGCGATAGATGGATTCAATCCAGAAGATGAGGCGATAGACAGGGCATTGATGGGAGGAGTCACAACTGTCATGATAGTTCCCGGAAGCGCGAATCCTGTCGGTGGCCAGGGCGCTATAATCAAGTTCAAATCCCGAATCGTTAATGAAATGATAGTTAGAGAGCCTGCCGGATTGAAGATGGCCTTCGGGGAAAACCCCAAGAGAGTCTACGGCGATCAAAAGAAGACTCCCTCGACGCGCTTGGGAGTTGCATCTGTCGTAAGGGCGTATTTTACAAGGGTGCAGGATTACATGAAAAAGAAAGAGATCGCCCAAAGAGACGGGAAACCTTTTACAGAAAGAGACCTCAAGTTAGAAGCGGGGGAGAAGGTGCTAAAGGGAGAGATGCCGGCAAGAATTCATGCCCACCGCTACGACGACATATTGACGGCAACAAGGATAGCGAATGAATTTGGATTCAGATTCGTCATAGAGCACGGGACGGAAGGGTACAAGATAGCAGACTATTTGAAAGAGAAGGGCATACCTGTTGTTGTGGGGCCTTTGATGACCTTCAGGACGAAAAGAGAGTTAAGGGACATGACGATGGAGTCGGTAAAGATATTGAATGAAAAGGGGGTATTAACGGCGCTGATGTGCGATCATCCCGTAATTCCTCTGGAGTACGCCTCGATACAGGCGGCGAGCGCTTTGAGGTATGGAGCCAAGGAAGAGGATTTGATAAAGATGCTCACGATAAATCCGGCGAAGATACTCGGGATTTCGGACAGGACCGGATCCATTGAAGAAGGAAAGGACGCAGACCTTGTAATCTGGAGCGGACATCCTTTTGATGCCAAATCAAAGGTCGAAAGTCTTTACATAGAAGGAAAAAAGATTTTGTGATTAAAATATAATTAAATTTTAATTTTTTGGGCTTCGTATATTAACATATTTTAGGTTAACATACATTCAAAGTCATAAAAGAGGGAAAGAATGAAGATAATTTCCATAGTATCAATAAAAAATGAAAGAAGAGATCATAGAGTACTGCCCGGTGGAGCGGTGCCTTGATCTCATTTGGTATAGATTCCACCGGGCCACATTGAAAAATGTGGCCCTTTTTATTTTAAATAGGAGGTAAGAAGATGAAGAAGTTTTTGGTGTTTTCAGTAATTTTTTTATTCATCGTTGTCGCTGGGATGGCCCAAAATGTCGTTAATCCAGACACTATCGTCTACGAAGAGCCAGGGCCGTTTCAATCCTTAGATCCCGCATGGGAGTACGACACAACATCTGCCGAGGTTATATGGCAACTTTATGATTCCCTGCTTCAGTACAACGGGACATCGACAACGAAATTGTTACCAATGCTGTCTACAAATGTCCCATCTGTCGCAGACGGAACGATCCTTGACAACGGCAAAACCTATGTCTTTCACATCAGACAGGGTGTTTACTTTCACAACGGAGACCTTTTAACTCCTCAAGATGTCGTTTATTCTCTCGAAAGATTGGTTTTGCTCGATTACAGTGGAGGGCCTTCATGGATGCTTGCCCAGCCACTTCTACCCATGATAGATGGGCATTACGTTTCAACGATCGTCCAGGAAGTCGCAAAAGAACTCGGCCTTAGCGATCCATTGAGTTATACGAGTTTGAGTTCTCTCGGCATCTTTGCAACCGGCACAAAAGTCCCACTCAATGATAAATACAAACAAGCTTTGATAAATACTTTCAATTTGCTCGCAAATGATTTTGAAATTAAAGGAAATGACGTGATAATCCGTCTTCCACAGCCATTCGAACCATTCCTTTACACGCTCGCTAAAGGCGGAATATGCGAGTCTGTCATTCTCGATGAAAAATGGTGCGCGGAAAATAAAGCGTGGGACGGAAAGGCAGATGACTGGTGGTATTACCATAACCCCACTCTTAGTCAGGATACCCTTACAAACATAGAAAATGGAACAGGACCATATTTCATGAAGTACTATATTCCCAATAGAGAAATAGTCTTTCAAAGGTTTGACAAATACTGGGCAGGGCCTGCTCCCACAAAATACGCCGTTATAAAATATGTAAATGAATTCACGACAAGGTTGCTTGATCTTGAATCAGGCCAGGCCGATGCGATTTATGTGCCAGTTGAAAATTTGTCCGAGGTGCAAAACAACAAAAACATAAAAGTTTCGGTCTATCCCCAACTTTCAGTCTACGAATTGAATTTCACGTGGAATTTGGTCAGTGACGGTAATCCTTATATCGGATCTGGAAAATTAGATGGCAACGGAATCCCCCCGGACTTCTTTTCAAACCTTGATGTTAGAAAGGGCTTCGAATATCTCTTTCCGTACAGCGCATACATAAAAGAAGCGTACAACAATCTCGCATTTCAGCCAAACGGCGCAATAATGAAAGGATTATTCGGCTACAGTTCTGATTTACCAGAATATGAACAGAATCTTTCAAAGGCCGCCGAATATTTCAAAAAGGCGTACAATGGAGAACTGTGGAAGAAAGGATTCAAATTCTCTGCAATATACGAAAGCGGTGACACAACAGGACAATTAGCGCTCACAGCACTTAGCGATGCCGCAAGAGAGGTTAATCCGAAATTTCAAATAAATGTCGTCGGAGAACTATGGCCAAACCTTCTTAGCG
>ERZ1669250.748-NODE-748-length-12895-cov-46.440966_pt1 | contig 12895 bp, 11 predicted proteins | sample MGYA00579295_ERZ1669250 | MGnify/ENA primary metagenome ERZ1669250 (study PRJEB41166, sample SAMN08046056) | hot springs metagenome | biome: hot spring; feature: acid hot spring; material: thermophilic sediment; isolation source: thermophilic sediment from acid...
AAACATACCTCTCTCATATACTTGGGCTTATCCAAGATGGTATAATATTTGATGATGCAAGAATATAGTGCAGATGCGATAAAAGTTGTTACTGGATTAGAGCATGTGAGATTACGTCCCTCAATGTATATAGGGGACATATCCGAAAGAGGGCTTCATCACCTTATATGGGAGATAGTGGACAACTCTGTAGATGAGGCGATGGCGGGGTATGCCACCCATATAAGGGTACATATACATCAAGATGATTCTGTGAGCGTAGAAGACAACGGAAGAGGTATACCCGTTTATATACATCCTGAGGTTGGGAAACCGGCGGTAGAGGTGGTGCTTACGGTTCTTGGGGCGGGCGGCAAGTTTGATAAAAAGGTTTATCAGTATTCAGGTGGTCTTCACGGTGTTGGGGCTTCTGTGGTAAATGCCCTTTCAGAATGGCTTATAGTAGAGGTTTACAGAGACGGCAAGATATACAGACAAGAGTACGAAAGAGGTGTGCCGAAAACAGAGCTTAAAGTTATAGGGGAAACCACCAAAACTGGTACAAAGATAACTTTTAAACCAGACAAAGAAATATTTGAAACCACAAAAATAAAGTTTGACATAGTAGAAAAAAGGATAAGGGAGTTAGCTTATTTAAATAAAAACGTCACTTTTGAGTTAATAGACGATAGGCTTGACAAACAGCTTACTTATAAGTTTGAAAGGGGTATCGTGGAACTTGTAGAATATTTGGCAGAGGGCAAAGAACCTCTTTTTGACGATGTGGTTTATGTGGAATCTGCCAAAGAAGGAACTATCGTAGAGATAGCTTTTAAATATACTAAAGATTATAAAGAATCTTTAGAAAGCTTTGTAAACAACATAAAAACCATAGAAGGCGGTACCCATGTCACGGGTTTTAGAAGTGCTTTGTCTAAAGTGGTATCAAAATTGGCTCAAAATATAAAGATTTCAAAAGAGTTAAAGGAGATGTTTACGGGGGAGGACCTAAGAGAAGGGCTTGTGGCGGTAGTTTCTTGTAAAGTACCAGAACCTCAGTTTGAAGGTCAAACCAAAACAAAGCTAGGAAATCAAGAGACAAAAACCATAGTAGAATCAATAGCTACAGAATTTCTTACAGATTATTTTGAAAAGCATCAAGACATTTTAAAACTTATAGTGGAAAAAGCTATAGAGGCTGCTTTGGCAAGAGAAGCTGCCAAAAAGGCCAAAGACTTGGTAAGAAGAAAATCCTTTTTGGAAGATACATCCTTACCGGGTAAGCTAGCGGACTGCTCTGAAAAGGACCCTTCAAAATGCGAGATATTTATAGTAGAGGGTGAGTCAGCAGGTGGTTCTGCAAAGCAAGGAAGAGACAGAAGATTTCAGGCTATACTACCTTTAAAAGGCAAAATATTAAATGTAGAAAAAGCAAGGCTCGATAAAGCTCTTTCCAATGAGGAGATAAGAGCCATTATATCTGCTCTTGGTTGCAACATAGGTGAAGATATAGATCTTGGCGCTTTGAGATACCACAAGACCATCATTATGACAGACGCTGATGTGGACGGGTCTCACATAAGGACGCTTCTTTTAACATTTTTCTATAGGTTTATGACCAAGCTAATTGAAAACGGCCATGTTTATATAGCCCAGCCCCCTCTTTACAAGGTAAAGATAGGTAAAAAAGAATCTTATATAAAAGACGATAAAGAGCTTGAAAAATTCTTATTAAATATCATAAAAACAGATGTTTCTATAATAGACGCTTCCTCAAACACTTATAGAGGTGATGTGCTTATAAATATCTTAAATACTATTAAAGAACAGCAGGGCAACGTATCGGAGCTTTTAAACAAAAGAAACAAAGAGGTGATAGATTATCTTCTTAAAAACAAAATAGACGAAAGCTATCTAAAAGACGAAAATAAAGCCAAAAAGCTTTTAGAAGATATAAAGTCTATGAAAAGTGTAAGCAGTGCAAAGTTGAGATACGATGATTTTGATGGTTCTTATTCTATAGTCATATACGATATACACCAAAACTTTAGTATTATAGATATAGATTTTCTTACATCTGGTACTTATAAGAAGCTCTTTGAAGAGCATAAGGAATTTTTCTCATATCCTATAAGCCTAAAACTGGGACATAAGACAAAGGTTATAGAAAGTCCAGTGGAAGATTTTTACCAAGAAGTGATAGCCTTTGTAAAAGACGGCATAGAGATACAGCGTTACAAAGGTCTTGGTGAGATGAACCCAGAGCAACTTTGGGAAACCACTATGAACCCTGCCACTAGAAGGCTTTTGAAAGTGTCTTTGGAAGATGCGGCTGAGGCCGATAGAATTTTCTCAATACTCATGGGAGAAAGCGTAGAGCCAAGGCGAGAGTTTATAGAGACCTATGCTAAGGAGGTAAGAAACCTAGATGTTTAATAGAGCTATAGTAGGATTGGATGGTTCTAAGCCGTCTTTTGTAGCTTCTTACTACGGACTTGAGCTTGGCTCAAAGCTAAATATTCCTGTAGTGGGAATACACGTTTTAGATAGTACTTTAACCGAAGAGAGCCTTTTGGCGGATTTGGCCGGAGTTTTGGGCTTTTCTTATTACGAAGGCATAAGCGCTAAGGTAAAAGAGTTTTTAGAAAAAGAATCAGAGACCCTTTTAGATGAATTTAGCACGTTGGGAAGAAAGCTAAACGCCAAGGTATCTACGCTCCAGACTTGGGGCAATCCTGCCAAAGAGATAAGTTCTCAAGCTGACAAAGAAGATATCGTATTTGTTGGAAGACCATCACACGAAAAGGCTATAAAAGGTATACACATAAGCTCAACTTCCGAACAGGTTATAAGAAGAGCCGACTGTCCAGTTTTTGTGGCTTTTAAAGAAGAGTATAAACCCATAGAAAGCATTATGATATGCCATGATGGTAAAGAAGAGGATGATAAACTTGTAGATTTTACAAAAAATCTAAACAAATTATACAACGCAAAACTATACTTATACCACGCCGATGAACTTGGCTCTAAAAAAGAAAGGTTAGAAAACTTAGTAAAGGATTCAAATATTGAGCTTATAGTAGAAAAAAATATTGCAGAAGATGGAATTATAAAAACATCGGAAAGGCTAAATACAGATTTGGTAATACTTGGTTCTCACAAAAAGAAGTTGGTACACTTTTTCATGGGTAGTACTACAACTTTTGTATTTCATTATATAAAAACCAATCTTTTAGTGGTAAAATGATGTTTAACAACACCCTTATTGTGGGTCTTGGTCTTATAGGGGGGTCTTTGGCTTTTGATATTAAAAGCAAAAAACTATCGCAAAATGTATATGCATTAGACAAAGACCAAAGTGCGCTAAAAAGTGCCGTTGATAAAGGCATTATAGAAGGGGGGTTTGAAGAAGATATAGAATATGATTTTATAATATTTTGCAATCCCATATCAAGTTTAGAAGACACAGCAAAAATATTAGAAAAATATATAAAAAATACCCTTATCACAGATGTTGCCTCGGTGAAAGAGTACCCAGAAAACGTTTTAAAGCCTATTTTTAAAGAAAATTATATAGGTTCTCATCCCATAGCTGGTTCTCATAAAAACGGCTTTGAAAACGCATCAAAGGATTTGTTTAAAGATAGGCTTGCTGTAATATGCCCTACGGATTTATCCAAAGAAGAATATATTTTTAAACTAAAAGACTTCTGGGAAAGGCTAGGAAGCAAGGTAGAGATTATGGATTCAAAAACCCACGATAAAATCTTTGCTATTACCTCTCATCTTCCACACCTTATAGCCTATACTCTCACAAAAAGTTTGCCAGAAGAATACAAAAACTACGTAGGGCAGGGGTTTTTAGATACCACAAGAATAGGGGCAAGCCAATCTGGTCTTTGGACAGACATATTTCTTTACAATCAAGAACATCTTTTGGAGAGTATTGAGCTTTTCAAAAAACATTTAGCGTATTTGGAAAACATCATAAAGCAAAAAGATAAAGAACGTCTTGCAAAAGCTTTGGAAGAGATATCAAACAAAAGAAAATCTTTATAAAAACCTCTCCAACGCTTTACCAAACATTGCAAAAGCTATAAGCTTTAAAGCTCTTGAAAAAAGTGCCATAGCTATAAATCTGTAATATCCAAATCTAAGTATGCCTGCTATCCAGTTTATTACGTAAAAGGGTTCTCCTATTAATATAGCAAAAGCGCCGTATTTGTGGAAAAGAGCTTCCGTTTTTCTGAATTTATTTTCTGATACAAACCTAGATACTGCTTTGTAGCCGTAGTTATAGCCTATATAATAAACAATAGAAGCCCCTATGAAATCTCCAAACAAAGCGCAAAAAGCTACCAAATAAAGGTTCATTTTGTAAACTGTGCCTGCTGTCATAAGAGGAAGCGTAGAAAGCGGAAAAACGCTTGATTCTATGAGCCCAACCAAAAATATACCTATGTATCCAAGTTTTAAAAGGTTCATAAGCTACTCCTTGTATAGATTTTCAAAGGCATTTTTAAAAGACTCTTTGTCAGAGCAAACCACAAACACTTCTTGTACAGATGTGCCGTTTTTGTATAGAAGCTTAAAACCTGAAGATGTTTCATATTGCAAAAACAAGCCCTTAGAACCGCGTCCTTTGTTGTTTCTAAATATCCTTCCAGGTATTACAGCTTCTACTATCTCTATCTCTAAAACAGGCCTTATATACTTATCAAAACCTTCCAACGTATGATGCTCAAGCTTTAATTTGCCTTTTCTATATTTACTCATAAAAGATGACAGGTGTTGTTAAGATAATCTACATAAAATCTGTCTTCTACAAGCCTTAGTTTTGAAATACCGGTGTTGTCTGTGTGTATATTCCAAAGGGGAGCTTTAAAGCCCGTGGCTTCCATAATAAATCCGTGTATAAACCCACCATGGGATACAACTGCTATCTGTTCATGTTTTTGGGATTTTATTATATCTATAAACTCTCTTACTCTTTTTAAAAAAGATTCTTTGGACTCTTGGGTAGGTAAAGGGTTTTCCAAAGGGTCCTTAGACCATGCCATCATCATCTCTTTGTAATCTCTAAACATGTCTAAAAAGTTTTTACCCTCTAGCTCTCCAAAAGATATTTCTCTTATACGAGGTTCTATGATTAGCTCTTTGTTTAGGGCTTTTGATAAAAAAATGGCAGTTTTTAAAGCTCTTTTTTGGAAAGAAGTGTAGATGACGTCTATTTTTTTGTTTTTAAAAGCCAAAGACAAAAGTTTTGCTTGTATGTATCCAAGCGGTGTTAGTTCGCTGTCTAAACTTCCTTGAAATATGCCCTTTTCATTGTATTCACTTTGAGCATGTCTTATAAGGTATATATGTTTCATCGCTTGTATATTTTAGCATAAAAGAGCCCCTTATCCAAATCTACCCGTTATGTAGTCTTCTGTGAGTTTTTCTTTTGGATTTGTAAAGATGGTTTCAGTTTTATCAAACTCTATAAGTTTACCAAGATACATAAAAGCCGTATAGTCTCCTATACGAGCTGCTTGTTGCATGTTGTGGGTTACTATTACTATAGCCATCCTTTTTTTGAGCTCTATAATAAGTTCTTCTATTTTAGCGGTGGATATAGGATCAAGAGCTGAAGTTGGCTCATCAAACAAAAGTACTTCAGGGTTTACTGCTATTGCTCTTGCGATTACAAGGCGTTGCTGCTGACCACCTGATAAGGAAAAGGCATTTTCATGAAGCCTGTTACCCACTTCATCCCAAAGAGCCGCCATTTTTATAGCTGCTTCAACTCTATCTCTTAATTCTGTTTTATTGTTTATGCCCATAAGCCTAAGACCAAAGGCTACATTTTCAAATATTGACATAGGAAACGGTGTTGGCTTTTGGAAAACCATACCTATTCTGCTTCTTAATATGATTAAATCTGTAGATTTTGATAAAATGTTTTGGTTGTCAAATATTATTTCTCCTTCATACTTTATACCCGGGTAAAGGTCGTGCATACGGTTTAGACATCTTAGCAAGGTGGTTTTACCGCATCCGCTAGGTCCTATAAGAGCAGTTACTTTTTTATCTGGTATTGGCATATTTATGTTTTCTAAAGCTGGTTTTAACCCTTTTTTATAGTAAAAATTTAGGTTTCTTATATCGATTTTGGCGTTTTCTATGGCTATTATGCTACTCATGATGTTGCTCCTCTATCCTTTGTTTATTTTAGTCATACGCCTTGCCACATACATAAACGGGGCTGTAAAAGAACCACCGTGCACCAAGTATTTGGCTATTATAACCGCAGCCAAGACGCCTAACGTAAGAACAAATCCAGCTGCCCAGGCTTGTTCGTGCCACTCATGGTAAGGACCTGTGGCGTATATAAATATTGTTATCGTAAGGGTTGCCATAGGTTTTAAGAGGTTGAAGGTGGTATGGTCGTTGTTGAAGGATGTAAAAAGAAGAGGTGCAGCTTCACCCGCCATCCTTGCAAGTCCAAGTATTACACCTGTAAGTATGCCAGTCTTGGCAGCTCTCATAGTAACTTTTTTTATCACATAGTGCTTATAAGCACCTAAAGCGTAGGCGGCTTCTCTCATCTCTTTTGGTACAAGCTTTAGCATCTCATCGGTGGCTATCGTAATGTAAGGAAGGGATAAAATTGAAAGTGCTACAGAACCAGATAAGCCGTTAAAACTATGAAGCGGTGCTACAAGTATTACATATACAGCAGCACCTATTACTATAGCTGGCATTGATATAACTATATCGGCCAAATTCCTTATAAATATAGCCCACCAAGTGCCTCTACCATACTCTGCCAAAAAGATACCAGCCATTATTCCTATTGGTGTACCTATGAAGGCGGCTATCGTAGTTATAAGAAACTGTCCTATAAAAGCCATCCTAAGACCGCCACCTGGCATTCCCGGTGGGGCCGGGTCTTGTGTAAAGAAATCAAGATTTAAATACTCATAACCGTGATATATTATAGATACTAATATCCAGCCTAAAAATAGAATACCGTAAAGTGCAGCTAACGTGGATAAAATCATGATTATGTTGCTTTTTATAACTCTTGCTTTTATCCTCACGTTTTCCATCTTCTTTCCAATCTCCATACAATCAATTTTGCTATAGCAAGGGTACTAAAAGATATGGTAAGAAGTATCAAAGCAAGATAAAATAAAGCCGATAGATAAAGGTGTGTCATGGCCTCTGTAAACTCGTCTGCCAGAGTCACCGTTATGGTGGTTACAGAGTTTAACAAAGAAAGCATGTCTAAAAGGCTTCCTGGGTTGTGATTGTTTCCATTTACAAAAGATACTGCCATAGTCTCGCCGAGCGCCCTACCTATGGCAAATATACCAGCTCCAAAAATACCAGAAGATACGTAAGGCATCACCACTTTTCTTATCACTTCCCATCTTGTGGCACCAAGCCCGTAAGCGGACTCTTTTACCACTTCTGGTACCAAAGAAAAGGCATCTTTTATAAGAGATGACATGAAAGGCGTAATCATGATAGAAAGTATTACAGCTGTAGTAAGCGTGTCTATCCCAATACCGGGACCGTTGAATAAAAATCCTATTATCGGTAACGTAGCAAGATGGTCAAGTATCCATGGTTCTACATGATTTTGCATAACCGGTGCTAATACAAAAAGCCCCCACATACCATATATAACAGTTGGTATCGCTGCTAAAAGCTCAATAGCGGTTGTTACTATCGGTTTTAACCAATGAGGGGCAAGTTCTGTTATATATATAGCTACTCCTATGCTTATGGGTGCGGCAAATATAAAAGCCCATAATGTAACGTATATAGAACCAAAAAGAGGCGTAAAGGCTCCAAAGTGATTGTCAACTGCATCCCAGCTTTTACTGGTTATAAAATGCCATACACCAAAAGTTTTTATAGCGGGGTACGCTTCTATGAAAAGTACGACAAAGACCATTATAACTACAAGAGGTATTAATGCTGCTGCGATAAAGGCTGCTATTTTAAATAAAGCATTTCCTACCTTGCCATTTCTTTTCATAGGAAGAGCGGAGCGATAAACCCCGCTATCTTTTAATTCTATCATAATTTTAGCTTTTAGTTATTACCAACTTAACTTACCAGCTTAAGCCGTTTTTCTTCCAAGAGGCCATTATTTCTTTTTTCACAAAATCTGGAAGAGTGATGTAGTCAAGAGCTCTTAGGTCGGCGTCGCCGTGATTAAACACCCATGTATAGTATTGTAATACGTAAGAGTTTGTATTTTTACCTTTTGGAAGCAGTACAAATGTAGGACCTTCTATAGGATACGAGTATTTGCCTGGAGGGTTTGGAAGCTCCATATAAAAGTCGTTTTTCATGGCTTCGTTCCAATTTGCTTGTTTGGCGGCAGCTATCATGGTTTGCATTGTAGGGGCTACCCACCAGCCAGCTTTGTTTTCAAGCACTGCTACGTTAAAGTGATTTTGTTTGAAGTATGCGTATTCTACATAACCTATGGCACCTCTTACTCTCATGATGTAGTTTGTGACTCCTTCAGAGCCTTTTCCACCTATACCTACTGGCCATGGTACAGATGTGTTGAAACCTATCTTGTGAGCCCACTCAGGACAAACCTTTGTAAGATAGTTTGTGAATATCCAAGTGGTACCAGAACCATCTGCTCTATGGACTGGTGTTATTGGTATATGCGGTAAGTTTAATTTTGGATTTGTGGCTTTTATCTCAGGGTCATCCCAATATCTTACTTTACCCAAGTATATATCGCATATTTGCTTACCGGTGAGATGAAGTTGGTAGTTGCCAACACCAGGTATGTTGTAGCCCATCACAACACCACCTATGGCATCTGGCCATTGAATTAGGCCTCTTTGTTTTAACTCTGCAGGTTTTAACGGTGCGTCAGATGCGCCAAAATCTATGGTTCTTTTTGTGGCTTGGAGTATACCACCACCAGACCCTATGCCTTGGTAGTTTACGTGGTTACCTGTGGCTTGTCTAAAATGAAGAGCCCATCTTTGCATGACCGGCTCTATAAAGGTAGAACCTGCTCCAGTTATAGTCCAAGCCATTGCACCTTGCAAGCTACCAGCAAATATAGCTAAGGCTAACACTTTTTTCAACTTCATACAAACCTCCTTACATTTTGATGCTTTTATTATAAAAAACTATTGTTAATTTTTTGTTAAGATGCCAAAGAAAACTCTATGCCATGTTTGCTTAGCTCGTCTATGAGGTTTTTTGAAAGCACCACTTCTTTGGAGGTTTGTACCAAAGCTTTATAATATGCGGTATCAAGTTCTAAAAGCACTTTTTGGGTTTTCATGATGTCTTGAATATCGCAAGATTGCGAATCATATTTATCCAACAAGAGCTTAAGTTTTTCTATAAAGCCGTTTTTTGCTCTATTTTCATCTATTTTTAAGGTAATGGTGTTGTACTGATTTAAAAGAGCATCAATAGAATATATGTCGTTTGCTACTATCTTAACGCTCTCATTTTCAATATCTATATCAAGGGTGCCTTTTACTACCACTACCTCGTCTTCTTTTACGATATTTTCGGAGGATATGTATCTATCTGGAAATACTACTACCTCCACTATATCGGTTTTGTCTATAAGGTTGAATATTGCCATATATGTACCGTTTTTTGTCTTTTTTATCTGCAAATCGCTTATAACCCCAGCGAGTATGTACTCTTTTCCTATGTCGTCCTGAACAACATCGTCTATGTCTTCTATATTCGTTATGTTGTTTATATGGGAAAGAACCCATTGATATTTATCAAGTGGATGACCAGAGATGTAAAAACCAAGCACCTCTTTTTCGAGCTTCAATATGTCTAAACCGGTGGTAGACTTGTTCACTGTAGCAGACTTATCAGTGGGTTGGTGGGTTTTTACACCAAAAAGAGACCTTTGGGCTACGTTAGATACATCTTGAGAACTTAAAAGTCTTGCTAGAAACTCTTCTCTATTTTTGTATCCACTCTTTTCTATAATGCTATCGAATGCTCCCGCTTTTGAAAGAGCTTCCAACACCTTTTTATTTACTTTTCTATTGTCTGTGTTTTTGGTAAAATCCTGAAAACTTATGAAATCTCTACCTATTTTTTCTTGTACAGATTTTATATGTGCTGCGGTATCTTCACCAACGCCTTTTATCCTGCCAAGCCCAAACCTTATATGCTTTTCGGTTTCTATCTTAAAATCCACGGAAGACTTGTTTATATCTGGTGGTAATACGTTTATGCCAAAAGACTTTGCATCTTTTATAAGGTTTATAAACTTTTTGTCCGAGTTCTCTGTAGAAAATTTAACCGTGTAAAACTCATCTGGATAATAAAGCTTCATATAAGCAGTCCAAAAAGATATATATCCGTAAGCCACTGAGTGAGATTTGTTGAAGGAGTATGAGGCAAACTCTTCTATTTCAGACCAGAGTTTTTCTATCTTTTCTTTTGGGTATCCTCTATCGCAGCTTCTTCTTATGAAATCGTCTTTTATTTTAGCCATGAGGTCTGCCTTTTTCTTACCTATGGCTTTTCTTAAGTTATCGGCTTCTCCCATGCTAAAACCAGCTAGTATGTTTGATATAAACATTATTTGCTCTTGATAAACAATAAGACCATAAGTTTCCTTCAGCACTTCTTCAAGCTCTTCAAACTCGTACTCTATCTTTTCCCTACCTAGCTTCCTGTTTATAAATTTATCTACCATGCCACTTTTTATTGGACCAGGCCTGTAAAGAGCCAAAGCAGCTACTATGTCCTCAAATCTATCTGGTTTTAGGCGTTTGATAAGCTCCCTCATACCCTTTGATTCAAGTTGAAACACCCCTACAGTGTTGCCTGTGGATAGAAATTCGTAAATTTCTTTGTTGTTAAAATCCAAAGACAAGAAATCTATTTCTATACCTTTGTTTTGTTTTACAAGCTCTTTCATCTTCCATAGTTCTGTGAGGGTTTTGAGCCCAAGAAAATCCATTTTAACAAGCCCAAGCTCCTCCAGATGTGCCATATCGTATTGAGTGGCTATGTTTCCTGATTCGTCATCTTTTACAGATTTGTCAAGGTAAAGTGGTGCAAGTTCTATAAGAGGTTTTGGCGCTATCACAATGCCAGCGGCATGTAAGGATGTATGCCTTGTGAGACCTTCTAGTTTTATAGATATTTCTACAAGCTCTTTTATTTGCGGGTCTTTTTTTGCAAGCTCTCTAAACTTTTTTACGTTATCTTCAATATCTCCTCTATGTCCGTATCTTTCCATCAATTCTTCTATAGGTGTTATATACATTTCTTCGAGGCTCAGCCATGTACCTTGTACGTTGCCCTGAGGTATTAACTTTGCCAAAACATCCGCGTCTTTGTAAGCCATGCCCATAGCTCTAGCCACATCTCTTAGGGTCTGTTTGGCTTTCATGGTGTTGTAAGTGATTATCTGGGCTACAGAATCTTTGCCGTATTTTTCTTTTACGTATTCTATAACCCTGTCTCTGTTGTCCATGCAAAAGTCTACATCTATGTCTGGCATTGATATACGTTCTGGATTTAGGAACCTTTCAAAGATGAGCCCGTGTTTCAAAGGGTCTACGTCGGTAATGTTTAATGCAAAAGCTACCAACGAACCAGCAGCCGAGCCTCTTCCGGGACCCACTGGTATGTTGTTTGATTTTGACCAATTTATGAAATCAGATACTATGAGAAAATAGCTGTCAAATCCCATATTTTTAATAACGTCAAGCTCGTAGTTTAGTCTATCCCAATACTCTTTTTCTGGTATGTCTTTACTTATTTGAGACTTTTGTATACGGCTTTTAAGACCATTTATGGCCAACTCTTTTAAATAATCTGATATGTTGATTTTTGATGCTTCTTCTTTTAAAAACTCTGGAAACTTGTACGACTTATCTTCAAAAACGCTTAAAGAATCTGAAATCTTTTCTGAAATCTCTACAGTGTTAAGAAGAGCTTTTTCCCAACCGTCCCATTTTCCTTCAAACTTTTTATACATTTCTTCATAAGAGGCAAAGTGCATGCCCTCATAATGTCCAAAAGCATCTTCTCCAAGTTCTTGAAGGGTTTTCTTCATCTGTATTGCCATTAGCACATTGTGGGCTTTTAAGTCTTCTTCTAAAAGATAGTGACAATCGTTGGTGGCGGCAAATTTGACATCGTATTTTTTCGCTATCTCTATGAGCGTTTTGTTGGCGGTTTCCTGAGCAGGTATATGGTTTGATTGAAGTTCAAGGTAAAGGTCATCTCCAAATATATCTTTGAATTTTTTTACCCACGAATAAGCCATTTCTTCGTTGCCTTGGGCAGCGTAAAAAGTAGGCACACCTTTAAGGCAGGCGGTGAGCGCAATAAGTCCTTCGGAGTATTGTTCCAAAACCTCATAATCTATCCTTGGTTTGTAGTAAAAGCCTTCTACAAATGCTATAGATGAGAGCTTCATAAGATTTTGAAGGCCTATATCATTTTTTGCCAAAAGTATGATGTGGTGATTTATCCTATCGGTTATGTTGTCTTCTGTGCCTTTGCCTTTGCGTTCGGTCCTTTTCCCGGTGGTAAAATAAGCTTCCATACCTATTATAGGTTTTATTCCGTTTGCCTTCATCTCTTTGTAAAAGCTCATAGTCCCAAAGAGATTTCCGTGGTCTGTGATGGCTACCGCTCTATAACCGTATTCTTTCGCTTTTTTTGCCAAATCCTTTATCTTTATGGCTCCGTCCAAAAGCGAATATTGAGTGTGAAGATGAAGATGCACAAAATCCTTCATAGATTTGATTATATTTGTAATTTAGCTATTTGGTGTTGTCTTTTTAGGCTTTATTGAAAAGACATTCTAAATACTTTTTCATAAGTATATAGTGCTTTTAGTTTTTGAAATTAAACTACAAAATTTTAAGTTTGCCATAAATCT
>ERZ1669250.749-NODE-749-length-12887-cov-5.138872_pt1 | contig 12887 bp, 13 predicted proteins | sample MGYA00579295_ERZ1669250 | MGnify/ENA primary metagenome ERZ1669250 (study PRJEB41166, sample SAMN08046056) | hot springs metagenome | biome: hot spring; feature: acid hot spring; material: thermophilic sediment; isolation source: thermophilic sediment from acid...
GTAAATCTGGAAGTATTACGTAAAAAATAAAGAGTTAAGGATTAAATTTTAAATTAAAAATATTTAAATATTTCTATGATATTTGTTATAACATGGACAATATGTTTTTAAAAAAAGGCATAGTATTCTCGATTTTTTCAATGCTAATTTTCTTTTCAATGACCTCTCTGACCTATTCCATAACATCAGACCATTACAGTGTAAATGCAAATCCTTTTCTGTATATTATAGAAAAATCCAATAAGAATGCAAAGGGATCCACAAACACTCCAACAACATATCCAGGATATATTCCCATTCAGATATGGAAATCTTACCAGTATACTTCAAACGGAACATATATGGCTTCATATGGTAAAGGGATAACCATAGCGATCATAGATGCATATGGAAGCCCCACAATAGTAAATGATGTGAATTACTTTGATAACTATTTCAATCTTCCAAGGATCAATCTTACAGTCCTGACACCATTCGGAAAGGTATCAAAAAATGGTGGCTGGGCAATGGAAACATCCCTCGACGTTGAATGGGCACATGCGATGGCACCGGGAGCAAATATAGTTTTGATTGAAACGCCATCAGCTTCCAATACATACCTTATAAATGATGCGATTAATTATGCTGTAAATCATACACATGCAAATATAGTATCAATGTCATGGGGAGAAGCAGAATCACTGTTAACAGGTTCACAGCTTGCCAGTTATGATTCAGTTTTCAAATATGCTGCTGAACATGGGGTTATATTGGTTTCGGCATCGGGAGACAATGGTGCCAATGATGGAACTTCTTCACCGACCGTCGACTATCCTTCCGCTGATCCATATGTAGTAGGTGCAGGTGGAACAACATTAAATCTGGCAGATCTATCATCAACAAATGCTGTATATTCAAGCGAATATGCATGGAATGATTCTGGTGGGGGGATAAGCAGTTATTTCCCAGAACCATCCTATCAGGTCAATGCAGGTATTTCTATATCTGGAAGAGGAGTCCCGGACGTTTCATATGATGCAAATCCCAATACAGGGGTATGGATTTATGACACAACACCGTATCAGGGGATTAACGGATGGGGAGTTGTTGGTGGAACAAGCGCAGCTGCACCACAGTGGGCTGCAATATTTGCTGACATACAATCCTTGAAAGGTACATCTATTATAAATGGACAGAATGTTCATACATTATTATACAATATTTACAGCAGCTCCAATTATAACATAGCATTCCATGATATTACATACGGATACAATGGATACTATTATGCAACATCAGGATATGATGAGGTGACCGGGATAGGATCTCCTGTTGTTTATCAGCTTATAAATATTATTTAAATTTTTTTATTTATTTTAATTTTTAAAAAATTATTAAGTGAATATAATAATCTTCATAAAATATCAGAAATTCATAAGCATTTCTATAAAATGTTTAAGGTGTTCTGCAAGTACTGGATTTTCGGTAAAACCGCATGCATTGAGCTCAGCATCGGCTATGAAAGCTCTCCTGCTATCTGATACGAGGTCTGTTGCTATTAAGAAGTCTTTATAATGCACCTTTGTGCCGGGTGGAGGCCTCTGTGTTCTGGATGTCACTATTATTATTTCTACATTTCTCTGTACTGCCTTTTTGATGTTTTCCGAAAGCGCTTTTTTTATATCATGAAGTCTTGGGGATGATAAATATATCTCTTCTTCAGACTTGTCAATCAATTCCCCAAGTTTCTGAAGGACTTTATTCTTTCCATACAGAGTATAAACGATCTGTGGTTCCCCCTTCTCTCCATACAATTCCTGCGCAAGTTTGAGGTATGAAAAAAGGTCCTTTATTTTTCTAAGATACCCTTCTTCAAGAATTTTAAGATCCCTAGGCTTATAGATCTTTGGCTTTCCCTCAACGGGTAGGACAAGCCCTTTTTCCTCCAGTGATTCAAGAACCTTGTATGATGAAGTTCTTGGGATCTGTGCAATCCTGGCAATGTTCTCTGCATCGCTTCCACCAAGATAAACGACGGCCAGAAATGCCTTTGCTTCATAATCCGTTAAACCTAACATCCTCAATAGATCCTGTATTTCCTCTGCTATATGTGAAAAATCGGTCGGTGTTGAAGTTGCCATATTTTTGGAAAATCATAAATAAATATTAATGTTTTTAATCTTAATGAAATGTGACAGATGCGATAGGGATTCAGTGATTTATATCCGTTATAATGGTGAGCATCTCTGCAAAGAACATTTTTTTGATTTTCTGGAAAAAAGGGTAAAGCATGAAATAAGAAAGCAGGTAAATATTAAAAAGGGAGACAGAATTGCAGTAGCGGTTTCTGGTGGAAAGGATTCATCAGTTGCACTGTACCTTATGAAAAAAATATTTTCTGTTAGAAAGGATGTTGAAATATTTGCCATAACGGTTGATGAAGGTATTTATGGATACAGGGACAGGGCATTAAATGTCCTGAAAGATTTTGTTAATGAACTTGATGTACCACACTACATTTACAGAATGAAGGATATGATGGGTTATGGTGTGGATGAAATTTCAAATATAGATAAGGAACTTGTGCCATGTACATACTGCGGTGTTTTCAGAAGAAAAATAATAAACTATGCTGCAAGAGAACTTAAGGCGAACTACGTTGCAACAGGTTTAAACCTAGATGATACTGCACAGAGCGTTGTGATGAATATTGTCAGGGGTGACGTTGAAAGGCTTATGCGTCTTGGGCCACACGATGTAATAAAGGAGGATCTAATACCGAGAATACAGCCATTGAGAATGATACCTGAAAAGGAAATACTCCTATATGCCATTCTTAAAGGAATAAAATTCTACCATGGTGAATGTCCATACGCCCCAAAGGCATTGAGGAATGATTTCAGGTCATGCATAGATTCATGGGAATCCAGAAATCCAGGAAGCAGACATTCAATAATTTCATTCTATGATGAAATAAAGAATAACCTTCAGGGAAAATTTCCACAGACAAGATTGAATAGATGCAGAATCTGTGGAGATCCAACCACAGGTGAAATATGCAAATCATGTGAATTGAAGTTAAGGCTGGATTCTCTCAAGGATTGATTGAATTTCCCTATCCACTTCAATTGATATTTTCATTGCTTCAAAATAATTTTTATCATTAAAGGAGTTCTTTGCCTCTGATACCTTTGATTCAAGTTCAGACCTGTATTCATCTGGCAGGGACTGAATGTCCCTTTCAGCCTTATTAAGCCAGTATTTTGATGGTAAATAATATTTATCAATTTCTTCGGCCTCTTCAGTTTTTTTCTCTTCTTTCTTTTTCTCATTTGTTAATTTTATTGTATCTCCGTAGAACTCCTCCGCCTTTCTAGCTTCTATCATTGCATCCCTGTAATATCCCTGATCAAAATACTCCTTGGCCTTTTTTAGATGCTCTTCTATTTCATTCCTTTTGTCTTCTGAAACATTTTTGATATTTCCTTCAATTTTCTGTATTAAAAATTTTGATGGCATGTAATATTCTTCCATACTTTCCTTTGAAGTTTCATATTCCCTTTTTTCCTCAATCTTTGTGTTCAATATCCTTACTACCTTATTTGAATATTTTATGGATTCCGTATAATCCTTAGAATCAAAGTATGATTTTGCAAGAGACAGAAATTTCATAGCTTCCTCTTTTGTTTTATCATCCATTTTATCCAAGGCCTCTTCAGCCTTGCTAAGCCAGAATTTGGCCGGGAGGTAGTCCTTTGGAAGCTCTTCCAGAACCTTCTTCTTATCTTCCTCTGCTGTCTCATATTTATACTGAAAAACGACATTTCCTGTCTGCTTTATCCTCCTATATGATATCAGAAAATCATTGTATATATCAAAAACATCCTGGAAATTTTTATCCTCGGCCATCCTTTTGGCTTTGTTTAACATGCTTTCAAGTGAAGAGGTTTCAATGTTCATATTCTTTATTTCATTGACCATGCCTTCCATTGTCTTTATTTTATTGAAGGCATCTTCCTCTTCACTTATTTCCATCCCTTCCCTTTCCCTCTTTTTTATTATCTTTATTAAAATTATCAATACTATCCATATTACAATGAAAACTGAAATGAATATCAGTATATTTTGTTCCATCAATTTACTTATTAGAATTAATTTATAATAATTTTATCTGTAAAAAATTTAAAAAATATATTTGGATATGTTTAATTTTTTAATCAATAGATCCGCTGCCATGTTGGTTATATCATACAATTCAGAAACCTCGGGGCAATATCCCATCTCATTCGCAAGTATATCCATAACGGTAGAATTCTTCCTTATTGCCATGGAGATAACGTTGATCTTCTGCGATGAAAGTTCACCCATACCCTGGGCACCAAGTATTTTACCATTTTCATCACATATGAGTTTTAATAATATCTCTGTTCCACCTGTATATTTTGGCCTGTTCAGACCCCTTGCCCTTGCAGAAAATACCCTGTATTTTTTTGATGCTTCTGTTTCAGTTAATCCTGTGGATGCAATTTCCAGAGAACCTATTTTTGATACAAATGTGAGTGTTGTCCCGGTATAAATCGCCTCTTTTCCTGCCATGTTGATTCCTGCCACCATACCTTGCTTTGCTGCCACAGTGGCAATCTGGAAAACCGTTTTTTCACCGCTTATCATGTTTTTTACTATTATATTATCTCCCGCAGCATATATATTTGGATCGGATGATCTCATGTGATCATCAACGATTATGAATGATCTTTCCATATCCACCATATTTTTCAATAATTCTGTATTTGGCCTGAAGCCTGCACTGAGTATTACTGCCTCTGAACTGTAAAAATTATTGTTGGATTTTATTCCAACAACCTTTTCACCATCAACAACTATCTCTTCAACGGGTGATGATAGGTATATCTTTATTCCATTTCCCGTCAGAAATTTTTCAACCTCAGAGGCCATATCGGGATCCAGAGATCTCGGAAATACCTGTGGAAGCATTTCAAACACACTCACATTCAAACCAAAGGACTTCATTGAATATGCCATTTCAAGACCTATGGGGCCTGCACCTATTACGGATACATGTTTTATACTTTTCTCTCTGATGTATTCTATCAGATTTTCAGCATCTTCAAGCCTTTTTATGACGAAAACTCCATTTCCAAGATATTCATTAGCATTTTTAATCTTTGGAATTAAAGGTTCGGCACCTGCCGAAAATAGTAGCTTATCGTAAGCTATCTCCAATTTCTCCCCGTTCTGTAAGTTTTTTACAATGATTTTTCTCTCTTTATTGTCAATTTCAATGACCTCGTGGTTTATAAGGACATTTATTCTCTTTGTTCTGGGGAAAGGATGCTTCAATAATTCTAAAGATTCTCCCTTTTCAATGATGAATGGTATTCCACAAGGGGAATATGATTCATACCTGTTCTTTTCAATTATTGTTATATCTGCATTCCTGTCTATTGATGAAATGTATCTGGTGGCATAAACGCCCGCTGTTCCGAGTCCAATTATAACATAGTTCATACATGGATCAGCCATCCATTATATTTTGCAACTTTACCCCTTACAATGTCCATATACATTTCTTTGATTTTCCTCGTATTTTCTCCTATTCTCCCATTTCCAATTCTGATGTTATCAACTTCGATTATCGGAGTGATTTCTGCCGCTGTACCTGTGAAAAATACCTCATCCGCAGTGTATATTTCTTCTCTGTGTATCATTCTCTCTTTTACATTCAGCCCAAGATCACCTGAGATCCTTATTATGGAATCCCTTGTGATACCCTGCAGTATATCAGATTCCTCCCCCGGGGTTATCAAGGTATTATCTTTTATAATGAATATATTTTCCCCCGGTCCTTCAGCAATGTAACCATGTTCATCCAGGATCAGAGCCTCATCATAACCGGCAGTTCTGACCTCCATGTGGGCTATTATGGAATTCAGATAGTTTCCACTTGCCTTTGCTTTTACAGGCAGTATGTTTGAATTCATTCTCCTCCATGAGGATGTTTTTATCCTCACCCCATCCTTTTCATTCAGATATTCTCTGAATGGAACCGCCGCAATGAATACAGAAATTTTCTTTTTGAATGGTGATAGCCCAATATTATCATCATTGTAAAATGCAAAAGGTCTGATGTAAAAATCCATTTTTCCATTCGCCTTTACTGTATCTATGACTGCAAGCTGCAACTCTTCAAGCGAATAATTGATGTTCATGTAATATATCTTTGCGGTATTCATAAATCTGATAATATGATCCCTGAGTCTGAATATTAAAACCCCGTCATTACCAAGATATGCCCTTATTCCCTCAAAGATGCCGGAACCATACTGAAGGGAATGTGTCAGAACGGGAACCCTGACATCGGAGTAATTCATTAATTTCCCATCAAACCATACCTTCAGATTTTCATTGACCATGTTTCTTATATATTCTTTATATATTTTATTTTTAAGCTCTCATATGAAAATGTATTAATCAAAAATGCTTGAGATCGTTGGGAAAAAGTCCTTCATTGCCCTAGTGGATGGAGAATTTGGATCATACATAAATATTGGCTTTCTTTTGGCCATTGATACGGGTATATTTTTGTCATATGGTATTTTCCCGATTATCTCAACATCCTCTTCTTTAGAAAATTTTTCTATTAGATCAAAGTCTGGATTTAGATCATGTTTGTTGATTATAATGAAAGGTTTGGCCCTGAAATGATAGGCAAGCTCATATGCCCTTAACATATCTGAAAAACTCGATTTGGTAGGTTCGGCTATTAAAATGGCATAATTTGAACCCCCCATGGAAGCTATTACCTGGCATCCTATTCCCGCGGCGGAATCAACAAGTATGTTTTTTATACCTTTCTCTTTCCATGATCTTGCTATATTTTTTTCCTCGGTAACTAGCTTCCCGCTATTGGATTGACCCGGTTCCAGTTCGGGAGAAATAAATGGCCCAAATTCGGTTTTTCCTATTTTTATCTTTCCCGAATAGACATCCTTTTTGATGCTTATGGCCCTTTCAGGACATATCACGGCACATGCAAGACATCCTTCACATAGATAATCAAGAATTTTTATTTCATTGTTTTTAAGTTTTATGGCCCGATATTCACATGTTTCGGCGCATTTGCCGCATAGATTGCATTTATTGTAATCAATGACTGCTATGCTCTTTCCCCTGTATTCCCTTTCTTCCGACCATTCCACATCAAAAAGAAGGTGCAGGTTAGGTGCTTCTGCATCACCATCCACAATGGCATTGTTCTTTTCCCTGAAAAATATTGCAAGTGATGATAATACCGTGGATTTTCCTACCCCTCCCTTTCCACTGGCAACAACTATCTCTGCCATATTCCCACTTCCATCAGGGGCTCCAGAAAATAATTTTCTATATCTGTATTCTTAAACATTTCAACCGCTGGAATTCCCCTGTAATAACTTTCCGCTATCCTCTCGTCATAGGGGATCTTTCCAAGAACTTTTTCTTTTATATTTATGTCCGAAATTCCGTGTCGGTTTACTATAACATAGTACATTTTATCCATTTTTTCTATAAGTCGTTCTATCATCTCAAGATCATGAAGTCCCAGTGGCGTTTCTTCTGTAACAGCAAAAACTATCTCAGCATCCATTAATGAAGCGGCCACATGATTCCCAGTACCGGCAGAGGTGTCAATTATGGTGATTTCAGATTTAATCTCATTTGCCCTGTCAAGGGTTCTTAATACCATGGGGTAAGACCTTTCTTGGCCAGGATCCAGCATTCCTGTAACCAGTGTCAAATTTTCATTTATTTCGGTAATGAATGTTGAACCTATGAATTTGCTTCCACTTTCTATTGCTTTTGTTGGGCATACTATATAGCATGTTTTGCATGATGAGCAGAGATTAGGTAATAAAAATGGATAACCGTTTTTGAACATTACAATGGCATTTTCACTGCAATTTTTCTGGCACAGTGAGCATTTAATACATTTCTGATAGTTGAATGATGGTATGAATATTCTTTCTCTCACTTCATTTTTCAGCTCTTTTGAAAAAAGTATATGATCATTTGGACATTCCACATCAGCATCTATCAATTTAACACGATATTTTCTGGATAACAGAGATGAAATATTTACTGCAAAGGTGCTTTTTCCTGTTCCCCCCTTGCCTCCCGTAACTCCGATTATCATGCTACCATGGTCCATGACCTCTTCCCATACCCATTCCCATTCCACGCCTTCCCCCACCATGGACTGGGACTGCCACAGGAAGTTTTCCTTCAAGAAATAAATTTATTGCATCTTTTACACTTGTTGGAGGGGATGCCCTCATATCAATGTGTCCGGCCATCAAGACCTGATATGAATTTGGGCCTACCGATCCTGAAATTAAAACATTGCACCCTTCATTGACTATTTCCTGAGCTGCAAGTACTCCTGCACCACTTCCAGAAACATATCCGGGGTTTTGTATAACACGGATATTTTTTATTTCATTTCCTTCGATGTCCACTATCGTAAATGTTGGACATCTTCCAAATACCGTACTAACAAAATCATTTATACCACCAGAACCGGAAGTAGCAATGCAAATTCTCATACATATCAGGAAAGATATCGATTACCGAATAATAAATTTTACTCAGTTGAGAAATTTACAATATATTAGAATAATTTAGAAATTTTTTTAAATAAAATTTAATTTTTAGAAAATTTTATAAACATTTGTGTGATATACCGGTTCGATGAAAGGCAGGATTATGTATGGATTGGTTGTGATTGTAATAGCATCTGTAGTGGTACTGAGCATATTACCCGACGCATCATTTGCAGATATGAATAATCCAACATATGTTCTTTTGGTTAACGGCTTTCATGATCCGGGGAATGGCCAGTGGATGATGGGAGTCAATATATACAGCCAGCTTGTCAATGCTGGATTTGTTGTCGGTATTGTATCATTTTACCTAGGACCCTTTGTGATTAACCTAAGTAACGGTTTACAGATTACAAATAACAGTTATTACGGAACAAACAATACGCCCATTGAAAACATATCATATCAGCTTTATTTGGGCATTGAAAATCTCACGGAAATTTATGGAAATATAAATATGGATATTGTTGGATACAGCATGGGAGGTCTGGTGGTATCTTATATGCTTGAAAATTATCAGTTGCCTGTGAATCTAGAAAATGTGATATTTATCGGAACACCATTCGGTGGTACGCCATATGCAGAAGTTGTTTCCTTTTTGCAAGGTATGGGAATGTTAAAAAATTATGGATATCAAGTAAAGGAAATGTCTCCGGGTTCAAATTTCATAAATAATCTTCAGCAGAATGAGCAGAACATCACAAATAATTATCCGGATACGGTAATAATAACATATGCAGGAGATAGTACACCATGGTGGGCAGATGTTTTGTTCCATGGAATTCAGGATGATGGAGTTGTAACAATACAATCTGCAACGGATTTTTACCATAATTATCAGTACGTTTTCCATGCGCTTCACACTATTACCATTGTAAACTATACATGGGGGGATTACTCTTACTTCCAGGATCAGAATGTCGCTAACACATTAATTAATAATCTTGAGGGAAATTACTAGAAAAATTTTTAATTTTTTTATTTTATTTTGAATTTTTTTGATATAAAATTCATTTCCATTAATTTAAATATAGCATTTTTGGCGAATTGTGATTAAAAATTTTTTTATTCATGTTTATATTATCCATAGATATGATAACGCCAAAGGAAGTTCATGAAGTATTATCAAAAAGAATTTTAACCGATGGATTTGATATGGTCTTGGATCTTGAAAAGAGCAAAGGAGCATGGATTTATGATTCAAGAAATGACAAAAAGTTTCTTGACTTTTTTGGATTTTTCGCCACAAATGCTGTTGGAATGAATCATCCCAAAATGTTCGATCCTGAATTCCTTAAAAAGATCAACTATGCTGCCATAAACAAACCAACAAACAGTGATGTTTATACGATTGAAATGGCTGAATTTGTTGATGCATTGTCAAAATATGCCACTCCCGATTACATGAAATATTTCTTCTTCATTGATGGTGGTGCTCTCGCAGTTGAAAATGCATTAAAGACTGCATTTGACTGGAAGGTAAGAAAGAATTTTAGGAAAGGATACAAGGAAGAAAAGGGATACAAGGTAATACATTTAAAGGAAGCATTTCATGGAAGATCTGGATATACGCTTTCATTGACAAACACATTCGATCCAAATAAAACCAAATATTTCCCGAAATTCAACTGGCCCAGGGTCACAAATCCAAAAATAACATTTCCACTTAATGGAGAAAATATTAAAAAAGTTGAAGAACTTGAAAAAAGGAGCCTTGAAGAAATAGAAAAAGCACTTAAGGAAAACCCTGATGACATAGCGGCCTTCATAATGGAACCTATACAGGGAGAGGGTGGAGACAATCATTTCAGAAAGGAATACTTTAAGGAAATTGAAAAATTGACCAGAAAATGGGAGATAATGTTCATTGTTGATGAAGTACAGAGCGGTATGGGAATTACTGGGAAATGGTGGGCGCATCAGCATTTTGATGTTGTTCCAGATATCATTGCATTCGGAAAGAAGACACAGGTTTGCGGGATAATGGTTGGCCCGAAGGTTGATGAGATCGAGGATAACGTATTCAAGGTTTCAAGCAGAATAAATTCAACATGGGGTGGAAACCTTGTAGACATGGTCAAGAGCAAGAAGGTTCTTGAGATCATTCATGAAGATCATCTGATTGATAATGCTTCCCGTGTTGGTGAAATGTTTATCAAAGCATTATCGGAGTTACAGGGCAAATATCCAGATATGATGAGCAATGTCAGAGGGAGAGGTTTAATGGATGCATTTGATCTTAAGGACACCTCCATGAGGGATAAACTGTTCACAGCAATGTACAGAAATGGGCTCATGATGCTGAAGACAGGCGAAAAAGGTATAAGGTTCAGACCGCCTTTGATTGTAGGTGTAGAAGAAGTAAATCAGGCGATTTCAATCATTGAAAAGAGCCTGAAAGAAATTCTTTAAAAATAATGTACCCCTCTCTTCATATTTTTCTGGATAGAATTAAAGAGAATGCGGTTAAATTGAACAGTACTTTATCTGATGATCGAATAGAAATAATGGGCGTAACAAAGGTGATGAGTGGCCATCCCTATTATGCCAGAGTACTTATCGATTCTGGTATAAATGTTCTTGGTGATTCAAGAATACAGAATATATATAGATTGAGAAAGGGTGGAATAAAGGAAAAGATATATCAAATAAGGTCGCCCATGATATCAGAATCGAGGCTGAGTGTGAAATACACGGATGGTGCAATAATAACAGAATATGACGTGGCAAAATCTTTGTCTGTACATGCAAGGGAAATGAATAAAAGGTATTCAATAATAGTGATGGTTGAAATGGGTGATCTCAGGGAGGGTGTTCTGAAAGAGAATATTGTTGACTTTTTTAAAAAAATAAGTTTTCTGCCAAATCTGAATATAGAGGGAATAGCCATGAATCTGGGATGTTTTGGCGGTATTAAGCCCACATCCAAAAAGTTGAAAGATTTTCTCGACGTTGGGAGGATTCTTGAAGAGAATGGATTTAATTTAACCACACTGAGCGGTGGTGCTACGGATACCTTAATACTGCATGAACAGGGTTTACTGGGGGGTATAAATCAGTTGAGGATAGGTGAGGCCATCGCTCTGGGGAGGGACACAACCAATGATAGGGTAATTGGTTATTTAAGGCAGGATGCCTTCATAGTTGAAGGTGAAATAATAGAAATAGATGAAAAACCTACCTTGCCGGAGGGTGAAATTGGTAAAGACGCATACGGTAAAATACCTGTTTTTAAGGATTCAGGAAAAATAAAAAGGGCCATACTGGCCATGGGAAAACATGATGTTGAATTTGACGCGTTAATTCCAATCGATGATATCAGGATCCTTGGAGGGTCAGGAGATCATTTAATTTTAGATATTGGAGAAATTAAAAGGGATCTAAAAGTCGGGGACAGGATACAATTCTATCCTTTATATCCCAGTCTTTTGCAGCTTATGGAATCAAGATATGTCCGAAAAGTTTTCCACAATCTTTGAAAATAGAGATAAATTTTTATTTTTGTAAATATAAAATATACAGGAGAAAATGGAAAAGGTAATATTTTTTGACATGGATGGTGTTCTGACCGATTGTCGAAGCGGCTGGTATTTTGTTCACCGAAATTTGGGTGTAGATAATTCAAGGAATATTGAATTATACAATAAGGGATTGATTGATTATGAAAGGTTTGTAGAAATGGATATTTCATTGTGGATGGATAAGGATAAAGATATGAGCAGGAAAAAGTTATATGATATTTATAAAAATATTCCCTTTAATAAAAATGCTGAAAAAACAGTAAAAGAACTGAAGGAACATGGATATTTAACCGTTATAATAACAGGCAGCCCAGATATACTTGCCGAAATGGTTTCAGAAAGACTTGGAATAGATTATCACATTTCAAATATAATTGAAGAAAAGGACGGTAAATTGACGACCAGAGGAATAATAAGGCTAGATCCATACAGAAAAGATATTGCCATGCTGTCCTTTTTGTATTCTTACGGGAAGAGATTCAAGAAGATTGTCTCAATAGGAGATGGCTTTGTTGATATACCAATGTTTGTACATTCAGATATTTCCATAGCATTCAACCCATTCATAGAAAAGATTAGGGATTTTGCTGATTACACAATATATGGAAACGATCTTGAAAAAATATTAGACCTTCTTGTATAAAATTAAAATTTTTATTATATTTTTGTTCTATAAGTCAGCTACTCCTCACTAAAGAGCTTATTACTGGTCTTCCCCCTCCAATGAGCG